>Ga0209536_100005753_pt1 | contig 19159 bp, 14 predicted proteins | sample DeeMarSeWOR28_12_FD_187461 | JGI IMG/M metagenome (GOLD analysis project Ga0209536, IMG submission 187461) | Marine sediment microbial communities from White Oak River estuary, North Carolina - WOR-2-8_12 (SPAdes) (version 2) | ecosystem: Environmental > Aquatic > Marine > Intertidal zone >... | reverse complement strand
TTTTTCCATCAGAGGTCAAAAGGATTTGAACCTTTGATGAATACACTACGAAATCAAGAGCCAGCACCTCACTCCACGCCCACCTACGTTGTAGTGGAGGATGCGGCACGCTGGGCTTTTGGTGAGGTGTAAGTAATGAAGAAACAATACTCTATTCTAATCGTGGCTCTACTTGTCCTGAGCTTTGCGTCAACAGCTAGTTTTGTTGCAGCTCAGTCACTTGGAGACCCATTATTGCTCGTAGCCTGGGAAGTGACATCTGAACAGGATACATTCGAGCACACAGAGGAACACTCTCAGTGGATCTTCGGTCCTCAGCCCACGGTAGATATCACATATGCAGACAATGGTACACCCATTTCTGAGAACATGTATCGGGTGGAACCTGGAGTAGACCTTCTTGTTGATATCGTCATTCCGAAATCGTTCATTGGAGTCGGAGTGGATATCGATGTTGTACACTTTGTGGCTGCAACTGGAGAGGAGGGCGAATCTGCCACCTACTTTGTGCTGGAATACAATGTTACATCTGATGAGTGGAACGCTTTGAGTTTTCATGCTGCAACTGGTCTTGTTGTGCCTGTTGCATCAAACTTCGTAGCGCTCGATTCGGGTGACAGCAGTTACAATGACAACACTGTTCTAGGTCTCTACGAGGTGACCTTTGCATTTCAGTTCACCAGTCGTATTGTCAGGGCTGTGTTTTGGACTGGTATGCAGGTGATTGACACTTTGGGTCGTCCTGCTACTCCTTCTTGGCTTGCAGCAGTCAATGCTGGAGGATTCGCAGTCCCGCCGCTGGGTCTTGGTATGGATGTTCCGAGTCATGTGTTCGAGTTGCCACAGTACTACTATGCTGAAGTGACTGACACGATGGGTGACATCATTCACTATGTAGATGCGGGTGATGAGTTTGTGCTGAGCATCGAAGCCAATGAGGTAATTGGTGCAGCAGTCCTTCCATTCGCTACTATCTACAGTGAGTACACTCGTCCTCAGAACTTCTCAATGCCATTGAACCCGCTTTCTCCTGCAACTCCCTGGATTCATGCAACCGAGATGCCAATTGTGATGCTCTTTGTCTACAACGGTACGGATGCATTCCCAATAATCGGATATCTCAGCAACATCACTTGGACATGGAGTCCTGACATTCTACAATGGATGGTCGATTTTGACTTTGAGTACAATGCTACAATCGACGTTTCTGAATTTTATGTCTTGAGTGATACGACCATTGAGAACGGTGGAGCGAAGATCACTTGGACTGGCTCTTTCACTGACAAGCTAGACCTTGATCCTGAGGACTACAAGGTCGGTGGAAAGATCACTCCTGAACCATTCTTCTGGTTTGTGTTCAACGAGGACAGGGAAAGGCTTCAGGCACATCCCGACATCGAGAAGCACAACACAGTCAGTCTTGCCTATCAGCAGGAGTTCATCGAAGCTTTCGTTCGAAAGGACGGTGTGGTGGCTGATAGAGCTCTGCAGGGTGATGTCCTCAACCTGACACTCAATATCCATGCACCAGCAGCGCTGGTCAATGGAACATCCTACATTGAAATCAATGAGTACAATGTTCCCACTGAAACGGTTCCTGTTGATATCGCCGGGATGTACTTCCATGCTGATCGACATAACATTACAATCTGGTTTGAGACCGGTGGTTTCGAGTCGAATGCGACACACTACTGGCGTCATACCACTCGACACTTCGTTGTGGTCGACTTCGTCCTTGACATTGCCTGGTCTGTTTCTACTGTGACTAAGGTTGTTCACACTAGTGATGGGGTCTTTGCAGGTGTAGAGGAAGACCTCGGTCTGGGTCTGGTTATCATCCATGACTGGAGTTGGGTAATTGGTCCCGAGGAGTCGATCCTTGACATCGGATTCGAATTTGCTATGGATGCGCCATCGATGGTGGTGGAATCAGCTCATATCGCATCCGGAGGTCTTGGATGGTGGCAACTGAACGCATCAGAAGCAGGAATGAACAACTGGGGACTATATCCAGCTGGTCCTGAGCCTGGCAACAATACCGAGTCCTTCAATGAGGAGATCGACTGTGACATCATCTGGAGTCCAGGTCACTTCATCCTTGGTGAGGTCGGTTTCTATGAACCCCAGAGATGGGTTGTGACTTCTGAAGGTGCAATCGACCTTGACGGTAATGTCTTCACGACTGATGACCAGTACTTCATCAAGCGGACTGGATATTGGCATGACTGGGGTAACACCTCTCTCGAGAAGATGGAGGTCGGATTGGTATTCGACCCTTCACCCGGTGAGGCTAGACGTGGTGATGAGTTCTGGTCTGCCAACTGGATGGGTGCCCTGCAGTTCGAGATGGAGTTTGAGGCCAATGAGACCTTCTACTGGTACCATACCGATTTGTCACCAGTGTCTCAGAGTGAACTTGATGAGATCAGGGATAGACTCTGGGCCGACCGCGGAGACGAGATAGCTGTTCCAGAATACAAGTTCGTTGCTTGGATGACAGAGAACAGGACACTCGAGCTCAGTGGCATAACTGGGCTTGATAGCAATAGATGGACCAATACCTGGTTCTTCTGGGGCACACACCAGGCATACCAGCTTGCTGTGTCAGACACCAGTCGCATGGCTGCTCACTTCAGAGCCAGATATGCTGGTTTACTCATCTTCAATGACGAACCGTTTGGTGCATCACCTGGTGCTCCTGATTTCTATTTTGAGGATGGTCAGTTGGTGACAGATGAAGTTACTCATCTCATACTCATAGACTCGATAGGTGACTTGGAGTTCCGGCAACCATTCGGAGCTACTAATGGATCTGGACAGGTGATAGTATCACCAGATACTGAGGTGTCCTTTGGGGTATCAATCTACGATGTCGATGTGACAATCTATCCACTCAGGAGTGAGCACTCTCGAGGATTGCGAGGGCCTTGGGCGTTCCGTGCATCCTATGAAGGTTCACTCGATCTGAATCAGAATGACTTTGATTATGCCATCTCTCACGGAACCATCGATGAGATGGCATTTGACATATCGTTCACAATAGATATGGTGGAATACGACGCATTCGACCCAGAGAGATGGAACCATGCCGTGTCGTTCAAGATCGATCAGAAGATAGGGGATACAACCCTTGATAGGTTCGATCAGAGCGTGTTGGATGACAGGAGTCTTGCAGTGAACTTCTTCGGAGTCCTTGGGACAACAGGTCGTTCACAATACACAGCTGGTGAACGTCCACTGACAGACACCAACTCCGACAGTGTGGGTGCTGAGTACTACCAGTTTGGACACGATGATAATCCATACGCCAATGTGACAATGGGAGGTCTCCCATATACTTGGGGTGGTGACGGTCATAGTACTATCTACACCTCTGGATCATCAACTGTGCCAATCGGTGCATTCAGCGCAATGTATCAATCAACCTCAGGTCAGACAGTCACTGACTATCATGTCGATGCTTCGATGTTGTTCATGACCTCTGGTTATGAGCACTGGGGCGGACACGAGATTATCTGTGACCCGATCTTTGTGGCTTACACAAGTGCACAAGGACCTTCAGGCACAACACCCACCACACCTTACCCCACAGGTGATGGTAATCCAATGACCCTTTACTTGGTTGTGGGTGGTGTCGTAGCTCTAGTGGTCATTGTTTGCGTCCTCTATAGAAGAAGGTAGGAATACCTAACGTACGCGGTGAATACGGTCGGACTTCGGTCCGACCAACACCGCTCTTCTTTTTCTCAATCAAAGTAGTCATCTGGAAATGAGTCAGCAATAGTTGAAGGATTACTCTGGAAGCTGTTATCAGGTGGCATGACTTCACTCCAGCCTCTTTTAGAATACTCATACGAAGCACAAGAGGCGTGACCAGATGCTAACCACGCATCTAGATCAAGGGGTGCGGCTGTTACTAGTGTGTGAAACAAGAAACCAATCAGCGGATGAGTGACAACTGCAAAGACATCATCTTTGTGTTTTATCGCTAGCTCGTTCAGACAGTATCCAATTCTCTCACGAGCAAAAGAGAAGGCTTCACCATCCTCAGGCGAAAAGTCCTCGTCCTTCCACATCTTCTTGAGAGACTCTCGAGGATCTTCCTTCTTCCCAAGAACAACTTCATCGAGACAATCTTGCTTCTGGACCTTCGCGCTGAGCTCCTCAGAAAGAATCTTAGAAGTACTATTTGCCAGTTTTGAGGTTGATGTATAGATCTTCCTCACTCCAGAGATAATGCGAGAGAGCCCAATCTCAAGCACCTGGTTCTCTCCTCTCTCTGAGAGTTTCTCTGGGTTCTCATTGTCAGGCTCTCCGGTTGTTATGACATATACCATTGTCCTAGGAGTTAGTCCAGTGCTTGTTTCCCTCTCTTGGACGTACTCAAACATTGTGTACAACCGCCATTGATTTCATTCCTTTCTACCTAATATAACCCAGTATCATGCTTCCTGTCCCTTTCGAAGGACCTCATATGACCCATACCCTCCGTCTCTGTCGTCTAGCTGAAAACTACCGAATGACTGGATGAGAAATGATATTTCACCGTTGTTTCCTCTGAATGGTACAGGTATGATCGATCCAGGGGATGCCTTCAGGATGTACTTCTGTCCCTTTGCATCAATGAGCTCCAGCTTTGTGGAGATTGGAAAAACATTACCCTCTCTATAGGAATGGTCAAGCATCCTGATCTCATTGAGGGGAATGTTCTCACCATCTTTGTAGATGAACCCGCCAGAACCAATTCTACCATCATCCAGCACAACTGCAGCGGGATTGAGAGCGAGGTTCTCGTCAAACCAGACTACAAAGTAAAACCAATTACCAATTCCTGTCCAGTCTCTAATCCCGTGAGTATGGTCTCTCTGACCAATACACTCATTGATATCGAACTCCTGCTCTCCAACCTTCACAGTGCCACTGACCTTCCCTATCTGCTCCCAGTGAACATCTCCAGTCTTCTTTCCAATCTCCAGTGACTCTTTTGTCATATGTTCACTGTACTCATAGGTCTCATTGATTGCTTCATAGTGAAGGTCAATCTTTGCTCCTACTAGGTCCGAGATGACCTCCGGGGTCTCCTTCACCTGAGCAAAGTCTTCTGGATTGTTGAAGATGAGCATAGGTCCCTCGAAGGTGTAGTGCCATTTACCATCCTCAAGGCAAAGATGTTGAACGTTATCGACCTTCAGAGACTCCGGATATCTGCTAGCATCATCATTGGCATGATATGCACCAACTGACCCTTCAGGCAGAAAGAGGAAGAAGAATGTCATTCCGTCCTTCTTGTTTGGTTTGAATCCAACTCTGCTCATCCCTCCCACTCTGTTTGTCTTATCAAAGAAGACAAAGTAGTAGCTCTCGTTCCACTCTGGATTATCGGATGTTGGTTTGTGTGTCACTGGTTCCATCTACTGCACCTACTCATGTACAACAACAATCCCCTTGTTACCGTCGATAGTCACACGCTGACCATTCTTGAATTCTCGACATGCATTCCGGACATTCGTGACAGCAGGGATGCCAAACTCTCGAGAGACAACTGCACCATGTGAAAGAACTCCACCCGACTCTGTCACCAAACCTCCAATCTTTGAGAACACTGGTGTCCATCCAGGGTCTGTCCTTGAAACTACGAGGATCTCTCCAGCTTTCACCTTGGGTATGTCTGAGATGTTGTCAAGGATACGGACCTGTCCAGTGATTATCCCTTGACTTGCTGGAATCCCGACATATCCCTCAGTTGACTCTGGAAGTGGGTCATCAAACTCCCTCGAACCCACCATAAACTTTGGAGGGAGAAGGTTCTCATATTTGAGGAAGTTCTCACGTCGTTTTCTTACCAGATCTTTGGTCTTTTGCCGCTCGGGGGCTTCTCCTACACCTCCTCGAACAATCCTTCGTATCTCTCTCCGTCGTAGAAAGAAGATATCCATCTCATCCTCAAGGAATCCATTCTCCTTGAGTCGTCGCCCTATCTCTACGAACACTCTGCGATTCCGTGTTATCCACCTATCCAAGTTGAACCTCTGGTTCTCTCTGAACCCAATGTAGGTCCTCGCCATCCCAGAGATCGTTGAGAATAACATCCACTTGATGGGACCATATCGTTGGCCACGTATATGTTTCTCTACTATCTTCTCTGCCTTGGTACGCTTCTTTGCCAGAGACCTCTCAGCGGCATCTAAGTCCCGCACGCTCTCCTCGATCAATGGTCTAAGTGCATCAATTACATACTTAGGATCATCACGCCATCTCGGATAGTAGGGCTCACGAGTGAATCCTCTATCTCCAAAATCATTAAGGAACTCCTGGAATCTCTCCATGAACAGTCTGACTGAAGGTGACTCACTCTCTAAAAGGTCCAGGTAAACACCTGCTGAGGTGGTGAATATGTCCCTCACCTCATCGTCGTTCCTGGCGAGTTCTGCTAGCTCAAAGATCCGGTTGTTTGTTTCAGTTGTCTTATGATTAAGCCCAGAAAGTAGAATCGGATAGATGACTCCGGCTGCTTTCTCACCCACCCATCGTCGTAGTAAGTAGTTGGTAATTAGGTTCATACCTAATGTGTGGACTGGTAGTCCATAGCGAACCATCCTGAAGTGTTTCATCATCACTTTGTCTAGTTCATCAGCGAGTCCCATCAGGGCGGCGACTGACTCATGCTGGGTTGCATGATTTAGGTCCATATCGAACCTCTTACAGTAGGGATTGAAGACCTCCTCAGTCCATTTCATGTATGCATCATTGGTCTTTGTCATACTCCCATCCCCATCAAGGAGCATGATTCTGATTTCAGACATGATTCTGGTCTTGAGCGCAAATGGCAATTCTCTCATGGTGTCTTTCCCATAAGGGCCACTCCCTTCTGGGAAATAGTTTAGGACATCCTCAGATCGAATGAACGGAGGCATTTCATTAATGACCTTGGTCCGAATCACATCCAGGTTGAAGTAGACGTGACCTTTGTGGAGATTTAGTAGACGACGTGGTGTATCCTTGTATCCCATAATCTCATTCGTTTCGATATTGACAATGTATGTGATCTGATCTCCCAACAGGTCATAGAACAGGGGAGTGACAGGATCGTTCCAGTAGTCGTCCGAATATCCCCTTGTCCAGAAGACTTCATCTTCCCCTGCATCCTTCTTCGTGATAGTTGTGATGGGTCTTGACTGTAGGATGTGGATTGTCCCACTATTGTCAATTGCCCATTCGATGTCCTGTGGTGACTCGAATATTTGCTCTATGGATTTTCCCAATTTCGAAAGCTCTACAACTTGCTCGTCACTCAGAGAGGAGAGTTGTCCCTTCTCCTGAGGAATTGGTGACTGTTGGATTCCGCCACTGACGCTTTCGATCATCATATCCTTCGTTGCTATCTCCTTACTTACAATCTCCCCATTGTGTGTGACAACATATCTGTCTGTAACAGCTTGGCCTGAAACTACTGACTCGCCAAGACCAAAGTTTGATTCGATCATCATCTCTTTATCAGATTCGGAAATCGGATTCTTTGTGAAAAGAACCCCCGCACACTCGGCCTGTATCATCGATTGTACAACTACAGCAAGTTGTACCTGACCATGGGGAATCTCGTTCTCCTCTCGGTAAGCCACAGCCCTGTCGGTCCACATTGACGCAAAGCAGTGTTTGATGTTGCTCAAGAGCGACTCCTCACCATCGATGTTCAATGAGGTTTCATACTGCCCAGCGAATGAGGCTTCAGGTAGGTCTTCTGCTGTTGCGGATGATCTGACAGCAACCTTCCCCTGACCAATCTTCCGGTAGGACTCGAGAATGGCTGTCTTCAGGTGTGGAGGGAGATCAGCTGTTTCAATTCTATCCCTGACCAAAGCAAGGTCTGTACTGACCACACTCAAGTCTATCCCATTCTCTTCCAGGAAGGACTTGTATGCATCTGTTGTCAGCACGAATCCCTCTGGTACATCAAATCCTGCCTTGACCAGCACACCCAGGTTTGCAGCCTTTCCTCCAGCAAGAGGAAGTGAGGTTTCGTCGAGATCGTGTAGATCAGTAGTGAGAGTAGTTGGTATAGTTTGAACCTCCGTAGTTGGTGAGGAGCTTTTCACGTCCATGCTAAGAGCATTTCGGATACCTCGGATGCAAGATTCTTATGGCCTCGAGTTCACAATCCTGATGAGGTTCAGAGAATTGCGACTGACACCTGAGAAGATGAACAAGCTCGATGGAAGGACCTGCTTCATCTGCGGCAAGTACCTCCTCAACTACACCTCTGATGATATGGCATACCTCAAGGTCTATTCCAGTCGAGGTGAGAAGGCCAAGCCTGACAAGTACCACCTCTTCTCATGCCCTAACTGTGAAAGTATGGCTCACAAGAGATGTTGGTACAATGTCGGTGAACAGAGTAAACGGAAGGGCTTCTTCGGTAAGGAGTGGCAGATGATCTGTCCTAAGTGTGGTCATACGCTCTCATCGAAACGAGAGGATCGTGTCGACTGGAACAGAGGATACGAGATCCCTAACCATCCAGATTCCGAACTGCTCGAACTACATGTGTCTGATGTTGTAGCTTGGAAGGCAGGTTCCGTGTTTGGAAAGATTGGCAAGGCTATTGACAGCTTCTTCCAAGCTGTTGGGTTGGGTTCTCTCACGGATCCAGAACGTAACTCGATAGCAAAGGCAGCGCAGAAGATTGGTAAGTCCATTCAAGATGTTGCTGAACGAGTGTTCAAACTCAACTTACCGAAGGAGAAGAGGTCGGAACTTCGAGACCTCAAATGTCAGAACTGTGCAGCTCCACTTCCTCTTCCGGGAGAGTTTGATGATGCTGTGGTGTGTGCGCACTGTGGAACAGCGCACCTTTTGTAAGAGATTTCATTGGATGTACCCGCGCGAGATTCATTAATATACGGCCAGAAACCATTCAACCTGAACTAGCCAGTTGGAGGCTTAGATTCCGAATGCCAGTATATCTCGAGTTTAATGAATCAACCTCTCAGTTCTTCGAGACCACACGCAACGCAAGTGATGACACAATCTTGCTGGTCATTGATGAATCGCAGAAGAAGTTGGTTATGACTGTCCCATCAGGGAAAACAATGATTGTTAGACGTGCCGCCGAGCGACAGGCTAGGGGCATTACGAAGACCGGCTTCCTCTGTAATGATGGTGGCCGCTATGGTAGGGACCATGAACTAGAGGTCTTAGGTGAAGGTGGACAACTCCCCGATCGCCTGAGAGAGAGTCCAAGAGAAGTCTATTGATCATCGAGCCCATTTCAAGGGCTCCCAATCCTTTTTCAGTAAGTAAGTTTCCTCCAGTTCAGCATATTTCGGTTACATTAAGGCGAAACCTTAAATGTTAACTATTGTGAATACTATAAGAGGTTCAAGGAAGATGAAATGTGTTGAGCTAAAGTACAGTGATATCAGAGGAAAGGAAGTTATCGACTCTGACGGTGATGTGGTCGGCGAAGTCATCGATTGGGTGTTTGACTGCACCGACAACAAACTCAATCCGAAATTCATAGTCATCGGAGGAGGACGTGTTGAGGAGCTCCTTGAGTCAATTGGAGCAAGACCGGACATAGATCCAATTGTTAGTTTGGAGAGTGTTGATTCAATAACAGACAAGGTCTATCTCAGTGTTGATGATAAGACTTTGAAGAAGACTATTGACCCTGGAGTCATGTGTGATGATGACATTCCCTTCACAAAGTTGTCAGAGATCAAGGTCGTTGACAATGACAATTTCAAGATTGGTAATGTCATCGATATATGGTTCGATGAGGACAACATGATGTGGCTTGTCTTAGGTGGTGGCTTCTTTGAAGAACTCCTTGAGAGATTGAAGGCTCAGCCTGACATTGATCTTCTTGTTCCTCCATACTTCATCGATTCAATCGGTAAGGATAAGATCAAACTCAATGTTTCCAAGTTTCAACTTGAGTCCACTTGTGAAAACGAGTACAAGAAGTATCAGAGGCAAGTACAAACAGGCTCTCCACATGATGATGCCAGATACGCACAGCTTCGACTAGGCTCTGGTCCCAGTCGAGGGTTTGTATAGCTAGACTCCAAGATGTATGTGAGGCTGGTTGACAATCGGTCTCACATTGGCATCTCTAACGTCCAATTGACATACTACAGAATGGACAGGTCACTATTTTTCCATCTCTGAGTTTCTCAACGTTGTCAATTGTAATGGGACTTGAACAATTAGGACACATCCATGCACTTAGTCTCTCTCTTAGGTCATCGATGGCTGGGAGAATCATGGCCTGATCTTCTCCTGACACACGAATTGTGCAAGATGCTCCCGGTTCTCCAGTTGGACCCGTGATGTTGATAGTAGCTCCTATCTCTTTTCCTGTGTACTTCCCTTTGGCAAAACCAGTTATTGTCGCGAAGGTGGTGCCATCTGTGTCAGTTATCTCACTGCTGACCTCGTAGAAATTGGCATCCGCGAGAATCCTCAGGGACTTCTCGAACATTTCAGAGGGTGTCCAATCTACAACCTTCACCACAAGCTCTCCAGATTCTAGATCCTTCAGCTTGAGCTCAAAGTCCTGAGATGAAATCTTGTCAGGCATCAGGAGGTCACAGACAGAGCGAATAACAAAGGGCTTTGTATTTAGAGTGTGAGGTTCCCCTTTGTGGTCAATGTAAGAGACACCTGCGACTATCTCACCCTTGACACAATCCTGGGTGGGTAGAAAGTCAAAGGTTGGACTTCTGAAGCCTTCGGGCTCAATCTTTGGAAAACGGGCTATATGTTCTTCTGAGTCGATCTTCAGTGTTTCAGTTGGGTACGATATAAGAAAGACTGTAACATCGGTGATTGTGAATCCTGTGTTGTTCAAGACCTTTACCTTGAAACGCATTCGGTTTCCTATGAACTCGCCCCCACGCTTGGCTTCAACAGATGGCTTTGATTTTCTGGCATCCAATGTCGGTGGTGTCTTGACAACGGTAACTGCTCTTGACACACCTGCAATCGGGCGTCTTGTGGGTATATAGTCTCTAAGGATTTGTTCCCTTGCTGGACCTCCTTGACTGTCACGAGATCCTAACACAGGGAATTCTTTACGGATGCTCTGTGGGATATATTCAGTGTCTTGGGGGTTGATTATTGGGTCAACTGATTTTGATCCACAAATGTACATTGCGAAGACAATTGAAGTAAAGATGATGACGAAAGCCACAATAGACAACAATGTCCCTTCTATTTGCATCTTGAACTAACCCACCGTACCTGTGAGGGGTGGCTCGTGAGCGCCTATAAAATCATCGAGTCAGAAAATGAATACTACAAGGAACACTCCAATGATTGTCAGGAGAGTACCGATCACAACCTTCCTGTTAACATCCTCTCCGAGGTAGATTGCAGAGAGAGGGGCAGTGAACACTGGAGCTGCAGCTATCACGACGGCTGTCACTGTCGCTCCTACAAACTTTACCGCATAGCTATATGCAATAAGACTGAACCCAACTCCGACGAGTCCTGTCACCAGAGCCAATCCTGTGGTCCTTCCTGAGGGCAGCTTTCTATTTCCTCGGAGTGAGATGAAGAAGATTGGTACAAGAATGAGTGAAACAACCAGCATTCGGAAGAAGTTGCTCTCCGCAGCGCCTACTGAGATCAGTCCGAATTGGAATATGGCATCACTGAGGGCCCAGGCTAGAGCCGTGAATATCGCCAGCGCGAAACCGACCTGTTTGTCTCGCTCTGACCAACGACCGCGCTCTTTCGCATTTTCTGGTTGGTCTGCTCTAGCAATCAGTGAGACCCCCACGACAGTTGCGACTGCTCCCAGTATCCTCTGAAGTATTACTGGTTCACCCAGAAATGCGGCTGTGAGAAGATAGACAAGTAGAGGGTAGCTCATTGCGATTGGAAAGGCTCGAGAGACCCCGATTCTCTCCTGACTCAAGAAGTACATTGCATCCCCAATCACAATTCCAATGATCATGGAGACCGCAAGAGGAAACATTGCATCTACTGGGACTACTATGTTCAGACTCCCAGTTGACCCTACAGCGAATACATACGCAAGAGGAAGACTAACCCAAATACGAGTGAACATGATGTCAAGAACACTGATGTCCTCACTCATTCTAAGGTAGACGACATTCGTCACTCCAAAGAAGATGGTGGCTGCTATGGCACTGAGCACACCAAAGACATACGGGTCCAGTACTTGCATCGCCAGCTATAGACAAAAGCCTACCTAATAATGATTTGACTTTCAGCGTCCGATTGAAATACCACAGAATGGACACTGGACGACTTCTCCTCTTCTGAGATTCTCAACATTGTCCAGGGTCAAGGAACTACTACACTGAGGACAAAGCCATTCGTAATCCCGCTTCTGAGTCTGTGCTGGCATGCTCACCCTCCATTTCTGAAAGATCCTAACGACCGATAGACACGCCACAGAATTGACATTTAACGACGTTGCCCTTCCGCAACTCTTCGACATTCGCTAGGGGTAGTGGACTTGAACACATTGGACATAACCATGCGCTCAGGCGCTCACGTAGGTCATCGATGGCTGGGAGAATCATAGCCTGATCTTCTCCTGAAACCTGAATCGTACAGGATGCACCCTTCATTCCGACTGGTCCAGTCACCTTGATTTCGACACCCACATCCTTGCCGGTATACTTCCCTTTCGCAAAGCCGACAATCGTCCCGAAGAACACTCCATCGGTCTCCTCTGTGTTACTACTGACCTCAAAAAAGTTCGATTCATCGACGATTCTCAACGATTTCTCAAACATCTCCTCTGGTGTCCACTCATCAATTTTGATGCTGATCTCTCCACATTCCAGCTCTTTGAGCTTCACCTTAAAGTCCTGTGGTGATACCTGCTGTGGAATTAAGAGGTCACAGACTGAACGAATTACAAATGGTTTCGCAGTGAGTGTGTGAGGTTGTCCACGCATGTCCATGTATGAGACCCCTGCCACAATCTCTCCCTTCACACAGTCCTGGGTAGGAAGGAAATCAAAGGTTGGACTTCTGAACCCGGAGGGTTCTATCTTTGCGAAGAATGTGTCGTGGTCTTCTCCTGCAAATCTCAGTGCATCCTTGGGGTATGATAAGAGATAGACTGTGACATCAGTAATGATATAGGGAGAGTCATTGAGTACCTTGACCTTGAACCTCATTCTGTTACCGATGAACTCGCCTCCTCTTCTGACTTCAACTCCCTCTGATGTCTTTGTTGGAGGTGCTCTCCTGACATCTGATATGGCATGAGTCACTCCAGGTATCGGTTTCTTGGAAGTCGATGGATAGCTTGTTCTCACAACTGCTCTTCTACGTTCAAGGGCTTTACGTCGGGCTTCCTCAGCCTGTCTGAATCTGGCGAGCTCATCCTGTCTGCGTCTTTCCCTTTCGTCTCTCCGTTTCTCCTTGGATTCTTCAGTTTCTGGTGGGATTGACATCCAGCACATTAGAAATATCACACCAAGTAATGAGAAGAAGATCGCTGATGAGATGTGAGTGGTTGTAATTTCATCAATAGCTGAAACTCCTGAGAGAGAGACAGCGATAGAGATAAACATCAGTCCTATGAAGAAGACTACATATACCCAAAGGCCGACCTCCTCTTTCTGGCTCTTCCTTGTTTTTACTTCCCCTTCCTGCGTCATAGGATAGCCTCTGCTTGTTCTCATCTGTATCGTGGGAGGATAAAGAGTTTTCCAGTTCTCTGAGAGATAGCAAAATTATATCTTTGCTCAACAAGTATCAGAAGTAAGAAGGTTAGGAAAGTTGGGGAAGAATAGAATCATCCTTTTGGCAATCATAGTTGGTCTTATCATTGTCAGTTACAATGTTGGGCCAACACATGCTCAAGTTGATGGGTTCCCTATCGGGATGAATCTCTCCTATATCACAAACGTATTCTTCCAATACACGCCAGAGATACCTGAGTATGAGATTACATTCGATTTTATCCAATGGGCGGACCAAGATAATCTGGTTGTAGAATATGATCTTGACTCTGTGAGGTACAACCAGTCATTCCTAGAGGTCCGTCTTCCATTAGCCGAGAGGCCGTATCTCTGGATGGATGTTACATCATGGTCCCTCTATGAGATAATTGAGATCTCTGGAATCTATTATCAAATCATACAGATCGTGGACCATTTCATGGGTACATTTGGTGACATTGAATGTTTCCGACTTGAGTATATTCTTTCAGACGAGGCATGGGAAAACGCGACAGATCTCTATTATCACACGGAATTGGGATTGTTACTCGATTATACTCATTGGGTCGAAAGCATTCCTGGAAATTGGTCTAGGATATACAGCTCGTTTGTACTCTCCGGTAACTTCAATGTCTTCAACCCTCCGACATTCACAATACCTCCGCCAGATACAACCACCACCACAACTTCAACGACTACTACGACGACAACCACTACTCCGTATGATCCGACTACATCTCCCACAGCAACAAGTACACCGACCCCAGATAGTTCTCCATCAATTGGTACAGACATATTGTTGGGGGTTGGAATTTCAATCGAATTGCTCATAGTCATCATATTTGTTCGAGCAAGAAGAAACTGAATTGAAAAAATATATCCCCCTTCAGATGCAACACAACTTGAGGAAGATATCGGGGATGTTGAACAGTCACAGAGTCATGCTTGTCTTTTTTCTCTCAGGCTTGATTCTATTGAGTCAAATAGCATCTGTCGAAAGTCTATCCGATTTCCCGATTGGTCTTGTTCTGGAGTATTGGCATGAGGAGCATTATGAGAGTGATTACTCTGTAGAAGTAACCACCGTATACAATATTACACGAAGAGAAGGTCCCAATGTGGAGGTCGAGCATTTCACAGATGGGATATTTGATTTTAGAGAAATCATCGACTTCCCAGATGATCTGTTGCTTCGATATGGAGCGGCTCAACTCTGGGCTGATACGTCTGAATGGGCCTTGAACGAAGATGTCTGGATGGCTTTGATAGAATATAGAATTGTAGCAACAGAATTCCTCTGGGATGAACCGTACGGTCCATACGAATGCTTCCTGCTGCGGCACTCTGCAAATGAAAGTGATATCGGTTACGAAATAAATCTCCTTTATGATATTGGTTATGGAATCTTGATCCACTATGATGAGCTAGTTTGGATGCAAAACAACTTCACCATTGTGTATGAGCATACAGCTCAACTGGTTGGTCACAACATGTTTGATTTTGAAACACCGGTGCCAACCACTCCAGCTCCATTCTTGGATTTCTACATCATAGGAATTGTCATTGAAATTGTTATCATCTTGGCACTTGTGCTTCTCAGAATGAAGAGTACCAATTGACCAATGCAAGGAATTGGTGTTGGGCTCTAGAAGAATCATTCCTTGCTATTCAATTTGTTTTTAACGAAATTTGTTGAAATGTATGTGAAATTAAATTTCCGAGGGAGAGAAATTTGAAGCGCGTTTCAATATTGGTGGTCTTACTTCTTATAGCTACAGTGGTGCCTGCGGTTCCTGTAATCGCACAAACAGAGCAAGGACTCGAATGGGGATTCGCGTACGATGATGAATTTCATTTCATGATGCATCTCAATAGTACTGGTTTTCAGATCACTGAAGAGATCTACCTTATTTGCAATGAAACTCTTCCAAGTATCCCAGACGCAATATCGAACTGGACTGATCTACCACATACAGGCATTGAGGCATACTACGCAAACGGAACCCAACTTGGAATCGAAATAATTGCCTTTGTGGCCATGTACAATGTTTACCTCCCCATCGGAAACTGGAGTCTTTTGAGTTCACTTGTACGGAGAACACACGATGTAGAGAACTTGACCATGGCTATCATAGAACCCTCCTTCTGGGGATACCGTTGGGAGGATGACGATTGGGTGCTAACTGATGGTGGAGTGACGATTTATTCCAATTATACTATCAATGTCCATGTGGAATATCTCAAGACTGATGGATTCCTAGCGAACTATACTGTTGATGCATATAACACGACAACAGGGGCTGACGCTGGAGAGATTGTTCTGGAACGTTTGGGCATAGAAGAATACAGAGAAACAACAGATCCAATTATAGTGACCCATCCAAACGATATAGTGTACGTTGAAGGTCAGGTTGGGAATAGCATCACATGGTATGCTTCTGATGATTATCCAGCTACCTATGAGATCTATGTACTCCCTGTAACAAACCCCCAAATCTTGATAGCCCCATTTAGAATCAAATCAGGATTGTGGAACGATTCATCAGAGGCGATCACTATTGCTGTCGATGGCTTGTCAGTTGGAGTACGTGACTATACCTTGATAGTCCATGATCTCAGTGGAAACCATGACGCCGATACCGTAAGGGTGAGCGTCATAGAAGAGTCAGATACATCTCTGATATGGATTATTGTTCCTCTCTTGGGAATCATCGTAGCAATCATAGCATCTATTGCGTTAAGATGGCATCAGACTAGAACAGGTTGACGATTCTAAATCAATCCAACCCTGTCATTGAACTGCGTTATGAGCTCATCAATCTTCGGAGTTGTCTGCTGGATTCGCTCCCAGTATCCAGGATAGTCGTACCACTGGGCATTCAATTCATCTAGTTCCATTCCCTGCTGCTCAATCCAGGTGAAATACTTCAAGTGATGAACTCTCTTCTTGTCATAGTGATTGAGTTCTATCATTGCATCTGTCTTCTGAGCCATCAGATGTCCATGGTAGTCCTTGACTGCATCCTTCTCTGCGTATTTTCCATCACTTTCTCGGGCTTCTCTAATACGTGACTGGTACATGTCCATCGAGTCAGTGAACACTGTAATGACAACATCATTTTTGGTGAGTTCATAGTATTTGGAGAACTTGATTGCCATCAGTAGGTTGGCAATGCTAGAGATACCCAGTAGGGGGAGGTCGTTCACCATGGTTTCGGGAGCTCCAATATCGTTCACCAGATATTTTTTCCCAGCCTCCTCATTGAACAGTCTCATGATGTTCATGGAGTCATTGTCATCGATAGCGATGATCTGGTCAGTGTTTCTTACATTGTGAATCCAAGGAACATGCTTGTCACCAATACCTTCAATCCTGTGAGCACCATATCCGTTCAGCCATAGGGTTGGACACTGCACAGCTTCACCAGCTGCGATTCTTGAAGTGGGATAAGCTTGCTTCATGAAATCACCGCATCCAATGGTGCCAGCAGAGCCTGTAGTCAGAGTGACACCACGGTATACATCGTTACCAAGTTCTTTGTCCAAGATTTCTTTCATCGCATTTCCAGTGATGTCGTAATGCCAGAGGTAGTTACCAAACTCGCTGAACTGATTGAAGACGAACGCATTTTCTCTAGTCGCCTTGAGCTCAGCGACCTTGTCGTAGATTTCTTTGACATTGCTCTCGCTGCCAGGGGTCTTGATGATCTCGCTGGCCACAGTCTGTAGCCAGTCGAATCTCTCCTGACTCATCTCTTCAGGGAGGATTGCCACACTGTCACATGCAAGAAGGGTTGCATCGTAAGCACCACCCCTACAGTAGTTTCCTGTTGAAGGCCAAACTGCCTTGTGGAATGTGGGGTCGAATTGACCAGTGACGAGGGGAGGTACAAGACATCCGAAGGTAGCCCCAACCTTGTGCGCCCCGGTCGGAAACCACTTGCCAACCAGTGCGATGATTCGAGCATCAACACCAGTGAGCTCTGGAGGGATCTCCAGGTAGTTCGCCAGAGGCTTGAAGAGACCGCCCTTGTCGATTGGTTCGTTCTTCCATGTGATTCTGAAAAGGTTCTGAGGAACCACATCCCAGAGACCGATGTCCTTCAGTTCATCCTTTATTCTGTCAGGAGTCTTCGAAGGGTCCTTCATCTGTTCAAAGGTCGGAATAACGATGTTTCGTTCACGACATCTCTCAACGGTTCTTGCAAGTTGGGTTTCATTCTTCGTCAAGTCAATCATTGTACAGTCATCTCTTGAGCGCTCCCAGAAGCGTACCGAGGTGCGAAAAAGGGTTTCGGCCTGACAAGATTCGCCACTAACGAAGTGTTAATAATCAACTATAGTGCAATCCCTCTCAGTTTAGCAGCTTTGCTATTTAGGCTCTGGTCATTGAGTTTGGACTGGAGACTCACCTTGGATCATGTTACGGTGGGTAAGAAAAGATGAGTAAAGAGAAACACGTGTACACATTCGGCGCAGGTGACGCCGATGGCGATGCTTCCATGAAGAACCTGTTGGGCGGGAAGGGTGCATCCCTTGCGGGAGCAACCCTTCTAGGACTTCCAGTGCCCCCAGGTTTCACTATCACTACAGAGGTGTGTAATCTCTACCTCGCATCAGGAGGACTGAGTGCTGGCATCAAGGATCAAGTGAAGGAAGCTCTCAAACGAATTGAAGATTATATGGGCATGAAGTTTGGAGACCAAAAGAACCCACTTCTGGTGTCCTGCAGGTCTGGTGCCAGACAGAGTATGCCGGGAATGATGGAGACCGTACTCAATGTGGGATTGACCACATCGACAATACCAGGTCTCGTTGAGGTAACAAAGAACGAGAGGTTTGTCTACGACTCCTACAGGCGACTCATCACGATGTACAGTGATGTCGTAATGGAGAAAGCTGAGGGTATTGAGGTTGAGGAAGGTCATGGAATCAGAGCCCAGCTGGAGAGAATCCTTGCGAGAAAGAAGAAAGAGGTCGGATGCCTCACTGACACTTGCCTGAAGGTGGAACACCTCAAGGAACTCTGTGACGAATACAAGGACGCAATCAGGAAGACACTGGGCAAGGAGTTCCCAGATGATCCCTATGAACAACTCTGGGCAGCGATTGGAGCAGTCTTCAAGAGTTGGGGTGGTAATCGTGCAGTTGCATATCGCAGGATAGAGAACATCCCTGATGAATGGGGAACGGCATGCACTGTACAGACAATGGTATTCGGAAACATGGGCGAGAGCTCAGCAACAGGAGTGGCCTTCTCAAGGAATCCAGCAACTGGAGAAAACAAGTTCTATGGTGAGTTCCTCATCAACGCACAAGGTGAGGATGTCGTTGCAGGAACCCGAACCCCCAATGCAATGAACGAGGAAAGCAAGAATGAACAGAGCAAGGACCTTCCCACACTTGAAGAGACCATGCCAGACATCTATGCAGAACTTGTTGAAATCAAG
>Ga0209536_100005752_pt1 | contig 19159 bp, 10 predicted proteins | sample DeeMarSeWOR28_12_FD_187461 | JGI IMG/M metagenome (GOLD analysis project Ga0209536, IMG submission 187461) | Marine sediment microbial communities from White Oak River estuary, North Carolina - WOR-2-8_12 (SPAdes) (version 2) | ecosystem: Environmental > Aquatic > Marine > Intertidal zone >... | reverse complement strand
TTTGCAGACCATCCTCCACATCGTAGTTTTGAAAGTTAAGTTCTGCCTTCCCGGCATTTCTTATTTTTGACAAACCACGATTGGTGCTCAACCAATAGTTGCCAAAACGGTCAATCTCAATTGCGTAAACAAATGAATTTGCCAGCCCATCTTTCTCGTCATAATGCCTGATTGTTTCACGATCATTATCAATAATGACCAATCCATTGCTGGTTCCAACCAAAAGATTACCATCGATATCTTCATTTATATCGTTCACCCGCGGGCTACCGATACCCTCAGTACTCCCCGGATTATATCCATACTTCTGATAAACCTGGTTGGCAGGATTAAACCGAATCAATCCGCCACCATCAGTACCAATCCATAAGATACCGTTTTGATCTTCATAGATGGCTAATATCAAATAAGGTTGTCTTCCATCCGGTCTCAAGTGTATATGTCTGTATGATTCGACGATCTGAGTTTGTGGATTGTATTTATATAATCCGGCATTATAAAATCCTATCCATAAATTACCCTGCTTATCCTCATATATGATCCGTGTCAGATATGTCAGCTTTTTATCCTGATTATAAAGAGACTGAGCGACTAACCGATCCCTTTTCTTGTCAAAACGATAGAGATGTGCCCCTGAACCGACCCACAGATTTGAGTTTTTGTCTTCATATAAGGACCAGATGTAATTGTTTTGTAAGCCGGAAGGATTATCTGATCCTACAGTATACACTTTTATTGAATTTGATTTACCATCAATTCTAAACAATCCCGCCCCCAGCGTACCGCACCAGGTATTATTCTCTCTATCCTTCAAAATAGATAATACAAAGTTAGATTGGTCTCTGCTTTTAAGACTTCTACTATGATCCTGGAAGTGTGAGAGTTTATGGTGATGGAATTTTAATGGTTTAAGATCTAACTTATCAGCCCCTTTAAAGGTACCAATCCAAAGAATTCGTCCTTTGTCTTCAAGAAGTGTGAATATATGTGCATGACTGATAAAATCATCACCTTTTAAATCAGATTGAAGTGAAAACCAGGTTTCTGAAGCGGGGTTGAATATCCATAAACCGGCTCCGTAGGTACCAATGGCAATTTGTCCGGTGCTCAGTTGATATAATACTCTGATTTTATTGGCAAATGAATGTGTTCGTGTTCCTGAATTAAGATCATATAATTTCTGGTGACCTTTATCAGGATCAATCTTCAATAGTCCTCCCCCTTCAATTCCAATCCACAAATTTTTATCAATATCTTCAATAATTGATGATACATTGTTGTAAAGGTTATCCGAAGACAATTGCAAATAATCAAATCGGCCATTTTCTCTTCTAAATTTGTACAATCCTCTTTCTGATCCCACCCACATCTGTTTTTTACTATCCTCCAAAATACAATTGATGACGTTTGACCTGAGATCTTCTGGTGTTTCATCTGATATGGTATAGCGGGTGAATTCTTCAGATTTGGGATCGAAACAGTTCAAACCACCACCCTGGGTTCCAATCCAGATCATTCCTGAACGATCGATGTAAACTGTGTTGAGCAGGTCGCTACTCAGGCTGTTAGGGTTGTTGATTTCTGATCTGTAAGAAGTAAAGATCCCGGTTTTTATCTCATATTTATTTAAGCCGCCGCCTGCTGTTGTAAGCCATAAATTCCCCTGATCATCGCCGGTAATTGAATGAACATCATTATGGGAGATTGTTGTTGAGTCATCCAGTTGATTACGGAATATTTTGAATGAATAACCATCAAATCGGTTTAATCCATCCTGGGTGGCAAACCATAGATATCCTTCGCGATCCTGATAGATATCATAAACAAGGCTCTGCGACAATCCCTGTTCAATGGATAAATGATCAAACTTTGCAGACGGCGTAACAGGCAGTGTCTGGCTTTGTGCCATTCCTGTGAATAGCCAAAAAATCAGGGTAAAAACAAGAATCCTATTTTTAAAGCGTTTTATCATCTGTTATTATACATATTTAGTTCAACCCTTGTCGGTTGATTAAAACATGAAGAATATTTTTCTACCAATGTTAATCCCTTCGGGATTAAAAATGTGCCGCCTCTGACTTTTAAGTCTGCCAATCATAACCCTCATGGGGTTTTTACATTGTTAACCATTAAAACTTAAGTTCAGAACAACGAAGGTGTTCAACATTGATAGAATCAATATAATCCTTAAAACATCCAACCCGAAAAGGATTGGACATAAATAGAAATATAGTTTTTGGTGCCCTTGACTATATATCAACCATTCTATATAGAATTGTCGAACAGAATAGTATAAAATTTAGGATTTTATGAATTTTGGGGATGATGTTAAGCTTATAATTTTCTTTATTATAAGAAGGCAATGGATTGATACATATTTTTTATAAGGGCACGGCATACCGTGCCCTTATAAAAAATATGTTATCTGCAATTATTTGTGCATGAGATATTGGATGATCTGTTTTTGTTCTTCTTCGGTCAACGGTTTTTGATTGACGGTCCGAAGATTTTCCTCTACTTGATCTCCTGTTTTCATTCCGGGTATGACAGTTGAAATCGATGATTGAGAGAGGACAAACTGAAGGGCTGTTTGAGCGAGTGTGCGGTCTTCCGTGTTGATAACGTTTTTCAAATTAGATGTAAAATTTACCAGATGTTCAAAATACTTTTGTGACCAGCGGGAGCGGATATCCCCTTCTTCAAAAATTTCATCACCGTCAAATTTTCCGGTCAATATACCGTTATGTAATGGCTCCCGCGCAATTAAACCGATATTGTACTCACGAGCGAGAGGGATCAGTTCCTTCGCAGCCTGACGATTAAAGATATTGTAAACGACCTGAATACACTCCACACAATCATTTCTTATCGCTTCTACACCTTCCGATGGTTCAAAAATGGACAGACCAACGGCTCGTATCAGGCCCTCGCTTTTCAGTTTGAAAAGAATTTCAAATATGGAACCTTCCTGGATCAGGTGTAACGGCGGATTATGAAGCTGGTACAGATCTATATAATCTGTCTTTAGTCTTTTCAAGGATTGTTCTAAGGCAAAATGAATATAGTCGGCATCAAAATTTGGACGGGTTGGTCCATGGTAAAAATCACCACCCACTTTCGTCGCGATATATACTTTCTGCCGGATTCCTGTAAGCGCTTCACCAAGCAATTCCTCACTATGACCATGCCCATAGACATCGGCCGTATCGATAATATTACACCCCAGATCAATCGCTTTCTGCAATGACTGAAGGCTTTCGTTGTCTTTGGTCGTCCCGTAGCTATTCCCAAACTGATTGCCACCTATCGCCCAGGCACCAAAGCCGATCTCCGAAACTGAAAATTCTGTTCTACCTAGTGTTCGATAATTCATAATGCATCAGGTTTGATCTATATCATTTTTGTCCACGGATTACACGGATTTTCGCGGATGATTTATTAGGGTGTACAAAAGGTCATTTCGAGGCTCCGCAAGTTTGCGGAGACGAGAAATCTAAAATCATCGCTATATTTAAGATTCCTCGCCCCCGTGAAACGGGGACTCGGAATGACCAAAAAGATACATTAGTAATTAAATCCGTGTAATCCGTGGACAAAAAAGTCCGTGTATTTTCCGTGTAATTCCGTGGTAAAAATCATTAAGCGCCGTATTTTAAGATTCGGCCGGCGGAAGCCAAAACTTCAAGAATAATATTCTTCATTAACATCCGGCCCAAACCACCCTGGCCACACTCTCTTTCTCCAAAAGATATATTTTGGTCTACTCTTCCAAGACCATTCGAGCAGTGTAAAAGCGCCGGCACCGGATGCCAGCTGTGCGATTTCATTACTGCCGGTGTGGAATGGTCACCTGTAATCAACAGTACATCCGGCTTCAGAGAATCCAGCTGCTTTACCCAGGAATCCACTTTTTCTATTATCTTAACTTTCTCCTCAAAATTGCCGTCTTCACCATAACTATCCGTCTTTTTAAAATGTATAAAAAAGAAATCATAGTGATCATAATTGTCTGCAAGTTGCTGAAACATCGCCTGATATGTTTCAGGAACTGGTAACACATCCATTCCAACCAGTCTGGCTAAACCTCGATACATAGGGTATTGAGCAATTGCCGCACATTTGATTCCATATCGTTCTTCCATTGTCGCTAATGGTTCGTGTTTGGCAAATCCTCTGGCAAGAATAAAATTCGCCGGACTCTCGTCTTTGAGGACTTCTCTCACTTTTTCCAAAAACTCATTTACGTATTTGGCTGTTTTTTTAGACGGTTCATCTTTTCCTTCTGCTTCCAACGGCGGTACACCGGTTTGCTGGGAATCTGTATCGTTAATATTGCCGCCTAAATCGTCACCCCGTATCACCAGCAGAGCACGATGTTCCGATTCTGTCTTGAGAAAAAATTTAATGCCATCCGATAAAGTGATCGATTCTGTTAATTTTTTACAGAGTTTTTCATTTATTTCTGTCGGAATCCTACCGGCACGGCGGTCCGTGACGTTACCATTTTCATCCAGAGTACAAAAATTTAAACGGGCACAGACATCTCTTCCGGTTACTGAAAAATCCACGCCCAGGGCTGACAAAATTCCGCGTCCCACATTATCTGCGATCGGATCATAACCGAACAAAGAGAGGTGGGCGGGTCCGGAACCCGGTGTCATCCCATGCCCGATAGGATCCAAGAGTGCAAGAGTACCTTGCTCGGTAAGTTTATCCATATTGGGTGTATATGCCGTCTCGAGTTCTGTCTTGCCACCCGCCTCCATCGGTAAACCACCCAGACCATCCATAATAAGATATATTATTTTTGAATCGTTTTTAATAATTAATTTTTTTAATAATTCCTGATTCATCTAGTACTCCCTTATTTTGTAATCTAACCGCAAAATTATAGCATAGCGCATGGCGCATAGAGCATAGCGTATCACTGAATAAAATTCACTATGCGCTTTGCTCTTTGCGCTATGCTGTTAACCGCGATGATGTAAAGAATTTATTAGCTTTTTAAGTTAATGAAAATGTTATATCGATTCAATAAATCGCGCCTTTACTTTTATCGCCTGGTATTATATTTTTAGATTATTTTATAAATGCGATTCTAATATAGTTATTTTTTCGTCGCGTCGTAGCGAGAGAGAAATTAAACCCTCGCTGAAATAATTCAGTTAAAAATGACCATTCGAATCACTGACAAGAACATAATCCTTTCCGTCCGGGATTTAATCCGTTTTACTCCCTATTCCCATCGGATCTTATCATCATTTCCCTTACCTCAACGTGGAATGTTGGGTAAAAAAGCCCAGACCAAACTACAACAATCCAAGCAAAAATCATACGGTCTCTTCCATAAAGAAATTACCGTATCTCATATATTTAAACATAAAAGTTATCAGATAACTCTGCAGGGTAGAATAGATGGTATCTATGAGCTGCCAGAACACATTGAAGTTGAGGAAATAAAGACGGTCATTTTACCAAATAAAGACTTTCAGAAGCTTGATATTGATGACTTTCCTGAGTACACAAAACAAGTTTTCATTTATTGTTACCTTTTATATAAGGAGAAAAAACACAGTGACATTCGACCTATCGTTACGCTTATTAACCTCATCAATGACAAGACCAGATCATTTAAATTACATTTTGATTCACAAGCCATTTTAAAACTTATCAACCATCGTTTTGAACAAATTCTCAAAAGCATAGAATCAAATAAAACAAGGACTGCACGCTTACAAAAACAGCTGACGAAGGTCAGTTTTAATCTGCCTGAAAAAAGGACGGTTCAAGAAGAGATAATGACAAGAGTAGCCGAAACACTGGGGAATAGATCACAGCATATGATTACCGCACCCACAGGCACAGGAAAAACTGCTGCTGTACTTTTCCCGGCAATAAAATATGCCATTCTTCATCAGAAACGTATTATGTATATTACATCGAAAACCACACAACAGGAAATTATTCGGGAGACGATTACACCGATTACGGAGGAAGGTTTAGACCTATCGGTTTGCTTTCTCCGCGCCAGCAAACATATGTGCGCAAATGATGTTCTCTTCTGCCATGAAGATTATTGTCCGTATGTGAAGAATTATCAGGATGACACGATAAAAAACAGGGTAACAGCAAACATACTAAAAGATCATATCATTGTTCCGGACGAAATCTTTTTAAAAGCAAAGGAAGCAATGATATGTCCTGCGGAGATAATGTTTGATCTGGCTGCAACCTGTGATATTTTAATCGGGGATTATAATTACATCTTCAATCCCAGAGTACAAATTAAAAGACTGTTCCAGAAAGATGACCTTTCAGATTGGATTTTAATCATTGACGAAGCTCATAATCTTTATCAGCGAACAATAGACACCCTGTCACCCGAACTCTCCAGAAAATCCTTAATCAATCTTAAAAAAGCGCTGTTAAATGATAAACTCAAAATCTTTCGCGATTTAAAACAAAGTCTCGCAGATATCGACACCTGTTTTCAATCATTGCAGCAAGAGGGAGAATCTCAATATTCCGGCCAACAGTACTTCACCTTTAACTTTGATCTGACTTCCTGGCATCATGTATTTCAAAAGTACGAGATAGCCTTCATTAAATATTTAATATTCAAAATACAAAAGAACATGCTTATTCTGGATGATCCTTTCGAAGAGTTCTACTATATGTTACGTGGTCTGGTACAAATTGCGGCAATGGAGAATGACGCCTTTATACCGTTTTATAATGCAACCCAAAAAGGACAAATAAAGATCCAGTGTTGTGATCCTGCATGGCATATTCAGGAAATAACACAAAAATTTCACTCCGTTATCGCAATGTCAGCAACATTCGATCCCCTGGAATATTATCAAGAAGTACTTGGCTTTCCCACTGAAACAACGGTACTTACTGAAGTTTCTTCACCGTTTTCAGCAAAGAACCGGCAAATCATTATCATGCCAAATGTCTCAACTTACTATCGTGACCGCTATAAATCGTATGAGCGTTATGCTGAAATTATCAGAGAGATTATTTCTGTTCAGGAAGGTAATTATATTGTTTTTTGTCCCAGTTTTGAATTTTCACAAAATCTCTATCTTCATCTGGGAAACGTAAACTCTGAATTATTTGTTCAACGGAAACAAATGTCGGATGGAGATCGTGACTTTATTCTTTCTCAATTGAAAGATTCAAATAAGCCTGTACTCTTACTTGCGGTGATGGGAGGGGTTTTATCTGAAAGTGTCAATTTTAGAGGAAATATGTGTATCGGTGTCATAATATTTAGTCCCGCTCTACCGAAGATGACCTTTGAACGTGAATTGATGAGAGAATACTATGATCAACAAAAGGGAGATGGTTTTCACTACACCTACCTGTATCCGGGTATAAACAAAGTCGTGCAAGCGGTCGGCCGTTTAATTAGATCGCAGGAGGATAGAGGTATTATCGTTCTGGTAGGTGAAAGATTCGCCAAAGACGAGGTCAATCGACTCTTTCCCGATCACTGGTTTGAAAATGAAGGAGATGTGGTGATTACCAATAAATTGAAGGAAACTATTGAATCTTTCTGGGCGAGGTTTACTCAATAAAAATTGAAGGCACGCGGCAAGCCGCGTGCCTTTCAATTTTTATTGATAGCTTTTTAAAACCCGCATATAATTCGCGCGTTCAAAAGCAGCCGGCTCAGCCACAGATCTGTGACTCATACTGCCTTTCATCTGTTTTAACGACTCGTATTCATGATCTTCCATCCACTTAACGATGCCGTCATGGAGTTGTTTAATTCTTTCCACACCATTTTGCAGTAGGGTGGCGCACAGTTGGGTGACATCGGCACCGGCCATAATCATTTTAAGCACATCTTCTGACGTATGGATTCCGGTTGTTGCTGCCATACTGGCCTTAATTTTTCCATAGAGAATGGCAATCCAGCGAAGAGGTAAACGCATCGACTCTGAACTACTCAAAACAAGATTTGGCGCAACCTCCAGATTTTCCAGATCGATATCCGGCTGATAAAAGCGATTAAAAAGGACCAAAGCATCTACACCGACTTCATCAAAGCGGGTAGCGATATGAGAAAGAGAGGTAAAAAAGGGCGATATCTTCAGAGCGACAGGTATTGTCACCGCATTTTTCACCGCTTTTAAAACTTCAACGTAGTTATCTTCAATCTCTCTGGGATCTTTCTCGGGATCGGTGGCCAGATAATATGTATTAAGTTCAACGGCATCTGCACCGGCTTCCTGCATCTTGCGAGCCCATTCAGTCCATCCACCGGTTGATGTACCGTTTATGCTGGCAATGATCGGCATATCAACTGCTTCTTTGCATTTCTGAATGTGAGAAAGATATTCATCCGGACCAAAATTATACATGTCAGGTTCGGGAAAATAACTGGTTGCTTCGGCAAAACTTTCTGTTCCCTGTGCCAAAAAATGATCCATTTCAAATTTTTCATGAATAATCTGTTCCTCAAAAAGAGACTCCAGGACCACCGCTGCGGCACCTACATCTTCCATTTTCTTTACTGTAGAGATATCACGGCCAAGCGGAGAAGCTGAAGGAACAAATGGATTTTTCAGTTTCATTCCCATATATGTGGTTGTTAAATCCATCATTACACCTTTCTTTCTATTTTTTTATTCTGTTTCTTTTTTTTCAGTAGAGCCGTTCGTATCGGCCAATCCGGAATAGAAATCCCATTTTTCATTAACATCCTCCTGGGCAAGTTCGATCAGTCTCTTTGCATGTTCAGGATGGGTCTTTGTCAGCATTTTGTATCTGGTTTCATTATAGGCGTAATTACGTACCGGGATCTTCGGCGCTTTCGAATCTAAGGAAAATGGATTTTTCCCTTCAATCGTTAGATCGGGATTGTATCTGTAGAGCGGCCAATATCCACTTTCAACAGCGAGTTTTTGCTGATCCAGACCGTTTTGCATGTTAATACCGTGAGCAATACAATGGCTGTAGGCAATAATAATGGAAGGACCATCGTAGGCTTCCGCTTCGATAATCGCCTTTACAGTTTGTGCATCACTGGCTCCCATGGCAATCTGAGCCACGTATACATTTCCGTAACTCATCGCCAGGCGACCAAGGTCTTTTCGCTTCACAGGTTTACCACTGGCAGCAAATTTGGCAACAGCGCCACGTGGGGTTGCTTTGGACATCTGACCACCTGTATTTGAATAAACCTCTGTATCCAGTACCAGAATATTCACGTTGCTTCCGGAGGCGAGCACATGATCCAACCCACCGTACCCGATATCATAGGCCCAGCCATCACCACCCATAATCCAGACACTCTTTTTTACAAGCAGATCGGCAATGCTCAATAATTGTTTGGCATCAGCTTTATCAGATTTTTCAAGTTTCTTTTTTAGTTTTTCTACATGATCTCTCTGATCATAAATTCCAGCCTCATCAGACTGATCAGCATTCAGAAGAGCTTCGACAAGATCATTGCCGATATCCGATTTTAGTCGTTCTAATAATTCTTTGGCATATTCAGCATGTTTGTCTATTGTTAATCTAAAACCCATTCCAAATTCAGCATTATCTTCAAAAAGGGAGTTGGACCAGGTCGGGCCACGACCGTTTTCATCCTGAGCCCATGGCGTTGTTGGTAAGTTACCGCCATAAATCGATGAACAACCGGTTGCATTAGCGATGATGGTCCGATCGCCAAAGAGCTGACTGACCAGTTTAACATAGGGCGTCTCGCCACAACCTGTACAGGCACCTGAGAATTCAAAAAGTGGTCTGAGCATCTGAGAGCCTTTAACGGTGTGAACAGCAACGTTTCTGCGGTCGAGATCAGGAAGATCGAGAAAGAAGTTCCAGTTTTCTTTTTCAGTATCACGAAGCGGTGGTTGATCGGCCATATTGATCGCTTTCAACCTTGTTTCTTGCTTATTTTTTACCGGACAAACTTCAACACACAAGGCACAGCCGGTACAATCCTCCGGAGCCACCTGCAGCGTATAGACCATGTCCTCATCGTACTCTTTTCCACGTGCCTTGGCATGTTTAAATGTCTTGGGTGCACTGTCCAACAGTTTTTTACCATATACCTTTGGACGGATAACCGCATGTGGGCAGACCATCACACATTTGTTGCACTGTATACAAATGTTTTCATCCCAAACCGGGATTTCCAGAGAAATATTTCGTTTTTCCCACTGGGTTGTAGCGGTTGGGAATGTTCCGTCGACCGGAAACGCACTGACAGGAAGATCATCACCTTTTCCGGCAATAATCATTGAAGTAACTTTCTGTACAAAATCAGGTGCTTCGCTGGGAACAACCGGTGGTAATTCTACTTTACTATCAGCCGTTTCAGGAATTTTAAATTCATGCAGATTAGCCAAAGTGCCGTCAACAGCTTCGTAGTTTTTCTTGACAATTTCTTCCCCTTTTGCACCATACGTTTTTTTGATGGTTCCTTTAATTTTGGCGATAGCTTCATCCCGCGGTAGGATTCCTGAAATAGCGAAGAAGCAGGTTTGCATAATTGTATTGATTCTTGCTCCCATACCTGTTTCCTCGGCTACCTTATAGGCATCGATCACATACATCTTCAGTTTTTTGTCAATAATCTGCTGTTGGACTTTCTTCGGTATTTTATCCCAGGTTTGTTCCAGTGGATATGGGCTGTTGAGTAGAAAAGTTGCTCCCTCCACCGCAGCAGCAAGGACATCATATTTTTCAAGAAATACGAATTGGTGACAGCCGATAAAATTGGCTTCTCTGATCAGGTAAGTGGAACGAATTTCCCGAGGACCAAAGCGTAAATGGGATATGGTCATCGAGCCAGATTTTTTTGAATCATAAACAAAATAACCCTGGGCAAAATTATCTGTTTCCGTACCAATTATTTTAATCGAGTTTTTGTTGGCGCCAACCGTACCGTCTGCCCCCAATCCGTAAAACATTGCTCGTGCGACATCTTCTCCTTCCGTGCTGAAAGTAGGTTCATAGTCGAGGCTTGAGTTGGTTACGTCTTCATTTATTCCAACTGTAAAATGATTTTTCGATTTATCTTTTGATAATTCATCAAAAACAGCCTTTACCATGGCCGGCGTGAATTCTTTTGAGGATAAACCATATCTTCCACCGATCACTTTCGGAAATGTGCCCATTGGTAATATACCAGCAGCCTGTACTTCGGCAAGTGCATTGATAACATCCATGTATAATGGTTCTCCGCTGGCGCCTGGTTCTTTTGTTCTATCAAGCACGGCGATTGATTTAACTGTTTCCGGTAATACTTTTATAAAATGATCTATTGAAAATGGACGATAAAGGCGAACCTTAACCATTCCGACTTTTTCACCCTGCTCGTTCAGATAATCAATTGTTTCATGAACAGTTTCCGCTCCTGAACCCATAAGGATGACAATTCTTTCCGCATCAGGTGCACCCACATAATCAAACAGATGATATTGTCTTCCGGTCAAATCGGCAAACTTATCCATCATTTCCTGAACGATTCCCGGACAGGCATGATAAAAAGGATTGACTGTTTCTCTCGCTTGAAAAAAGACATCCGGGTTTTGCGCGGTACCTCTGATTACCGGCTTATCAGGAGAGAGGGCTCGTTTACGATGCTCAAAGATCAGATCATCATCAATCATCGCATGCATATCTTCATCGGAAAGCTCTTCGATTTTCTGAACTTCGTGTGAACTGCGGAAACCATCAAAGAAATGAACAAATGGTATTCTTGATTTTAAACTTGCTGCCTGAGAAATAAGCGCATTATCCATAATTTCCTGAATGGAATTGGAGGCGATCAGTCCAAAACCGGTAGCCCGTGCGGCCATCACATCACTGTGATCACCAAAAATTGAAAGCGCATGGGCAGCAACGGAGCGGGCTGAAACATGAAAAACCGTCGAAGTCAATTCGCCGGCGATCTTGAACATATTTGGGATCATCAGTAATAATCCCTGCGAAGCGGTAAATGTAGTTGCCAACGCTCCAGTCTGTAAAGCACCATGGATAGCGCCTGCTGCACCACCCTCACTTTGCATTTCAGTAACAGAGGGAATTGTTCCCCAGATATTTTTTCTTCCTTCAGCGGAGAACTGATCGGCCCACTCACCCATGTTTGAAGATGGGGTAATCGGGTATATGGCGATTACCTCATTAATCTTATGGGCAACATATGCGGCCGCTTCATTTCCATCTATTGTGTTCAATTGTCTTTTCATTAAATCCTCCTCGTTTTCTCGTTACTCGGTTCTCGTTGCTCGGTTCTCGGTTCTCGGTTCTCGGTACTCGGTACTCGTTACTTGTTGCTTGTTGCTTGTTGCTTGTTGCTTGTTGCTTGTTGCTTGTTGCTTAAAAAGATTTGGTCTCTGCAATTCGATTGTCAAGTTTTTTCTTCATTATAGACGAGAACCGAGTCGCGAGTAACAATTATCGAGTACCGAGGACCGAGAGCCGAGAACCGAGTTCCTATAGACATATCATAAAATTTCCATACCGACTTATAATCTACAACTATTTTCTTATTAAACAAACCGGAAAATTGCCCCCGGATAGACATTAGTACATGACAATAAATATGCCAAAACTGGCATAAATAGATAATTCTAATAATAATAATAGTTTATAATCATTTTGTGAATCCTGCAGGATAGAAATTTTCTTAAATTTTAGAAGAATTTAGTGAAAAAACCCAAAATTGAGAGAGGTGGGCTCGATGCGAGATGCGAGATGCGAGATGCGAGATGCGAGATGCGAGATGCGAGATGCGAGATGCGAGATGCGAGATGCGAGATGCGAGATAATTAATTTAAAAATTGCAGGTGCTCAAATAACGATGCAAGTATTTTTTTCAATGTTTTTCTCATATATTGTGCAATTAGAGACGAGGATCGAGTATCCAGCATCGAGGATCGAGTTAATGCAGGTAAGGCTTTGCCTTTGCGGGAAAGATATACTCAAGATTGATAACGCGCCAGCCGTACGCGGTGTGCTTCAAACTGGCATATAGAATGGTATTTTCAAGCTGTAAAGGTTCTGATAAATTGATCTTTACATTCAAATATGTTTGACGAAAATGAATATCTCTCAGTCTCAAGAATCCGCTTCTGTTTACCTTTTCAACCTGAAAAAATCCATCCACGATTTGATCATCCGGGGTATTGGCTTCAAGTATACCATTAATCACTGAGTTATTTTCAAAATAAAGTCTTATCGTAGAAAGTGTTTTTTCAAATGAGGCGAAACTACTTTCAATAAAATCCTTGTATAGATTTTTTAAATCTAGTCCACGGCTTAGCTCAAGCCAGATAAAAAAATTCTCAAATGTTCTCTTGACATGCTCACTGGTAATTTCTTTTTCAAGAGATACTTCCCGTAAAAGCCAGAATAGAAAAAACTCTTCCAGATCTTCTTTTGAGAAATCATCAATTTGTAGGATGCCGGCATATTCATCTGTATAGGATTGAAAATACTCAAGAATCCGTTCACTGATAGGTTCAAGATTTTTCGACTGAGCTAAATAATCCTGCACAACATTTGCCACACTCAGATTGCCGTATTTCCATTCTTCTTTTTCGTCCGATTCATCATATGTCGCCGGAGGTAGTTCATCCCAATCATTTTCTGATTCGGCAAGTATATTTTCAAAAAGATCGGAGGCCGGTTCTTTGGGGCTCCTTAAAAGTGGTTGGCCCTTTGATTCTATAAATTTTTCTAAAATTACCGTTATAAAATCTGCAAATTGCATTAAACCGATATCAGCATCATCAAGATCAAGGCCTATTTCATAATTATAAAAATCAAACAGGGTGTCGAGAACGACATAGTTTAGAATGTCTGTTAGAAGTAATTGCTTTTTGGACAGATCCGTCCCGCTCATGATATGGATAACATTGAGATGAGTCTTCTCCAGTTCCTTATGATCCGGATCTACCTTTTCCTCCAGTTTCGTCGGACATGAAAGATTGCAGTCCCCAAAGCAGTTATTTTCAAGGAAGGATTCGAAGCAATCACCAATATTGAAAGATAGCGTGGCAATTTCCTCGGGATCAATGCGTAAATAAGGACTATTTTCCTCGGAATTAAAAAAATCATGCTCAATTTTATAGCCGAGGTAGTTTATCAAAAGAAATGTAAAATAATCGAGATTGTTTAACTCGTATATTTCTTTTTCCCACGACGATACAAATTCACTTACAGAAATGTAAGTTTTTTCAAATCTCTCAGACACTCCATCCTCAACAATTTTAGAATCAAATATAATATAGGCCCCAAAATCAGTCAAGAAAAATAAACGCAGAAGTTAGGTCTTTGACTTAATTTTCGGTCTTATGTCTATCAACTAAAGTTTTGTCGATTTTGTTTCCGTTTTTTTTTAATGTATTCCCATAGATTTATATTAGAAATAAGTAATGAATGGACCACGGATGACACAGATTTAACTGATTTTCACAGATTATTTAGCTAATTTATTGCTTGTCAACATTAACACTTGATACAAATATAAATATGTAAAACGACCATTTACATCTGAGATAACATAAATAATAGATCTGTGTAAATCCGCCTAATCCGTGTAATCCTTGGTCAATCAAAATCTTAAATTAACAAAACTATTTACCCTGCTACATATCATTATTATATTAACGGTATGGAGATGACCGGAAAAAAAATTTTGTGGATTATTCTCTTATCCGCAGCTGTTCTGCTGGTTACCGGTCTTGCCAGTAGCTACTATTGGATTACCCGGATTTATCTGCCCGAACAATTCGATGCAGACAAAAACGCCCGATTGCTCATGAAATGGGAAAAAGAAGATCCATTTGTACCAAATGAGAAGGATATCATTACAGAAGAGCAGTTTCAGCGCTTTCTGGAAGTGAATGAAAGTCTTTCCGTGGAGACTCGAAAACTCCAGAAACAATTTGAAGAAAATAGCTGGACGATTGCTTTTGAGGTGATCAAAATTCAACCTGAATGGGCCGGAAAAAAATATATTGCCCTGAAAAAGTTTGGACTTTCACCAAAAGAATATGATTGGATATCAGAATCGGTTATCGATTACTGGGTGTATATATGGAAAAAGGAATCGGTTGAAAATCTGAGAGAATACGGTTGGGAACTGCAGAGTTTTCCGGAAGATTCGGTAAAGCCGGTGAATTATCAATTGTTCAGTGAACATGAAAAAGATCTGGATCGGATGTTTGATTTGTTGTGGCCTGAGCAATCCATCTCAGATTCTATTTAAGTTACTGAATAGAAACTTCCCTGAAGACTCTCATAAAGTTACCACCCAGTATTTTTTGAATCCGTTCCGTGCTATACCCTCTCTGTAGCATCACTCGCGTAAGTTCAGGCATTTTGCTCACATCATCAATTCCCCTTGGCACAATACTAATACCGTCGAAATCAGAGCCAAGACCTACATGATCGTCTCCGATCAGAGAAATAATATAATCCATGTGGTCAACAATTAATTCAATATCCGGTCGAAAATCGTTTGCATTTTCAAGCAGAAACCGGTTGCGATAGCTACGATAACCAAGATGGTCATCTCCATACACCTGTTTCATCGAATCCATCAGAGCCTGAGACGATTTGCGTAACGCATAATATCGTTGATTGAACCCGTTCATCAAATATCCAGGATAAAAGTTTATGAAAATTACCCCTTTATTTTTACCTATCGCCTTAATTTGATCATCCTTGAGATTGCGATAATGCGAACAGAGTTTATAGGTACAGGAATGAGAAGCGATAATCGGTTTATGACTCTGTTTGATGACATCCCAGAAAGTATGTTCACCACTATGAGAGACATCGATAATCATACCGTTTTTATTCATCCAGCGGATCACTTCCTTGCCAAAATCCGTTAATCCACGGTTTCCTGTATACTCACTAGAACTTTCATCCTTCGCGCAACTGGCCCAATCGGGGCTATCATTCCAGGTAAGTCCCAGATAGCGTACCCCACGATCATAGAGTATTTTCAGTTTATTCAGACTATTTTCTATCGCCGTCCCACCCTCAACTCCGATACAAGCGGCAATCTTCCCCTGTTCGACAACCGCTTCGATTTCAGACGGTGTGCGTGTTAATGATATTTTATCCGGGTTATCCGCAATAATTTTGTTCAAGCGATCGATCAGACGCAAAGACTGTTTAAACATTCCGCCATCTCCGTAAAGCGATGGATTTGGCCAGATTGCAAAAAACTGAACATCGACGCCACCCTCTTTAAGACGTACAAGATCAACATGACCGTAATTGAGTCTTTTGGAAATATCAGCACCGCGCAATACCTGTAAAAGTACATCGGTATGCATATCCACCACCAAAGATTTCTGATGGAGGATTTGATAGTCCGATTGGGCAAAAGAACAACAAAAATAAGTTCCAATCAGTAAAAATGTAATCGATAGATTTTTCATGTTTGTTACATTAATTACCTAATTTAATATGGCTTATACACCATGTTCCACTCCGCAAAAATTGGGTAGTTAATCCAATAATACTTTCATCTTGGTTCTGGACCTCACCCCTTGGTCCCCTCTCCTTTGAAGGAGAGGGGAATCATGCATCCCCCTCCTCCCTGCTCGCAGGGAGGGGTGCCAGGCGAAGCGAGGCGGGGTGGGTAAAATCAGCTTTTCACTCCACCAGATCCAGCGCTTCTTCCAACTTCTGCTTCTCATACAGATCCCGGTAAAGGCCATCCATTTCCAATAATTCTTCGTGTGTTCCCTCTTCGATAATTTCTCCTTCATCAAGAACCACTATTTTGTCAGCATCTTGCAAGGCGGATATCCTGTGTGAAATCCAGACGCAGGTTTTATTTTGCATTTCACCGCGTAATCTATCCAGAATTTTCTCCTCTGTGATGGTATCTACTGCCGAGAGTGCATCATCAAGTAAAAGGATTTTAGGTTGTTTCACTACTGCCCGGGCAATCGAAATTCTTTGTTTCTGACCGCCGGATAAATTGATACCACGTTCACCGAGGAGCGTTTGATACTTCTCTGTAAATTCCTCAATTGATGTATGAATTTGTGAAATACCTGTCGCTCTGCGGATCTGAGCCTCCTCAGCGGTTTTTAGTCCAAAACTTATATTATTTTCAATCGTGTCTGAGAACAGAAATGTTTCCTGTGGGATATATCCGATATTTTGTCGCAATGTTTGTAAAGGAATTTCTCTGATGTCAAGACCATCAATCAATATAGAATCCGGCTGCGGATCATAATTTCGTGTAAGAAGATTCATCAATGTAGATTTCCCACTACCGGTTCGTCCAACAACCGCCAGTATGGTTCCTGCTTCCACAGTAAGATTTATATTTTTTAAGGCCGGTTCGGATTTGTCATCATAGGCAAATGTCAGATTTTTTATCTGAATGTGTCCTGTAATCTGATCCACATCTCTTGTCTGTTCATCATCAATGATTTCGGGGACGGTATCGAGTATGACATTGATTCTCTCCATTGAGGCGGCTCCCTGCTGGAAAATACCAACCACCCACCCCAGAGCAATGGATGGCCAGACAAGCATCCCCAAATAAAGGGTAAAGGCAACAAATTCCCCTAAAGTTATCACTCCTTCAACAATCTGGATACCACCGACAAATAGCACAAGAATCACGCCTATTCCCACAATAAAATGCATCATTGGGTGAAATGCAGCGAATACTCTGACAAATGACATATTTTTTTCCACATATTCCCAGTTCAGCTTGTTAAAATCATCTATTTCATAATCTTCCTGAACATAGGATTTGACAATGCGGATACCGGAAAAATTTTCCTGGGCTTTTGTACTAATCTTGGATAATTGAGCCTGAATTTTCTGATATCGTTTATGAATTTGTTTACCGAATTTATAGACGAGAACAGCCATAAAGGGAATGGGCAATAATCCCACCAGAGTGAGCATTGGACTATGGATTAACATCATCCAAACGACAAATACAAAGGTGACGATGGTATTGATAGAATACATAATACCCGGTCCGAGCACAGCACGAACCGAATTAAGGTCGTTTGTCATGCGGGACATGATGTCGCCGGTAGGCATGTTTTGATAAAATCGTGCAGACAGTTTTTGCATGTGGGCAAACAAATCGTTACGGAAGTCGTTTTCAATCAATCTTGATCCGACAATCACAGTTTGACGCATTAAAAAACGAAAGACACCCTGACCAAAAGCGATAAGGATAACAAAACCTGCATAGATAAGCAGCTGTTTTATTTCTATATCCTGTTCCAGATAATCAATCGCATTTTTTACCACAATTGGATTGATAATGGCAATCGCATTCCCAATAACAATAAAGAATGTCCCAATCAGTATTTTCGCGCGGTACCGAATCAGGTAAGGCCGCAAATAGGCAAATGTTTTAAAAATGGCAATATCCTTTTCTAATCTGTTCTATAGAAATTAACCAGGGAATTACACGGAAAATTTCATGGAATTTGAAATGTATTATCGGTTCACTCTCAACATCTTGCATAAGCGAACTTTTAAAGTTAGTCGATAACGGTATAAAATTCAAAAATGATCATACATTTAATTAGTAATTCACCAATGGTGCTCTCTCACAACAATATGATAGGACAGACACCCTTCCGGTTGAATATCGGGAACGGGTTATGTAGCAATTAATAAATGGAATAATGCACCCCTTCTCTTTTCAAGAGAAGGGGGTGGGGATGAGTTCCTGATTTGTGCTTATCAGGAGCACACGCCAAATCTTATCGTCAATTCTCTAAGAAGTAAGAAAATCTAATTCCGACAATTTTATAGGTGTAGGTAAAGAAATGATTGAGGACGTGCCATGTAGGGAGGTAGCATGCTACGTCCCTACAAAGTTCGCCGTTTTATCTTCGCTTTGTGGCAATATAAAATTGAAACTTATAGGGTAGTAGATCCGTTCAATAATAGCAGAACGAGTATTTGAATTATTTTCGAAGAACGTTGTGCTTCGAGCGAGGGGCGTTGGTGTTTTTACGCCCTACTCACCATGCTTCACGCCTTACGCTCTACGCTGGTCGCTCTACAATTGTGCACGATGAATTTTGTTAATCACTAATATATCATTAAATTATCACCCCGAAAATTACCGTATATACGATAGAAAAGGAGTATGATCAATGAATTCAGGGTATTATAT
>Ga0209536_100005751_pt1 | contig 19168 bp, 19 predicted proteins | sample DeeMarSeWOR28_12_FD_187461 | JGI IMG/M metagenome (GOLD analysis project Ga0209536, IMG submission 187461) | Marine sediment microbial communities from White Oak River estuary, North Carolina - WOR-2-8_12 (SPAdes) (version 2) | ecosystem: Environmental > Aquatic > Marine > Intertidal zone >... | reverse complement strand
CCAGAATCTTATTCCTATGCTATCTATGACATTGTATGGGTTTATGCGCTATCTCTACTTGCAGTGAATGAATACAACGCTGAGGCTATAAAGGAAGTTCTGCCAACTATTACGGAAGTAATATTTGGTGCTTCGGGAGTGATTAGACTAGACGAAGCGGGAGACAGAACGGCTGGAGATTACAATATTTGGAAGATACAGGAAGTCTCTGTGGGCAACTACGCATGGGAAGTAGTGGGAAGATACCTTTTTGCAACCGATACGATTGAATGGTCTGAATAATTTCCTCCCCTTTTTTTGTGTGACGATAATGAGTGACGCAGTAACTGTCAAAGGAATAAGAAAAACTTTTGGTGGTTTGGTAGCAATAGATGATGTCAGTCTTGCCCTCAAGCAAGATCTCATGACCATTCTAATAGGACCAAATGGAAGCGGAAAAACAACACTCATAAATTGTATTACAGGATTCTATCAGCCCGACGAAGGAAAAGTTCTGCTTTATGGAAAAGACATAACGAGCTGGCCTCCTTACAAAGTATATGATGCAGGTCTAGTCAGAACATTTCAGATTCCAATGCCTTTTCAAAAACTAACTGTTCTTGAAAATCTACTTACAGCCTATAGAGGAAATCCCGGAGAAAGATTTTCCAAAGCCTTGTCGAGAAGATCATGGATTAACCAAGAAAAGAAAGCAACCGAAAAAGCGTTTGATTTCCTAAGACTTTTATCCATTGACCATCTATGGGACAGCCCTGCAACCCAGTTGAGTGGGGGACAGATGAAACTGCTTGAGGCGGGGCGAGCTTTAATGAGTGGAGCAAAAGTAATACTAATGGACGAACCAGCGGCGGGAATTTACCCTAAACTGGCACATGAGGTCTTCAATAAACTAACTGAGACAAAAGAAAAACTTGGCGTTTGCTTTCTTGTTATAGAGCATCGGCTAGAATTGATTATACCCTATGTTGATTACGCGTACGCGATGGCAAATGGAAAGATTATTGCGGAAGGAAAACCAGAAGATGTCCTTGACACTCCTGTTGTCATAGAGAGCTATTTGGGAGGTTAAACTTTGCTGAGTTTGCAGGGAGTAAACGCAGGTTACGGAAAACTTCACGTATTATTTGACATCGACGCGTTTTTGAAGGAAAAGGAGATAACCATTCTAATTGGTCCTAATGGGAGCGGAAAGAGCACTCTGCTGAAAACAATAATGGGTTTAACACAGCTTTATGCAGGAAAAATCATTTTTGAGGGAGTTGAAATGCAAGGTACTCCCCCTCATGAAGTGACTAAACAAGGAATAGCCTACCTGCCACAAGTGAATAATGTATTCTCCGAACTCAAAGTAAGAGAGAATTTGATAATGGCTGGGTACACTCTGGAAAGAGAAGAAGCTCAAAACCGTTCAAGTGATGTTCTAGATGATTTTCCAGTTATTAAGAAATATTTGGATCGGAAAGCAGGCACGCTTAGTGGTGGAGAAAGACAGATGCTAGCAATGGCCATGGCAATAATGAGAAGACCCAAAATGATGCTCTTTGACGAACCTACAGGTAGCCTTGCCCCGAAGAAGGCAAAGGAAGTACTTTCCGAGATTTTAAGGTTGAGAGATACGTATGGAATTACAGTGCTGCTCGCGGAACAGAACGCTCGAAGGGCACTTGAACAGGGAGATAAAGCGCTTCTCCTGGTTAGTGGAAGAGTAATGTATGAGGATGCCGCGCAAAAACTTCTAAAGCATCCTGAATTAGGAAAAGTATACCTTGGAATTAAAAAGGCGCAACACGTATAATCATAACTTTCAAGATATCCATTCTTCAAAATTAGAATGAGCTGCTTTTGGCTTTTCTTGAATAGATTTCTCTATTAGATTGTAAGTAAGACATTTTCGAAATAGGCTAGAGTAGCCCTTAGCACATCTTTTTCTGTAACTATTCCCACAATTTTCCCGTTTTCTGTAACTAGAAGTCTCCTAATTTTTTTATCTGACATTAGTATTGCCGCCTCACCGATTGCTGCGTCTGCATTTATAGTGATTAGAGATTTAGTCATGATTTCTTCAGTTTTTAATTCTTCGCTGCATGCCTTTCCGATGCAACATCTTTTGAGAATATCGACTTCAGTTATTATTCCAACTGGCGTGCTATTTTTCATGACTACTACAGCTCCAACCTCATTTCGGACCATAATTGAAGCCGCCTCCGAAACAGAAGCTTTCGATTCAACAGAAATTATTTCTTTCGTCATTATCTGACCGATTTTTACCGCTATCCCCATAAGAATCATCAATTTACCTATAGTGTATTCTTTTAATAAATCAATTGTTTGCTCTAAAATCTTACGAAAACGCAATTGAAAAGCTTGTAACAATGTTACTTCAATTAAAAGAGGGGCATTTTGTGGATGGCATCTAACTTCGTCTGTTGTTCGAGTCCTGTAGGAAGCGCCATATTATCCAAAAATTAATCTGCTAGAACACTTTTTCGCTTCACATTAAATTAATTCCTTTTACTCTCATGCCTCCAACGCTATAACATTGATAGATGCGCTTTCAATTCTCGAATTCTTGATAGTACTGTAATCTATAGCTTTTGCCATAGGTTTTAAAAGACAAAAAAATTTAGTATAGTCATGCGGTTAGAGTATAATAAATATGAATGAGATAATGAAAAATGAAAAATTCAACAAAGGGATATAGGGTCATCGCCGAGTTTAGCATAATCCCAATTGGCACAAAAAGAACAAGTTTGAGTCCTTATGTTTCGGATGCAATTAAGGCTTTTGAGAAAGTACAACACTTAGAATTTAAAGTAACTCCTATGGGATCAATCTTGGAAGCTGAATCGCTAACAACGATTTTTCAAGCGGTAGAATCAGCCCACCAAACTATTATCAACAAAGGCATAAAGAGAGTCGTGTCAACGCTTCGCATAGATGACAGAAGAGACAAGCCTAGAACTATGCAAAACAAAGTAGAAGCATTACAACCGCAGTGAAAACTAGGACAGCCTCCCGGAAAAAGGCTTTGTTAAAAAAGGAAGTGTCAACAGAAAATATTTAGCGGATTGTGCGAATTAGCCTTTGAATGAACGAAATTCTTCAACTGCACCAATACTAAGTCTCTCAGAGAATACAGAAATGGAAGCCATTGCGTAAATCAGATAATTGCTTATTGCGACATTTGCTGCCAGAATCACTATGAAACACAAAGCGAACTCTACCCAGAATGTGGCGCACTCTTAAAGCACGCAAAGACAAATCTGGAGAATTATCCCTTCCAAGAGCAAAAAATCACATCTGGCAAATGTGCCTAGTACACTGCTATGAGCCTCAAATAAGAGAGAAAGTGAAGGCGGTTATACGATATTCAGGTTCACGCATGCTATTGGATAAGTAACTTCTCACGATTCACCACCTTATTAACGGACGCAAAAAGCCAGAAAAAATAAGCAAGAAACCTAGGTAAGCTTTAAAGTAATGCTCCATCAAGAATTCACCAACAAAAACATAAAAACTAAATACTTCAACTAAGTGCAATGATTCATCATGTTTGAGAAACGGTCGCGTGTGATATTATTAGCAATTCTAGCAGTCATAATCATTATTGCAGCTTTTATGATTTACACGTATTTTAGCTCGCAAAACGGTCTTAATGTGGGTGACGAGTTCACGTATGAAATTAAGGGTTTCTGGAGTTCCCCAGATCCTGACATAAAACCCTCAGAGAGTTTTTTTGAATTAAATATGACTGAACGGTTCGAGGTTAATGTAACAGAGGTATCTAACGATGAAGTCTCAATTAACACTGTTTGGCTTTTCAACAATGGAACTGAAGTTAAAGCCACTAGTACTATTAATTTAACAACAGGGATGACATATCCTAGCGGAGGTTTTTGGGCGATTTACGCTCCTAATCTTAAGGCAGGCGATTACGTTCGCCCTTTTGGACCCGATCGATCTACAATTAACGAGACCCAAAATAGAGACTATGGTACCGGCGTCACAAGAGAAACAAATCTTGTATCGCTGATGCAGGAATCTTACGACGCCAACGACCCTACTGCAACCCGAACTTTAACCGAATATACAAACACCCACTTTGACAAGCAAACTGGAATGCTTGTGGAATTGCGCTACACATCAGTATATACTAATCCATCAATGACGCTGACAGTTTCGTGGAAAATCATTGACACAAGTGTTTGGACTATTTCATAGTTAAAATTAATTATTTTCCGTTTTTATCAAACATAACAACATTTTTTTGTAATGAATGTCCACACGAATGAAAAAATAAAGTCAAAGACCCCGAGTCCTGCCAAACTTTTAAAGAAGGCCATTTGAAAAAAGACTGTGCATTAAAACTCCATTTTGATACAGGGGCTTAAACTTCTGCCTTGGTTAGCAGTTTCCTTGCGTTATTAATAGCGATTTGATAGAAAATTACAGTTAAGACGACCGCGATGACTGCGCTCAATGAAAGAGAAATAAAAGGATCCAAAATGGCGCTATCAAGAAAATCAGGCAATACGCCAGAAAGCATAGCAGACAGGGCATATGGGAAAAGAGGCGCTAATACGGCTGCTCCTGCCGCGATGCAGGCACCTAAGTTAACAAAGCTCCATGAAACGCGTATCATTCTAGGTCTAGGCGTTTCAGTAAAATCGGCTCCAATTATACCATTTGACAGAGAAATTGCGCCTAAAGCGAAGACTAAGAAAACCGCCTCAAGGCAAGCCACAATTGTGTAAACTAATGTCGTCTGGTAAACAATAAACCCGAAAATTCCCGTAACCACCAAGAAGGCAAGCGAAAAGAAAACGATAAACATGTACTTGCTTTTCACTAGGCTTTTGGCGGAGATTGGAGCTGCATAAATTCGCCAAACCGATTGCCCCTCTTCCCCTATCATAAAGCTGCCCAAGCTCATGGTCATGAATGAAGCTGGTAGAAGAAAAATTGTAGCCCGATAGATTGTGAAAAGGGGCGTAGGCGTTGGATCGCTTTGACCGAGATATTGCATTAATGGCACTAGGCTGACGATTATTGGAATTATGAAGATCGTCATTAACTCTCGCCGACGCGTGAACGCTCTTAAGTCTTTTCTGAGCATTGCCGATTCAATCTTAGAAAAGCCGAGTTTGCCCAAGAAACCAGTTTTGGGAACGTAGGCACCGCGTGAAACTGTTATCGCGGGTGGTTCATAAAGTCCGAAGCGCCTGTTTAGCAAAGTAGCGAGGAAAAACAAGCCCGCGATAAAAAGGATGGAAAGACCAGCGAAAATAAAGCCTTGCAACAAGAGACCCGAGGTTGCAACGGAGTAAAGCGCTATGCCCAGCCAAACGAAAGGTACGAACCAAGCTGAGGTTTGAGCTGAAGCAAGGGCTACAACGACAGTTATACCGCCCCCTGAAGTTACGTAGAAATATATGACGTAAAATAATAACAAAAATATCAATGACCCTGCGAACCTAATCCATACCGCGGCTCGACCCGACGACTTATAGATCGCGCCGATAAACCTTACCTGCAATATTCTCAAGATTTCTGTGGTGGCGCTTGCCATAAAGGCAGCAGCAACTACCGCAAGTGAAGTCAATACAGCTATAGCAATTTGGCCAATGAACACCGAGAACACCGTGATGACTGAAGTGATAAACACTATTGAGGCTAATGGGAACCCCATCAAGCTCGCGAAAATGGACGCCATCGTATGTTCTTGCCATGTTACAGGCAGCCAATAAGGCACCTGAGACGAAGTCTTCACGCCGCTAATCCGAATCTGCTTCATCGTAGTAAAGACTAAACTATAAACTAGAACAAGTGTTGGCAATGAGAAAAAAATGCTCAGAGTACCCTCTTGGAACAGGCTAAAAAGTTCGGGGTTAACGGTTGTGGCAGAGTCGTAGATAAACCCCGCCAACACGCCTCCTGTTATGCCAATGCCTAAGGCGATCCAGTAAGGCCAGTAAGCTAGAAAACGGTTCTCGCGATATCGTGTAACTTTCTGTCCCCTGATGAGTCTGCCAGATTTCCTTTCAACCTGCATCAGACTAAACACGTTTTTCCAATTCATTTCAAGAGTTCCTCAACAACGGCTCTTATGTCACCCGTGCCCGTTAACTTCAAGAAAATATCCTCTAGGCCAGAATCGGGCAACTTCGCCATTTGCCTCAGCTCTTTCATATTGCCTAACGCCAAGATTTTTCCCTGATACATTATGCCTATACGGTCGCATACTGCTTGAGCTATTTCTAACACGTGCGTTGACATGATGGTGGTCACACCTTGAGCTTTCAGCTGATGCAGGAAATCTTTGATAATACGTGCCGATCGCGGGTCCAAAGCGCTTAACGGTTCGTCCATGATTAGGAGTTTAGGTCTGTGTAGAAACGCTGAAATCAAAGCGATTTTTTGTTTCATACCATCTGAGTAACCCGTTATCATGTCGCCCTCCCGTCCTTCAAGCTGAAGCGCCTTCAAGTACTCGTTGATTCTGTTTTTCTTTTCTTCAGTTTGCATGCTGTAGATGTCGCCTATGAAGTCTAAGTATTCAATTCCAGTTAGGAACTCGTATAGACGAGGAGATTCAGGAACGTAACCCACCAGCTGCTTCACAGCTACAGGATCGTTTTGCACGTTGACTCCAAGAACATTGACTGAGCCTGAGTCAGGCTGAACTAAACCTATAAGCATCTTGAGCGTAGTAGACTTTCCCGAACCGTTTGGTCCTAATAAGCCAAAAATCTCGCCTCTTTTTATAATTAAATCCACGCCATCTACGGCTACAATTTCGTTGTAACGTTTTACTACGTTTTGGAGTTCAACAGCAAATGTTTCGCTTATTGTCAACGGCACCCCGACTGCAATAGAGAATTTTAACAATATTTAAGCCTAACGTGAATTTGCCCTTACGTGCGTTTTGATCCTAAAACTTGGTCTAGAAATAATCGGCTTTGCTTGCAAACATTTACTTGTTGGTCAATTCGTTGATTTGCTCTTCCATTACCTTCCCGTGACAATAAACCAACACTTCTTGACGCCCGGTACCTTCTTTGCTACTTTCTTAAGGTCGCTGGCCAATTTGAAGTCTATTGGGCAGAAGGGGCTAGTTGGAATGAATTCTACTTTAATTGTCCCGTTTTCTTCTTCCTTAACGCTTGCAATCATCTGCATTTCAGCGAAAGTCATGCCTGTTTCAGGGTCCTGCACTTTGCCTACTTCTTCGAACTTTGTTCTTCAATTCTGTCAAACCTTTTCTACCTTTTCGATTCTCACGTTATGAGGAAACTAGAACCAGAATGGAATTTGAACTGTTATGTTGATTTTAAAAAAGTGGTTCGCTCAGCCTCAGTTCTAACTTTGCGAATTAAATCGTCAATTTAGTCTAATATTTCCAAAGTTTCAATCTATAGCTTCTTGCGCTTGTTCAGTTACTCTGATCCCCTGTTTCTCGTACCAGTGCACTAAAGTATCATCGGAAAATACTGCGGGGTTAGCAAAGTATTATTAAGGCTTCGTTATGCCTTGAGGGAAAGAGTGGTCCTAATGTGCGTATGCCAGAAGTTCGACGGAAAAAGCGAAATTAGGCAGAAGTTTTTGGAGGCTACCTCATCTGTGGATGTTCTCGAGGTTCTAAAACTGGAGATTGCCAGAGTGGCAACAGTGCCAACATTGTTCTTCTCGGAGGATCTGAAACAAAGATGAATAAGAAAAAAAATGCGAGCATACTCTTAGTTTATTTTTTGATTTTTGTAGGTACAATAATTACGTTTCAAATGCTGCAAACACAAATTGATAGTCCAGAATCAGCTGAACCATCTATGAAGACTCCTAAATTAGGGTATAGCGTTATCACATCAGACTATTCAGGAATTGAATATGATCTTTATCAACCTGCCAATTTTTCAGGTTCGCTTGTTATTCTTGCTGGAGGCACCTTAGGCGACAAACGCTTTTTGTCAGGGTGGGGGGAGACTTTAGCTCAAGCTGGATATGCGTCTTTGGCGTTTTCTACTGCGTCTGCGAGTTTGGAGCAGGTTCCTCGCTACGTGGATAATTGCAGAAGTAATCTTCAAACATTGATGCCTTTTGTTTTTGACGCTTCACTTTTTCCAATTTCGATAGATGAGAATTCTGTTTCTCTTGTTGGAATGTCTGGTGGTGGAGCAACGGTTCTTTCAATTAATGATACGCGGATAAAAGCAACTGTCTCGGTTTGTCCTTACTATATTCCCAACACTTCTATTAATAACACTTGTCCAGTCTTGATAATCACGGGCTCAAATGACACGATATGCCCTCCAGAAGAGAATGGCGACGTTTATTACGAGGAACTTAAGCAAGACAAGATGATAATTGAACAAGCTGAAGAAGGGCATGACATTAACCTCGTGGGTTGGGAGCATCTTATTGCTTGGCTGGATTATTTTGCAAAAAATGATCATTCTGTTTATTCGATTTTAACAGACATTGATTATGGAATTTCGGGTAGTCTCAGTGATTTTTCAGAAAGTCTCTCTCCTTAGGCTTTTAAAGATAGCTTGAATATTTGAGCCTTCCTTTTGAGTTGCTTCTGCAAAATCATTATTTATAGAAGTTAAATAGTCTAGTATGGAACAAGCGACATCTATGGAACCAAGAATCACAGAGTTCGATTGGTTAAAGATGTTAGCACTCTTCCTACTGATTCTTGTTCACAGTGATCTTTATTTCGTTTTTCCAGAAATTATTCTTCCTCTTAAATGGTTTATGGTGAGTAGTTTTTTCTTCGTCAGCGGGTATTTAGCGGTTAACTCTTTCCAAAAGCGTGGAGTCAGCATTCGGATCTTTTTCAAAACAAAAATTTTGCTATTGTATATTCCGTTTCTGGCGGCTTCTCTTCTCTATTTTGTTATAAAAACGATAGTTGGGATGGTGCCAGTAGATTTCCTGGAGTTGTTATCTAACATTACACTGCTCAACATTTTCGATATTGTTAATTCCATATACAATTGGGGCTTTTTGTGGTTCATCCCTTACTTACTAATTTTTATGCTGATCTTTTGTTTTCTTGAAAAATACGTTAAAAACATGAAAATCCAAGTTTTACTCGTATTAGTTTTATGGTTCGCCACTATTTTGGCTTGGGTATATAACGCATCGATGAAACCTGGTCAGCTGTTCAGCCAATATTTTCTAATTTTTATGATTGGAGTTTGGCTTAGCAAACTGAGAATATATGAGAAAGTTCTAAACTTCAAAACTGCTGTTGTCACGGTTCCTCTCCTTGTCTTGTTTGCGGTGGATTTTTCCAGTTTTTTCACTTTTAATACTGCAACAGAAACGCTAAAGGCTTTGATTTATTCCAACGGAAGAAGCATAATCCTCAGTTTATCCGCAATTTTGCTCGTTTTGCTTTTCTTGCGAAAAATGCGACTTCCACGTAATCCTTTTGTTGAATTAATCGCCACGACAAGTATTTTTATTTACCTTTTGGATCCTTTGTTTGGCTTTCTCTTCAGTCATTACGTGTTTGGTCAACCTACCGTTTATTTCGCTGATGGCGCGACATTCTATCTTTATCAAATCGCACGTATTCTCATCTCATTTGTTCTTTTGCCACCTATGGTTAAAGCGATTAGAAGCTTCGTCAAAAAATGATGCTGCTGCTATGTCTAGGGCAATCAGCGTTGCAGCGTCTTGCATTGTAAGCTTTGCGCAAAACCTATGAAGAGATTGCAATATAATGCTTTATCGATGAAGCAACATGAAGGATGGATCATGCATTTTTTGCAAAATTGCCCAGAAACAAGTGCCTGCCAGCTACGTTTGTGAAGACGAAAAAATGGTGGCTTTCCTTGATATTAAACCTCTAAACGAGGGACACACGCTTGTCATACCTAAGGTGCATTACGAGAGTATTTTCGATATTCCAAAGGACCTTGTTGCGTATCTTCACGGTGTTATTAAAAAGATTGCCCTTGCCCTCAGCAAAGCTACAAACCCTGACGGAATCAGCATAGTGCAGCAAAACGGTAAAGCTGCTGGTCAAGAGATATTCCACTTTCACGTCCACGTTATTCCCAGATATGAAGGACAAAAACTGCCGGGCTTCAGCGAAATTTCAGAGGCGGACAGAGAAAAACTGAACCAAACCGTAGCCAAGATACGAAATTACATTTGAGCTATGCCAATTTAATTTTGTCAATAATTCCCAACTGAATGGCTTGCTGGTTAACTTCAAAAAATGCAAACACTAAGTGCAAAAGCCCTAACAAGTTGTAAACCAAAACTCAACTCCGCCCCCTTTTTTTAAAAAAAAATTGTAATCACATCACTAACTTCAGAGCATAAACGAAATTGGAAAAGTCATCTGCTAGTATTATTTCATTAAATGCCTTCTAATCTCATTTTGATCCGCATATTACAAAACATTTAAGCGTTAGACGCCGTGTACTGTGAAAGACAAGCGTTAGGGAGAAGGAAAATGAAGCCGCATGTCACCCTAGTGAATCCACCCGCTCCAACTGGATCCACTGGACATTTACCTTTCGCCCTGCTAGGTTTGGGGTATCTGGGTGCTGTTTTAGAAAAAAGCCAATATAAAGTTGACGTGATTGACTGTCAAGTTCTTAAGCTCTCTTACGAAGATTTTAGAAGCGAACTAGGCAAGCGCAAGCCAGATATAGTCGGATTAACATCCACCACTCTCACCTACAATCCAGCGTTGAAACTGGCAAAAATCGCCAAAGAGGTGTTGCCAGACTGCTTAACTTTCATTGGTGGTCCTCACGTTACGTTTTGGGACGACAAAGCACTGGAAGAATGCTCAGCCTTAGATGTCATCGTTAGAAGAGAAGGTGAATATACGCTTCTGGAGCTTGTGCAGAAAATTGAATCAGGCGAAGGATTTCGTGATGTGTTAGGAATAACTTACAGAAAAGATGGAAAAATCATCCGTAATCCAGACCGACCCTACATAGAGGACTTGGACTCACTTCCCTTTCCAGCTCGCCACCTGTGGCCTATGGAGCGTCTTCAAGAACACGAGAACATACTCTACTTGGCGGCAAGTCGAGGCTGCGTTTTCTGGTGCGAATTCTGTGCCACGGTTCGAATGCATGGGCGTAAATTCCGCATGCGAAGCCCGAAAAACATTGTGGACGAACTTGAGTTTCTCCATAAAACCTATGGCGTCACCAATTTCACATTCTGTGACGATGCATTCACAGTTGAGCCGGCTATTACTGAGGAATTATGCAGGCTGATTATAGAACGGAAATTGAAGATAAAATGGAACTGCGGAACTCGTATCGACATGCTTACAAAAAAACTTCTTGCTACAATGCGCAACGCAGGCTGTGTATCCGTGTGGTCCGGAGTTGAATCAGGCTCACAAAAAGTCTTGGACGCCATGCATAAGGGCATCACCACCGAACAGACAATGCGTGTCTTCGTTTGGATAAGAGAACTTGGGCTAAAGCCGGTTCCAAACGTAATCCTCGGCTTCCCTGGCGAGACCAAGGAGTCCGCTTGGGAAACGATAAAATTCGTTGAGAAGATAAGCCCGGATGAAGTAGGTTTCTATAACATAGCTACGCCTTTTCCGGGAACGCCCCTTTATGATTCGGTCAAAAAAAACGGTTGGCTACGAGTAACAGACTTTGATAAATATGACACGGTGACTCCAATCTTTGAAACACCTTGGTTGAGCATGAAAGACCTGAAGAAAATCCGAGAACAAGCTTTCCACCATTTCTATTTACGTCCAACCTATGTCTTTCACATGTTCGGCAAAGGATGGATTTATGGTTTTCACGCACTTAGAACAGCCTTCGCCCATCTACTCGCGGTAGTCAAAGCCAAACTTAACCGCTTATAACGCAGACATGAACAAAGTCGAATTTTTACCAAGCCATTAACGACGAAAGAATGCCACCAGCCAAACCGAACACTATAGGAAAAGGCAAGCCGGGAAAAATTCCCTTCTTCTCTAACATTATAAGCGTCAGGAAAGAGCCAACTGTGATGCCGATTATGGCAACGAGGCACGGCAATAATGTTGGCTGAAACTCTAAGAGTATGCTTCCAACAAGCATAGAATAGAACACCAAGTCGCCTAACCCCATTTGAACATCCTTAAAGGAGTAGCTTAAACCATGAAGCTGATCAAGTCCTGAATGCGCTATTTTGCCCACGGAGCCATAGTAAACCGCAAACACATCGTAGATTGCCAAGAAAACCAGAATCATAACAGCACTCAAGAAAGGAATAGACGCGCTGAAGAACACGCCCAGTCCGCCACCTAAAAACACCACAGCCAAGTTGCGGGCTTTGTTGCCCAATCGGAAAATGGAAAGGTCGAAGATGACGGTCACTAATATGGAGAGAGGCAATACTATAAACTCCAAGTCCGGCACATAAGCGAAGATGGCTGATAAATAAACAATCGACAACAGCAAAGAAGCTGTCGTCAAAGCCAAAGCGATAAGAGCAAAAATCAGTTTACGGCTTTTGCGCTTGAGCAAAACATAAAAAACCGTTGCACTCAAAGCGATGAGAACAACAAAGTAGAACGCGTTGCCTAAGGGGGCTGAAGCATTTTCCTCCGGAAAAGGTGTTACATTCATAGGTGGCAGCGGCTGGGCAATAAGCAGGTATGCACAGCAAAGGCCAAACATTAAACTCGCCAGCACCGGAACCAAATACACTACTTGAGCGCTAAATTTCTCAGTCATGGCTCTTACCTTAGCTCATTGATGCTTATCGTAGCGTGTAAGTAACAATCGTTACAAAATAAGCTTTGTTTTACATCTGTGTCGGAAATTGAATTGGAAAAATACATTACACAGAAAGACCGTGAGCAATGCGTCAAGCCCAAAGTGTGCCCAAGCTCATGAACTGCTTCTTTCAATGCTCTCTCCAAAAAAAGCTCCATTTTGGGCGATTCGCCGTAAAATTTAGGGCGGAGCCGATGTAAGGATATCAAAGCGGCTTTTCCGGGGCAGGTAGCCTGTCCAAACACAAAATTTAATTCAGGAACAAAAATATCTGCGTCCATTACGCCTAAAACACGGTCCAAACCTTTCATTCTAACGGCGTAACCCTGAACTTCGCTTAGAATTTCAGGCGACTTATACTGCCTGCGCTTTCTATCGAATGCGCCCTCTCGAAGAAAAAACTTTTCGTTAACAACCATGCAGATTGCATCTCGAAAAACCCGCATCAAACCTTCCCGTATCGTCAGTAATATAGCTTCATCTAAATGTCCGATGGGCAAAATGCCAATTTTCATAGCTTCGCTCTAAACCTCAAAGGTTTCTCCAGTCTTCGGCGCAACAGCATCCAAACCAAGCTCGGATTCAGCCCAGTTCGCAAGCATTTCACAATTTTTTTCGTCTCCGTGAACAACAAAAACTCTCGGCTTTCCACCAAGCTTTCGCAACACATCCTTCAGTTGACTTGCCCCGCAGTGCGAAGAGAAATCAAAATGTTCATAACGAGCTTTCACCTTGCGCACTTTGCCGTCAATAGTGCAGACGCCCTTGTCAAGAAGCTCTTTTCCAGGAGTTCCCGGAATTTGGTAGCTCACCAAGAAAATGGCGTTGTTGGCTTTTTTGCCTAGTTTCGACACGTAAAAGGCAGCTGGACCACCTTTCAGCATACCCGCAGTTGATACAATAACGCCAGGTGACTTGACGGCTTTTCGCCTGTCTCTCCATCCTTCAACCCAATCAGCTGAGCGCATGGCATTCATGAATAACTTCGGGTCTCTCAGGAACTCTTTTCGGTTCATTATTATTCTGCTTGCTTCACGTGCCATGCCATCTAAAACTACAGGGTACTCGAAACGGTGAGCCGCTAGAATGCACACCATTTCCTGTGACCTGCCGACTCCGAAGGCTGGCACCAAAGCGATGCCGCCGTTCTCGACTACTTCTGTGACAGCTTCCACAAATCGTTTTTCAAGTTCTAAGCGGTTTGTGTGATCTGCGTTCGCATAAGTGCTTTCTATGATCACAACGTCCAAGTCTCCATAGTCCATGGAGGCTCCTGTCAACAGCTGGCTGTCGACGGTGTTAAAGTCACTCGTGTAAAGTAATCTTTTACCTTTGCTTTCAATTAACACTTGGGCGCTTCCAGGCGTGTGTCCGCCGTTCAAAAGTTTGAAGCGTATTTCACCTACTTCTTCTTCAACACCATAATCCAAGTGCTTGTTACTTTGCATCATGGTTTCTAATTCTAAGTATTCAAAAGGCAAGTAGTATCCTGAAAGGTGAATGAAATCTTTGGTTAAGAGCTGCGTTAGGTCTAGGTTCAGTCTGTTTGAATACAACGGTGTTTTTCCGTCAATATAGAACAGTGGAAGGGCACCTGAATGGTCAAGATGGCTGTGGGTTAAGATTAACGCATCAACTTCTTTCGGTGGCACGTGCATGGGGAAACCTGGTTCATGATCAAACATCACGCCGTAGTCCAATAAAGCCTGAGTTTTTTTTGTCTTAACAGATATGCTTATTCTGCCGACTTCGCGTGCTCCGCCTAGAAAACCAACTTGCAACAACTACCAATCCTTTAATTTTGACCTCCAAAGAGTAACCATGAGACTAGCGTGCTCTTTTAAAAATGTATTGACCTTGTCACTGAATGTACTGATACTAAACCTTTCTTTATCGCCTTGAGGATTTCGTCAACGTTTAAGTCTGCTTGGATTTCAGTGTGGACAGTGAGGGGTTCTGATGGGTTGTGTGCGTCGCTACCGGCTATGCCAGGTAGCTCCATGGTTTTGGCGAGGTCGCGCGCTAGCTTGTTTGCGTAAGGAGTGGATTCCCCGTTGAGGACTTCGATGGCGTCAACTTTGTATTTTCTGGCTGCGTCTCCCATGCCATATTCACGGTAGGGGTGTGCGACTATGGAGACGCAGCCATTGTTTCTAGCGAAGTCGAGAACTCTTTGCGAGGTCCATGGTTGTGGTGGTGTTTCTTTGGTGCCTAGGACTAGTAAGTCCCCTTCAGGTGTGCTGATTTCTACGCCTGGGATTATTAGTATGTCTGGATAAGGCGCGGCGAGTTTTCTTGTTTCGTTGAGTCCTTTGACAGTATCATGGTCAGTTACGGCTGCGACTTTGATAGAATTGTGCCCCACAAGTTTTTCCACGAGGGCTTTGGGCGTTACTGTTGAATCGCCTGAATACGTGGTGTGAATGTGCAGATCAGCTTTAATCAAGGTTATTCGCTCAGGTGTTTTCGCAGTATCATCTCTAAACGAGTTAAAATGTTTTTGCTTCCTTCCACTTTGACGTTTACGGCTTCAAAGTTTATTCCTTTTTTTTGGCACACCTTTACGCATTGTGTTTTGACTTTGTTGCCCCATTGCTCAGGGTCGTGAACTAGCACAACGGTTTCGTAATGCTGTTGCCTGATGTATTCTGATGCTTGGTTTGCGACGTAGTTAATGGTTTCTTGGTCAAGTGGAACCGTGATTTCGTGTTGCGAGAGCGGGTAGACTTCGTCAAGTTCCAGAGGGATTACGCCGAATGGCGCAGCGTAGAAGCAGACATGAATATTGCTTGCGAGTTTTTCGCCAAGACTTTTGGTGGCTTGCTTGATTCTGTTGAATTCATGTGCTTTGTGGAAAGGTTTTTTTTTCGTTTGGGGTGCGAGGAGGAGGATGCTTGTGTTTTCAGGTGGAAAGTAGCGTTCCTGCATTCGTTTTTTATAGTGAACAACTTGGGGGCGTGCCATGCTGACGGAATTGTAGAAGAATAATCCGCTTTTTTTAACAGTTGGGCTATGTTTTTCAAAGAAGTCTTGGTGATTTTTCAGTTTCTTTAGGGCGGTGAACAGGGCGGGGTGCACATGGGCTCTCATTTCCAAATGTTCCCAAAGTCTGCCGTCTTTTATGGCTTGTTTTACGCGTTTCAATTCCGCTATACAAACGTAAAGGTTGTGTTCTGCGAGAAACTTTTCGCGTTCTTTCGGTGGTTTCGCCCTGACTTCTTGGGGTTTGGTTCTTGCGCATTTTGGGCATTGGCAGGGGAAGTAGTCAAGTTCGCTAAGTCGCCATGTGCCGTTTTCGGTCATGTACCTATTTTTTCGAGCGTACAGCGCGTAGGCTGCTGAGTCGAAGAAATCGCAGCCCAAAGCCACTGCTAAAGAGAACATGAAGGGATGTCCTGCGCCAAAGAGGTGGAGGGGTCTCTCGGGGGGCAAATTCTTTTTTGCTGTTATTATCATATCAGCTAGGACGTCGAAACGGTAGCTTTCCATGACTTCAGTTGGGCTTCCGAGGGCGTGTATGTGGAAGGGTAGTTTGCTCATTTCTGTCGCGGACTTTGCCACGAGGTCCAGGTGCCTTCCTCCTTGTACTGGTCCAACCCAAAGTATATCATCTCGCGTTTTGATTTTGAAGAAGGCTTTAGCGCGTTTTATGGTTTCCTTCACGGTTGCGGTAGCCTGTTCCTGAGTGATTTTCCAGCCTGTGGGAATGTCAAGTATGGTTGCGATGTCGCTGCCAATCCGCTCTTGGTAATTTACGATTTCTGGCTGATTTACTTCCACTTTTCCATAAACGAGAATTTGATATGCACCAGAATCAGTCATCACAGCGCCGTCAAATCCTAAGAACTTGTGCAAGCCTTTTTCCACGGGCTTGTTTTCGAAGCGTTTCTTGAGTATGTACGCGTTGGTTATGACTGCTTCAAAACCGAAAGTGTCTTTGAGCTTTTGCGGAGGGACCAGTTGGATGCTGGGGTTTATAACGGGAAACAGGAGGGGCGTTTCCACTGTACAACTTTTAGTTTTGAGCTTTCCGATTCTTCCTAGCAAATCCTTATCCTTTATCTCGAAACTCATCAGCAAACCTAAACAAACAATTCTTCACACTTATAAAAAACATTAGCCGTCTACGAAGGGCTCTTTTAAATATGATGTGGAAACTGTTTTGAAATCTGGCGCGTGGAACAGACTATCCTACCCTTCATTTTAACACTTAAACGTTAGTTGAACCTGAATTCAGTGCTAAATTCTGTGCATTTTGGTTGCCGATGCCTTTAGAGGGTGCTTTTAGTGTAGCGGGTCGGATTTTTGCTATGCTGCTAGCTGATAAAAATGTATGACCGAAACATTGAATTTAGCTTTCGAAATATCATTGTTCTCAATTGCGTATGAGGAGAGATGGTGAAGTGAAGGCGACTCAGCAGAAATTTTCTTTGCCGGATACAAGACAATTGGGTTATTCGGTTGTTGGTGAAGGCGTGCCAGTTCTCTACTTTCATGGTACTGCTAGTAGCAGGTTGGAAACTCTGCTTTTGCTGGAATTTGCCTGCACCAATAGCTTTCAAATTATTGGTGTGGACAGACCGGGATATGGCTTGTCGACTTTTGTACCTAGAGAGCGTCTTAGAGACTTTGCCTCCGACGTGAACTCTCTAATGATTCATTTGGGACTTGAGAAGTTTGCGCTGCTTGGGTGGTCGGGAGGAGGTCCTTTTGGTCTTACTTACGTTGCGCTTTTTCCAGACCACGTAACTAAGGCAGTGATTGTGGGTTCTCCAGCTTTACCTTTTGATGTTGAAACCGCTCACAATAACTCTCTTGCGCGTTTCGCTATGAAAATTCCCGCTTTGGGCATTTGGGGTTTGAAGAGGTTTAGAGCTGAAGTTTTAAAAGCAAACAGGGATATCAACGCGTTTTTGGTGTCCAAGAATGGGCGGAAAATGATTGAGGCTCGACCTGCTGAGGATGCCAAGTTCTTTTCGGATCCGTCTTGGTTAACGTTGATGTACGGGTCTATGGCTGAAGCTTTTCGGCAGGAAAACGACAGCGTTAAAGCAGTTTTTCAAGAACATCAGCTTTTCATAAAACCGTGGGCTGAGCCTATATCGCTTATTCCAGTCGGCAAAGTTTGTATTTGGCACGGCACCGAAGACACTACTTGTCGCGTTGACAACGCCTACCGCATCGCTGAAGCCGTTCCAACCGCGTGCTTAGAAATTTTTGAAGGCGAAGGACACTGCCTAATGTTCGATAAGTTGCAGAAATTGCGTAAAATACTCAGTTCAAAATAGCCTGCGAATAATACAAAAAATTTTAGTCTTCCCTATGCTCTGCGGAGACCACCTATCTCCTTTTTTTGAAACACGACTTGGCATAAGAGTTTTTGGTGCTACGGGCAGGATTCGAACCTGCGAACCCCTACGGGAAAGGATTTCCCATGGGCGCTCAAGTCAAAGCGTCGATCTTGAGTCCTTCACCTTTGACCTGGCTTGGTTACCGTAGCTAACAAGCCTAACAAAATTTAACACCCTTTCTTATTAATCATTTCCTCTCAGCGACGCATGAGGGTAATTGTCTATACTTTTAAATGTAGACTGCTACTCCGACTGCAACTAAGCCACCGCCCACTCCGTCGTTTATGAAAGCCCGCATTGTACCAAGAACGACTATTCTTCCTCCGCTAGCCTCACCATTTCGCTCTTGAATACTTCGTGCTAATGAAGCGCTTTTCAACGCTAACACTGATTGCGACTTTTTTTGGCCTATGCATTCTGTTATTAAATCCGATTTTGAATTCGGAATTGAAATTCTACGGATCGCTCTACACCAAAAAAGTAAAAGTGCGTCCCATATGTATAATACAAGGAACATCCAATGCAAACGGAACATAAAATAATACTTGCCAATAGTCAACAAATGCCCGAACTCAGAGACTCCAGCATCCACTTAATGGTAACCTCACCACCGTACCCTATGATAAAAATGTGGGACACACAATTCGCCACCTTAAACCCACAAATCGCCGTTCTATGGAGAGAATTAGAAGCAGATGGCAAAGAAGAAACTGTATCGCAAATCTACGAAGCTATGCACGAAGTGCTTGTCAGAACATGGGGCGAAACCTACCGCGCGCTCGTCGACGGTGGCATAGCATGCATAAATATTGGCGACGCTACACGCACCGTAAACGGCAAATTCCGCCTTTTTCCGAATCACTCCCGAACAATCGAATATTGCGAAAAGATAGGATTCACCACTCTACCCTATATATTGTGGAAAAAGCCCACAACCAAGCCGAAATACAAAGGCAAAAGTGCATTCCTTGGCTCAGGATTCCTACCACCTAATGCTTATGTTACCTTAGACTGCGAATTCATACTCCTCTTTAGAAAAGGAAAACTTAGACA
>Ga0209536_100005750_pt1 | contig 19169 bp, 17 predicted proteins | sample DeeMarSeWOR28_12_FD_187461 | JGI IMG/M metagenome (GOLD analysis project Ga0209536, IMG submission 187461) | Marine sediment microbial communities from White Oak River estuary, North Carolina - WOR-2-8_12 (SPAdes) (version 2) | ecosystem: Environmental > Aquatic > Marine > Intertidal zone >... | reverse complement strand
CTGAAAATCTGGGTCTTGAAAATACCCGGATCGTTTTGGATAAGCGGGGTTTTATTCAGGTGGATGAACAGCGGAGAACTGCTGAACCGGCAATTTTTGCTATCGGGGATGTGGCCGGTGAACCCATGTTGGCCCATAAAGCCTCTCACGAAGGAAGAACAGCGGTTGAAGTAATTGCAGGTCACAAGGTGATTTATGAACCTCGTGCCATTCCGGCCGTTGTATTCACCGATCCTGAACTTGCCTGGTGCGGATTAACAGAATCGGAGGCCAAGGAGCAAAATAAGTCATACGAAGTGGCGCGTTTTCCCTGGGCCGCCTCCGGAAGGGCTCTGACCATGGATCGTACCGACGGATTAACCAAGCTTTTGATCGATCCCGAAACAGAACGTATATTGGGTATGGGAGTTGTTGGTTCCGGGGCAGGTGAATTGATCGCTGAGGGAACGCTGGCAATAGAGATGGCCGCTGTTGCCACGGATGTGAAACTCAGTATCCATCCCCACCCCACTCTATCGGAGACCGTGATGGAGAGTGCCGAAGTATTCTTTGGCCAGAGTACCCATATTTATCGACCTAAGAAACGCTAAACCAGCAGCGAATTGTCAGGGTTCGCTTGCAATAAGAGGATCTGCAAATACTATTTGTAATAAGCAATACCTCTATAAATTCCTGAGCGGGATTTTCTGAATTTCAATCATCTAGTAATCGATTACATAAGTTAATACCATAATATTTTATCTATCCTGAAGTTACACAGGGTGTTTGCTTGCTTGAAAAACCTATGAAGAAGAAAATTCTCTGGCTGTTGAAATTGATTGTCGGGATCATTCTGCTGGTGTTCATCTATCGGAATGTGTATCAACATGAACAATTTCTCAATGCGTTCGTTGACGCAGCCTGGCTGAATGTCTTGTTTGGTTTAATACTCCTAATTCCGAACTATTTCATTCAGTTCCTGAAATGGAGATATATTCTTCGACAGGCCCTGAAAGATATTCCCGATTCTCTGGTTTTGAAATCGTTACTTTTTGGCTCAACTCTGGGCTTTATAACGCCCGGCAATCTGGGCGAATTGGCCCGGAGTCTATATTTCAAAGGTCATTCGCGACTCCTGATTACCGGCCTGAATATTATTGATAAATTGTCCGGTATGATCATTTTTATCTCTTTCGGTTTACTTGCCATGAATTGGCTGATTTATATGACCTCCGGGTGGTCTAAGCTGATGAGTGTTTCCCTGATCATATTTGATTTCCTGCTCGTTAGTATCGTCTGGATTCTGGCGCTGAATCCCCGGATCCTGCAGCGCATTTTTCAACCGAGAGATGAAAAATCAGCCTGGCGAAAAAACATTTCGGAATTACTCTCCTCCCTGAATTATTTCAATCGCTTTTCCATCCTGAAACTTCTTTGGTACAACATGATCTGGTTTGCGGTAATTGTCCTCCAATATCATATTCTGATTCTGGCATTCACTGACGTCTCTGCTTTACAATCATTTTGGGCGGTCAGTGCCACCTTGTTTACAAAAATAGTATTACCCATTTCTGTGGGAGATCTGGGGATTCGGGAAGGGGCTGCTGTATTTTATTACTCCCTGCTCGGGGTAAAAAAAACAGCTGCATTTAATGCATCGATGTTTATCTTTTTGATAAATTTCATGATTCCCGCTCTGGCCGGGAGTTATTTTGTATTCAAACTACGCTGGGAATCGAATTCAAAAAATAAAAAACACTTGGAATAAAAGACTTTAATTGACATGATTTTACTCTTTATCCTGCTGGCAACATTATATTTCATCATTATGATATATTTCTTGATCGGAATATATCGCATTCCCATGGTGAGTGCTGCCCCAACTTCTTCAGTTTTACAGGTGACCATACTCGTACCTGCCCGTAACGAAGAAGAGAATATTATTCGTTGCCTGGAAAGCCTGTGGCGACAGAGTTATCCCCGCAACGGCTTTAAAGTGATTATTATTGATGATCACTCCAGTGATAAAACGGCTGAATTGGTTGAGATCTACATCAGGGATAAACCGAATTTCGAATTGTTGCGACATAAAAAGGATCCGGTCAGGTCCACGTTTAAGAAACAAGCCCTGACATTTGCGCTGGAGAAGGTGGACAGTGATATTGTGATGACCATCGATGCGGATTCGGTCGCTTTACCTAACTGGATTGAAAGGATACTATCATATTATGATTCCAATACGGGCATGGTGGCCGGTCTGGTTTCATTTATATCTGAAGGTGAACAGGGATTTTTCCAGAAGATTCAAACACTTGAATTTGCGGGAATCGTATTCTGCGGGGTGGGAGCGGCCGGACATAAAAATCCGCTAATCTGCAACGGGAGTAATCTTTCTTATCGTCTTCAAACATTTAGAGAGGTGGGGGGCTATCGCGGTAACGAATTTCTCCCCTCGGGTGATGATGACCTTCTGCTGCAGAATATTCATAATAAGACCGCCTGGAAGATCAAATATTCTCTGGATCCTGAAACCATCAATTATACTATGCCCGTCACTCGTTTTTCTGATTTTATCAACCAGCGGGCGAGGTGGGCTTCGAAATCGCTTCACTACCCCAAATGGTGGTTATTTCTAGTCTTACTGGGGATATATTTATATTATGCATCTTTCGTCATTTTGCTTCCAATGGTCCTTCTTGATTTATTCCCCTGGTATATATATATGCTGGGGTTAGTCTTAAAAATGGTTCCTGAAGCTCTGATCATTTCACGCGCCTTATCTATCCTTCAGCGATCTCATTTGCGCAAGTATTTTCTGATCGCTCAACCGTTTCAAATTATATATGTCTTGATCGTTGGTTTTTTGGGATTTTTCAAAAAATTCAATTGGAAGGATTTAGACAGTAATGTTGTATAGATTGCTTGCGAAAATCGTATTAGCTGCTTTCCCAGAAATTTTATGGAAAAGGTCCGGAGACAGAAAAAATCTGTACTTGACATTTGATGATGGTCCGGATCCGGAAATCACGCCCCAGGTTTTGCAAATATTAAAAAAATACCGGGTACCAGCCGTATTTTTCCTGCTGGGAGAGAAACTGGCATCTCATAAAAATAATTTAAAACAGATTAATTATCAGGGACATAAAATTGGCAATCATGGATTCTCTCATGATCCTCTCATATTAAGATCTCGAAAAGCGTTGCTGGATGCAATACAGGAGACGGACCGTCTGATCCAGCATGAATTCAAACAGACACCGATTTACTTCCGTCCACCTTATGGGATCTGGGGACCAACATTAACACAGCAGCTGAAAAATTCTCGCAAACAGATGGTATTGTGGTCTCTGATGGCTTTTGATTTTAAATGGAACGCTGATAAAGTGCTGTCGTATTTGTCGAAATCAGTCTCTGGCGGGGATATCATTGTATTCCATGATAGCCCTCAAAGTCGTCATACTATTCTGAAAACATTACCTGATTTCATTAAGTTGTGTCAAGGCAGGGGCTTTAATTTCCGTTTATTATGAGACGGCAATCCCTTCCGCAATAAGATTTTGGAAATAAACTTGACTGTACTATAGCTGAATGTTAAATTTGAGGCCGTATTTTTAGAGATGCCGTTTTGTTATATATAATTCTAAAGATTTTATGGATTTAGATCACCTGGAAAATTAGTTGATTCAGGGGAGGGGATTCTCAAAACGATTGATTTTGTTTGGGGTGTAGCCAAGCGGTAAGGCACCGGGTTTTGGTCCCGGCATTCGGGGGTTCGAATCCTCCCACCCCAGCATAAAAATAACAATATCTAGATTTTCAGAATAGGAGTATATATGTCTGACACCAAATTAAAAGCATTGTTGCGGGACAAGATGGGCAAAAGTGCAACCCGTAAATATCGGGCAGAGGGTTGGATTCCCGCAGAATTTTATTCATCCCATGAAAAAAATATGCACCTTTTGTTAAACAGTGGTGAATTTGAAAACATTTTGAGCCATGGACATGGTCTTTTTAGCCTAAAAGTTGACGGGAAAGATCAGGATTTTCAATGCATCATCAAGGAAATTCAAACAGAACCGGTATTGGGAAAAGTCCTTCATGCAGATTTTCTGGGTGTTAAATCGGGAGAAAAACTTAACATCATGGTACCGATTCACCTGACCGGAACTGCCGCCGGGGTTAAAGCGGGTGGCATTATGGAATTCATCATCCGTGAAGTGGAAGTTGAGTGTTTACCCAAAGATATTCCGGATGCTTTGAATATCGATGTAACCAATTTAGAGATTGGTGATACGGTGCGGGTAAAGGATCTCGTCTCTGAGAATGTTCTGGTTCTGGATGATCCTGAAGAAACTATATTACTGATTGAACATCCGAAGATTGTCCAGGAACTGGAAGCCGCAGAAGAGGTAGAGGAACTGGAAGGCGAAGAAGAAGCACAGGAACCGGAAGTGATTACCGCTCGCAGAAAAGACGAAGACGAAGAAGAAAAGGAATAATTGGCAATATATTTGAAGAGAAACTTTTAATCAGGGTTTTTCTTATACTGTCTCTCCATGAGTCACTTAATCGGATTATCATTTGTATGTCATTGTTGGTTTAGGGAATCCAGGGTTATCATATAAAGAGACTCGCCATAATGTAGGGTTTATGGTGCTGGATTTATGGCAAAAGAAACTTGGTCTAAAATACACACGGGATGTGGGTCCCTCACAAGTGGCATATTACAGAAATTTTAAAGACAAAGTGATATTGGTCCGCCCCTTAACATTCATGAATCTGAGTGGCAACGCGGTTAAAAGGATTGCGGATAAATACCAATTGTCAGATCTTTCCAATATGTTAGTTGTGAGTGACGATCTCAATCTGCCATTCGGTAGTATTCGGATTCGACGCAGCGGTAGTTCCGGTGGCCAGAAAGGTCTGCAATCGATCATCGAACGGCTAGGAACCAATGAATTTCCACGTCTACGCATAGGGCTGGGCTTTGGCTACCGGGATGCAGTAAAATTCGTCTTATCCCCCTTTAATAAAGCTGAAAAAAAAGAACTTCCCCTGGTATTGGAAATGGCAGTTCAGGCACTTGAAAATTTTATTACCGAAGGTATTGAAGATACCATGAGTCAATTCAACAAAAACTATCTCGAACCTTAATCAGGAGGACGAAGGGTGCAAACAACAGTGCTCATTTGGATCAGCTTAATAGGCTCAATTTCAGCCTTACTCTATGCGTTATGGAAATCGCGCTGGATTAACAAACAGGATCCAGGAAATGAGAAGATGCAGGAGATTGGCAGAGCTGTCCGGGAAGGAGCGATGGCTTTTCTCTCCCGGGAATATCGGGTATTGGCAATATTTGTGGTAGCTGTTGCAATTCTTTTGGCACTTGGTAATGTCAGTCAGAATACTAGTTTGGTTGCATTGTCTTTTGTGGTCGGTGCCGTTTGTAGCGGACTGGCTGGATTTTTCGGTATGCGGGTGGCCACAGCCGCCAATAATCGAACCACCCAGGCCGCCAGAGGAAGTCTTAATGCCGCCTTACGGGTTGCCTTCAGTGGTGGATCAGTGATGGGAATGAGTGTGGTGGGTCTGGGTGTTTTGGGTTTATTTCTGCTGTTTTACTTTTATGGCGGTTTGGAAGAAGGCGCAGATCTTCATCGGGTGGTTACGCTACTTTCTGGTTTTGCCATGGGAGCGTCTTCAATTGCGCTGTTTGCCCGGGTAGGGGGTGGAATATATACCAAGGCTGCAGATGTTGGAGCGGACCTGGTGGGAAAAGTCGAAGCGGGTATCCCTGAAGATGACCCGCGTAATCCGGCCACCATTGCTGACAATGTGGGAGATAATGTAGGTGATGTTGCGGGTATGGGCGCTGATCTGTTTGAATCGTACGTCGGTTCGATTGTGGGTGCCATGGTTCTGGCAGCCACGGCCGGTTTTGGAAATCTGGTCATGTTGCCGCTGGTCCTTGCTGGATTCGGTATCATGGTATCCATTCTGGGTACCTTTTTCGTTCGCACTCGTGAAGGGGGAAATCCACAGACGGCACTGAATATGGGAACGGGAGTAGCAGGATTTTTAATGCTCATTGTCAGTTATTTTGTGATTCGGCAATATTTACCTGAGGCGGTGATGTGGGATGGAAAGGAAGTGAGCAGCTGGGATATTTTTATGTCAACAGTGACGGGACTTCTCTCTGGTCTGCTGGTGGGATTATTAACCGAATACTATACCTCCGAATCCCGCAAACCTGCCCGGGAAATAGCCAAGGCCAGTGAAACCGGCGCAGCAACCAATATTATCGAAGGATTGGCCAATGGGATGTTTTCAACCGGTTTACCGGTTATTACCATTGCCATCGCCATCGTAGTTTCATATTATTTTTCCGGTCTCTACGGTATTGCTATTGCGGCACTGGGTATGCTATCTACCACCGGAATTCAGCTGGCTGTGGATGCCTACGGACCGATTGCTGATAATGCGGGTGGGTGTGCTGAAATGGCTGAACTTCCGGCAGAAGTTCGTAATCGAACCGATAAACTGGATGCCGTCGGGAATACCACGGCCGCAATTGGAAAAGGTTTTGCAATAGGTTCTGCTGCATTAACTGCCCTGGCATTATTTGCCGCATATCGGGAAACTGTTGCCAAAACTTTAGGCAGGAGCGAATTAGTTCTGAATATCAATGATCCCATGATTATGGCGGGATTGCTGATCGGGGGCGTATTGCCCTTTATATTTTCTTCACTGGCACTCCGGGCGGTGGGACGTGCAGCTTTTGATATGATCGGTGAGGTTCGTCGCCAGTTCCGGGAAATTCCGGGATTACTGGAAGGTAAGGCAAAGGCAGACTATGCACGCTGTGTGGATATCGCCACTGCAGCGGCCATCAAACGCATGGTAGTCCCTGGACTTTTGGCTGTTTTTACCCCGGTCTTTTTTGGTCTGATCTTAAAAAATCCTGAAATGCTGGGTGGGGTTTTGGCAGGTACAACTGTTTCGGGAGTTTTGCTGGCCATTTTTATGGCTAACTCCGGAGGAGCTTGGGATAATGCCAAGAAACATATTGAGAGTGGTGCCTTTGGGGGAAAAGGCTCGGCATCACATAAAGCTGCGGTTGTGGGGGACACCGTAGGTGATCCCTTTAAAGATACAGCCGGACCGTCTTTGAATATCTTAATTAAATTGATGTCAGTGATTTCCCTGGTAATCGCTCCCTTAATGGGATGAGGGAGTAGCATTGATTAAAGATTAAAGATTAAAGATTAAAGATTAAAGAGTAAAGATCAAAGGGTAAAGTGAAAACAGGGAGGTTTTCATCCGGCATTTTTTCAGAATGAAAATATTTTTGCCGGAATTAAAATTACATCGAACACTCCAATTTCTGATGTGGGTTAAGAGTTTTTGAAGCTTTAAAATTTGATTGCTTGGATAAAAATTTAAAGGGGTGGGCTGCGTTAATCCCCCTCTCATTATCGGATTAGTATATTTAACACGCTTTTAGTTAAAAAATTTAATTTATTCATAGATTTCCGAACCAGATATTATTATATTTTTCGCCCCAATTGGGGTATAAACATTAATCCTATTCCGTCAGTTGTGAAAAGGCGGGATCAATAGACCAAAGGAGGAATTGTGGAAAACTTGTATTGCACTATCTTCATTGTCGATATCTCCCAAAATCCCGACGAAAGTGAGACTGTTTCCAGTCGAATCCAGCAATTGGTTGAAGACCATGGTGGCATCATTAAAAAAATCAATCGCTGGGGAAAAAAGAGAATGGCGTATTCGATCCAGAAAAAATCGCATGGTTTTTATGTTGAGATTGAATTTTCTGCCAGCAGCCGCCTGAATATTCCCAAAATATTGGAAGCTGAATATCGCATAAACGATCGGGTACTGCGGCATTTAACCTACATCGTGGATAAAAAAGAACAGGTCCAGCGGGAGAAAAACGCCGGAAAATTTAAGAAAGCTCAGGAGGCAGAAAAGCCCGAAAGTTCAGAAGAATCGAACGGAAGCAAAAAAACGGTGACACCACCTCCTTCAGAAGAGAAGGAAGTTGCTGAATCCCCGGTTGAAGATGTTAAAAAGACTGAGGATATCGAGGTTCAGCCTGAGCTGGAAGAAGTTAACGATGCAGAAACAAAAAAATCAGCAAAAAAAGAGACCGCTTCCGATGATATATCTGACCCGGTAGCGGAATCAGAACCACCCGCAGAGCAAAAATCTACTGAACAAAAAGAATCTGAAAACGAATCGAGTTCAGAAGAAGAAGATTCAGAAAGGAGTGAATCATGAGACAAATGCGCGAGAGAAGAAATACAATGTTACAGAGGAAAAAACGTGTATGTCGCTTTTGTGAAGCGGGAGATGTGTTCATAGATTTCCGCGATGAAAAACGATTAGTCCGTTTCTTAACCGAACTGGGCAAAATTGTTCCCAGAAGGACCTCTGGAAATTGTAACCAACATCAGCGTCAATTAGCCACAGCACTCAAACGTGCCAGACATTTGGCTCTCATTCCGTTCGTATCGGATATTCCAAGATAAAAAAGAGGATTTAAATATGAAGGTTATACTTCGACAGGATTATGAAAAATTAGGTAAAGTTGGGGATACGGTTGAGGTGAAGCGCGGATTTGGGATGAATTATCTGATCCCGAAGAAAATCGCTTATCCGGCTAAACCCAATTATGTCCGCATGATCCAGGAAGAACAGCGACAGAAACAGGTACAGGTCAATAAGCAGAAAAAACAGTCAGAGGTGCTTGCCAAAAAACTGGAGTCTGTTTCTGTGACGCTGGCGGTGAGTGTAGGTGAGGGAGACAAAATGTTTGGCTCCATCACCAATCAGGATATCGCGGATGCGCTCGCCAAGCAGGATTTTGAAATCGATCGCAAAAAGATTGAACTGGAAGAGCCCATCAAAGCATTGGGAATTTATTCAGTTCCTATAAAACTGCATCCCGAAATTGAAGTGAAGATTAAGGTCTGGGTCGTAAAAGAATAAAGCCGTTTAAAAAGGCCGGGCAGCCGGCCTTTTTTGATTAATCACATCTGTAATGAGTCTCCCCTTCAATTTTTCTTCGAACATTCCGTTGAATTCTCTGAATATAAGAGATGGTTGCTTTTAGTGGAGGATTCTGAAGAGCACCCGGTATTCATTGGAATCATTGAAGTTAGGCATTTGATTACCTGTTTTTTCGCTTGACAGACCTGACAATTTTTTCTATATTGGCCGTGCTTTAAGAGGAGGGCCAGTAGCTCAGCCGGTAGAGCAGCGGCCTTTTAAGCCGTTGGTCGAAGGTTCGATTCCTTCCTGGCTCACTCAAAAAAATCCGCTGCAAGGCGGATTTTTTTTAATTCAAATTACTGGGTGTAGGATTTAAAAACGAATCTTTATTTTTTCCCTAGATCCTAAATCCTGTATCCTAAATCCTGATATTCTCCTTCCCGTTTATCTACACGAGTATCCAGTATCAAGCTTCCAGTAACCTGCCTCTATAATTTTTTTCCAAAATACTTACTTCTTTTTTCAGAATTTATTATTTTGAGCTATGCCTAAATTTGCGAATGTGATGTTGACAATTCCCACTGAGGAGGGATTTACCTATCGGATTCCCTCCGATCTGGCTGAGGTCATTCAGCCGGGAATGCAGGTGAGTGTGCCGTTTTCCAGGCGTTTCGTTTCCGGAATTGTCATCGCCTTAACCGATAAACCACCCGCCAAACTCAAAAGTACAGAAATCAAAGAAATTCGGGACCTGCTGGATCCGGAACCGCTGATCAGCCGGGAACTTATGGATCTTCTGAAATGGATCTCTGACTACTATGTATGCTACCTGGGAGAGGCTTTTCGCTTGATTCAATCTCAGATCAACGTGGGTAAATCCAGCTTACAATTGACCCGGTTGGTGGAGTCTATTCCACCGAAACTGCCGAAAGAGCAGCTTGAAATGCTTTCTACCATTCCCTTCAATCGTACCATCGCATTTAAAACCTTTCAGAAAAAATTTAAAAAGAAAATCATTTATACCTTAATCAATCAGTGGGAAAAGAAAGGCTGGATACGAAAAGAGTTTTCTCTGTTGAAAAAAAAGCAGATTTTCTTAAGCCGGGAATTTTATGGACGGGAAAGAGAGGACGCAGAGCTGTCAGAAGGTCAGAGAGAGTATATCGCCCGGATTGAAAAAAGGCAATCCAAGAGCTGGCTGGCATATCAGTATCTGAAAAAGGGAGAATGGACTCTGAAATCTACTCTGAATGCGGCAGGATTTACGACCAGGATATTGGAAAATTTGGTGCAAAGAAGATTGGTTGCTAAGCGGGCTGAAAAAATTGAGCGAAAGATTTCCTCGGGTTATCATGAAAAGATTGAAAATAATGTACTATCTGCAGAACAACAGGAAATTATTGAAAATATTCTCCCCGCTCTGGCCAAATCTGAATTCAGAACTTTTCTCTTACACGGAATTACCGGCAGTGGAAAAACACAGATCTATATTGAAATTATTAAAAAAGTTCTCGAAAAAAACCGGACTGCGATTGTATTGATACCGGAAATCATTCTTACTCCCCAGACACTGGCGCGCTTTGAATTTTATTTTAAAGATAAAGTTGGTGTTATTCATAGTCGCCTCTCTGCCGGGGAAAAGCGGGAAATTCTATACAAGATAAAAAACGGGGAATATCCCCTGGTATTGGGTGCTCGTTCGGCCATTTTTGCTCCACTTACCCGGCTGGGATTAGTTATCGTAGATGAAGAACACGAGAGTAGTTATAAACAGACCGATACTGCTCCCCGGTATCATGCCCGGGATGTGGCCATTTTTCGGGCGCGCATGAATCAGGCCGTGGTAGTATTGGGCTCTGCGACGCCCTCATTTGAATCGCTTTATAATATGCAGCAGGGGCACTACAGCTACTTTCGCCTGGGGAAACGGATTGATGAACGTAAACTGCCCAGAATAGCCACCATCGACCTGAAAGAAGAGTGGAAGAAGGGGGGTGAATTTCCGGTTATTTCCGAAAATCTGGAATTGAAGATTGAATCGCGTTTACTCACCCGAGAACAAATCATGATTCTGCAAAATCGCCGCGGTTATTCTCCCTATATTCTTTGCAAAGACTGCGGATTTGTTGCCAAATGCCCGCAGTGCGACATCACGCTGACCTATCACCAGAAAAACCGGCAATTGATCTGTCATTACTGCAGCCATCACGAGAGGGTGCCGGACCAATGTCCCAGCTGTCAGGGGATGGATATTCTCTTCAAAGGGATTGGAACCCAGAAGTTGGAAGAGACCCTGAATCAAAAATTCTCGGGGACAAAGGTGATACGAATGGACCAGGATACCACCCGCGGGAAGTTTGCCCATATACAGCTCCTGGAGAAGTTTCGGAGAGGGGACGCAGACATATTGCTGGGCACCAAAATGATTGCTAAAGGACTCGATTTTCAGAAATTGACTCTGGTGGGAATAATTTCAGCGGACCAGGGATTACATTTTCCTGATTTTCGGGCCTCGGAAAAGGTATTTCAATTGCTTACCCAAGCGGCAGGACGGGCCGGTCGCGGCAGCAGCAATGGGGAAGTGGTGGTACAGACCATGGATCCGACGCATATTATTTTTAAGTTCCTAAATACCCATGATTATGTGGCTTTTTTTGAGAAAGAACTGGAGAACCGAAAAAATCTTAAATATCCCCCTTTTTCGCGGCTTATCTTACTCAGACTGGAAGGAAAGGAACCGGAACAATTGGAGGCATACGGTCAGGCAATTGTGCAGTTCCTGTGGAGAGCCAATCAGAAAAAATTATTTTCGGTTCTTGGACCTGCACCCAGTCCCATTGCCAAAATTCAAAATATTTACCGATATCAGATTTTGATCAAGCAGGAAAAACAAAAAGACGCCTCCCTTTCATTTGTCCGCCATATTTTAAAAGAAACTTTTTTGAAAAAAAAGAATATTAAGAAGTGGCCGGTTAAATTGGTTATTGATGTCGATCCCATAGAGATCCTATGATGAACAATAGTTTCCCGGGACAGTTTGGAATTTTCACCTTATGCCTTACACTCATGGCCCTGCTTTATATCTCGCCAGCGCTTGCCTCCCCGCAGCAGGAGGAAGTAGAAAAACCCGACGACAGCAGCCAGACCACCTGGACAAAGCCCTTTGGCGGGATAAAACCCAGCCCGGCGCAACTGATTCAATTACGTGCCATGCAGCATCCCTTCAGAATTCAAACCGAAATGACTCTGGGAAACCGTACTATGGTTGCTTCTCCCTTTGCAGATTTTTCTCAAATGTTTCATGATTTCGACCAGGATATTTTTACTTATCCCGGTATTGAATACCGGCATGGATCCAATTACATCCCCCAGAATGTGATAGACTATACTGAATTTAAAATGGGACGGGATCGCTATGTACCGATTCTCAATCCGGTTCTGATCGGATTTATCCTGTATAATGTCTCCCAGTATGCAAGATACTATTTTGGTGATAAGGACACCGAAAGCATATTACAGACCCTGGATCGCCAGCAAAGAGAAATGCTGCTAACCCTTCAGAAAAATTATCCCCTAAACCTGGATGACTGGTATACATTATATCAAGCCCGGTGTCCCGATACTTCTTTTTCCAAATCCGCCTTTAGCGAGAAAGTTAAAGAACTGGATAACCTTTCTCTGGTTAAAACCAGGCTATTTGAGGAAGATGAAGTGAGATATTATCCGGCTTTCAAAGAAGACAGCGGAAAATCCGAAAAAAGTTTGCAGTTGTCGAAATGATTTTTCGAAGTTTCTGTTTAAAAGAGCAAGATTTCGCCTTAAATTCACCCTAAAACTTATGTCGGTGATCACGAATTCTGATTTCGATCAACAATCTCTTCAGAATATTCAATACGGCTGCTATCAACTGGTCCTGAGGTTAGAGCAGGTCATTTCCCTGGAAGTTGGTGCACTCTGCAAGCTGAATCTTTCCAAAGGATATTACCTGTATACCGGCCGTCATCGGAAAGCATTGTGGCGCAGAATTGAAAGACATCTGCAGAAAGATAAACGTGTTTACTGGCATATTGATTATTTTACCACGCACCCCGCATTTCAATTAAAACATTTGATAATTTATCCGGAAACCGATGCGGAGTGTAAAATTAATCAGGAATTCCAGCATTTCTTTAATGCCCGGTTACTCTATCCCGGCTTGGGAAGCGGAGATTGTAAAAATAAGTGTGGTGCTCATATGCAATTTATGCAGAACCTGCCGGGAAAGGCTATTAACCAATGGCTATTAACTCAATCTGGATTTAAGCCGCTTATTTTCTCCGCGAATCAGTTAAAACTGCAGGAAATCAATGCCTGAATTACCAGAAGTAGAGACAGTTGCCCGTCAGATCAGAAAACAATATTTAAATAAGCGCCTGGTAAAGATAATGGTCCAGCCTTCTATTATATTTCAGAATATTCAGTCTGATCAATTCGAACAGGCCCTGCAGGGAAAAATACTGGAGGAAGTCAGCCGAACCGGAAAGTTCATGATCTGGAAGTTGGAGGATACCTATCCGGTGTTTCACCTGGGAATGTCCGGGATATTTATCCGTGAAAAATCGCGCTCAATATATCCCCGGCATATTCATATTTCATTTCATTTTCAGGATAATTCCACGCTGTATTTTCAGGATGTCAGGAAATTTAGCAAAATTTACTTGTACCATTCTCCACCGGAGTTTCCTCAGCTCGGTATTGATGTTACCCGGGAAAATTTTACTTTAAATAACTTCAAGAAATTATTAAATTTAACAAATGTAACCATCAAGGCGGTATTGATGGATCAACGATTGCTTGCCGGTATTGGAAACATTTATGCCAATGAGATCTTGTTCGATGCTAAAATTCATCCCAGGAGACCGGCAGGAAATCTGAACGCTGTGGAAATTCGCCGCTTGTATGAATCGGTTCATAAAATAATTCAGACTGCCATTGACCGATTTGGCACATCTTATACCGCTTATATGACCGTTGAGGGAACACCCGGAGATAATCAGAATTTTCTTCAGGTATATCAAAGGGCCGGAGAACCATGTCCCCAATGCGGTAGCAAAATAGAGAAAATAGTTCTGAATAGCCGGTCAACTTTCTTTTGTAAAAAATGTCAAAAGCACAAAGTAAAAAATCGCCGCTCTATGTAACCTTGCTTACGGATTTTGGAACCGAGGATGGATACGTGGGCGCTATGAAAGGTGTTTTGTTGAAAGATCTCCCGGACCTGCAGGTGTTGGATGTATCCCACTCTATTAAAGCATTCGGAATAAAACAGGCTGCTTTTTCCCTGATGAATTATGCTTTTTATTTTCCTCCCGGAGCCGTCCATCTGGTGGTGGTAGATCCCGGAGTTGGAACCCGGCGGGAAGGATTGGTTGTGAAAAGCAGCGATTATTTTTTTATCGGTCCCGATAATGGGGTATTCAGTTACATTTATCAATCCACCAAATATCAGGCCTTCCGGATCCAGGAGAAGCTGTTCGGGAAAAAGGTGAGTCCAACCTTTCATGGGAGGGATATTTTTGCTCCGGCAGCGGTTCGACTCCTTAAAGGAGAGCCGGTATTGGATTTCTGCGATCCCTTTCATCAGCTGGTATCATTTTATGAATCTTACGAAGATCTGGGTGATGATGAATATCGGCTGAAAGTGATTCATGTAGACCATTTCGGTAATTTAATCCTTAATTTTACCATGAAAGACTGGGAGAGTATGGGTAGTCCCCCGGATGTGAGGATCCAGATCAATCATTCCTTTCTGATGGGAATTAAGAGAACCTTTGGCGATGTTCCTGTTGATCAGATATTGATGACCTGGGACAGCCGCGGATTTTTACAGATTGCCCAAAATTGCGGGAATGCTTCCCAATCCCTGAGTAAAAAAGAAGGGGATCATATTCTACTGAAAATATTCCACTCATCTCATCCAAAATGAACTGACAAATGAAAATTAAATTACCAGACTTCAGAAAAAATTATAAGGCCATTCTTGGCGTAATGCTGCTGGCATTCCTGCTCTGGTTTATGGTGAAGATGAACCGGACATATGAATACTCCATCGATGTACCCATTGAATTCGCCAACCTCGACCAGGATAAAATTTTTAAATATCGTTCGGACCAGACTGCCCGGGTTGAATTTCTGGGGAAGGGCATGGATCTGCTTCGTCTGAGATTTTTTAAAATTTATTATCAGGTTGATCTTTCCGGTGCACCCAGATATGTGGAATTTAATCCACCAGATCATTTGGAATATGTGAATTTCCCGAGAGAATTAGCTGTTTCTGTCAAGTCAATTCTGCGTCCCCGAACCCTGACTGTTGAACTGGACCGGAAAATGCAGAAAAAGTTACCGGTGGAGGTGGGATATACCATGGTCGAACCGCCGGGGAGGATATTGGTGGATGTGGTCTCAGAACCGGAATCGGTGCTGGTGACAGGGCCGGCCGAGATGTTTGCTAAAATTAACCAGATTGAGACCGAAAATAAGAGTTTTGAAGAACCGCAAAAGCCCTTCACGGAAGTATTTAAAATTCATGAATCTGAAGAATATTTTGCCGAATATTCGCCTGCTGAGGTAAACGTAACCTTCGATCTGCAGCGATTAGCCGAGAAAGAAGTGTTGGATGTTCCGGTAACAGTAATCAATAAGCCGGCGAGCTATCAGGTTATTCCCTTGCCTTCCATGGCAAATATTTATGTCAAGGGCGGTGAGAAAATTTTAGCCAACCTGGGTATGCAGGATTTCCAGATTGTAATCGACTTTCAAAAAGTATGGACTCCCGGCATACAACGCGTAAAAGCAGACCTTGAAACGAATGCAAATGTTTTACACATTGAAACCCGGCCTCCGGTTTTTGAGTTAATTGTACAAAAGAAACGGTCAAATTAAAAGAAAACACCAAATGCAGGATAAGTTTAGCATTATCCTGGGGGTCGAGACCAGTTGTGATGAAACATCTGCAGCAGTCATTTCCCCCCGGAAAGTTTTTTCCAATATTATTTCTTCCCAGGCGGTCCACGTGGATTTTGGAGGGGTTGTTCCGGAATTGGCTTCACGGGCACACGTCCGTAAAATAATCCCCATTGTAAACGAGGCCCTTACCGAGGCAAATGTCAAACTGTCCGATATTGAGGGATTGGCGATTACCCATGGACCCGGTTTGGTGGGAGCATTGCTGGTCGGATTGAATTATGTCAAAGGACTTGCCCTGGCGCTGGATATTCCGCTGGTTGGGGTAAATCACATTGAAGGTCATATTTATGCGAATTTTCTGGAAGGGAACAGTATCCCTTTTCCCTTTGTCTGTCTGGTGGTGTCCGGAGGGCATACGCAGATCGTGCTGGTGAAGGATCATCTGGAATATCGCATCTTGGGAGAGACCCGGGACGATGCCGTGGGTGAAGCCTTTGATAAGGTGGCGAAGATACTTGGATTACCTTACCCCGGGGGACCGCAAATTGACCAGCTGGCCTCTCCGGGAAATCCTGATTTTATAGAATTCCCCAGAGCATTGTTAAAAAGCGGTCATTTCGATTTCAGTTATAGTGGATTAAAAACAGCAGTGCTGAATAAAATTAATGACATGGGAGAAGAACAAAGCCGGTCTTGCCTGAATGATATATGTGCCTCATTTCAGAAAGCAGCGGTGGAAGTCCTGGTTAAAAAGACCATCGAAGCTGCCAGATCATTTCAGGTTCGGCATATTGCCCTGGCGGGTGGAGTAGCGGCAAATTCTCTGCTGCGGCGCTGGATGAAAGAGGACGCCGCAGCATATCACCTGAATGTTATCTTTCCCCCACAGAAATACTGCACAGATAATGCGGCCATGATTGCCCGGGCTGGCCTGGAGTATTTGCGCCGAAATGGAGGGAATGATCTGGACCTGAATGTATTTCCCTCTCTCAGATTACCGGAGTATCAAAAGGATACCAATGATTGACCAACTCTATCTCAATTTTTCCGTCCCGGCCTGGATTATTTTTTTGATATGCTGGTTTTTGATCGCAATTGCCGTCTTCTTCTATACCAGAACCCTCCCTCCTTTATCACAGAAACGAAGATTCGTGCTCATTACGACAAGAGCCATAAACTTTATCATATTGCTATCCCTTATTTTCCAACCAGTGATCCATTATATGATTCAAAAGACGGAGAAACCAACCGTCGCTTTGCTGTTCGATAATTCAGGCAGTATGAAAATTAGCGAATCTTATGGTCTACGGGGTGATTCTCTGAACTATGCCCTGGATCAATTGAAGCGTACCTGGGATAACGACTCGGTAATTATTCGCCCCTATCGTTTTGCAGAGAATCTGCATCTGATGCAGCAGGACAGTTTGGATTTTGCCGGATCGCGCACCAATATTTCCACCGCCATGACGTTGATTCTGGACAGCCTTCTGAATTACAATATTCGCAGTGTGCTGCTGTTTTCGGATGGAATTTTTAATGAAGGGGCAAATCCCCTGATGAATGCGATCAAGAGTCCTGTACCCATTTCTACCGTCACGGTGGGAGATACCCTATCGAAGAAAGATGTGGAAGTGGCGGGTGTTCGTTTTAATCCGGTGGTATATGCAGGGGACAGTCTGACTGTCACGGTTAATCTATCTCAGGCAGGATTTAATCCCACCAATGCGGTTGTTCGCCTCAGGGGAGACGGCATTCGGCCTGTGGCCAAGACAGTCCTGCTGCCTCCCAGTGGTTTTCAAAAATCTGTTGAATTTACCATAGCCCCCCAAACAGCAGGAGATTTTACTTATCGGGTTGAGATTGAATCTCTGCCCGATGAAATGACCACCCGAAATAATCATCGGCAGTTTATTTTGAGAGTATTAAAAAATAAATACCGTCTTTTCCTCATCAGCGGTCAACCCTCTTTTGATCAGCGCATTTTGATCCATATTTTGAACCAACTCCCCAGTATTCAGGTGACTGTTTTGACAGAGAATCGCCTGGGACGTTTTTATGAACCAGGTTTTCAGCGGATCGATCCGGATTCTCAGGATGTATATATTTTTCTTGGTTACCCGACCCGTATCAGTGACAAAAATTATCTATCCGCTGTTCTGTCTTCAATTAAAAAAAATAATATACCGCTTTTTTGTATGTTGACTGAATACACCTATCTTGTTAACCTCGCACCTGTTGAGGATATTCTCCCGATATTTTTGAATTCCCGCCTGTCCCGGACAGAAAACAGTATGGTCCGGATTACTCCCACGGGGCTGTTACATCCTGCAACCCGGCTGCAGGATGAGTCCAGAAATCGTTCCGAGTGGTGGCAGGATTTGCCGCCTGTAACTGATTTCGGTCGGGATTTGGAATTGCAGAAAACCAGCAGTGTGCTGTTAACTCGGGAGGCCGGCAATGAGGAAGATCAGGTTCCTTTGTTTATGGCAGCCAGCGGTAAAGATAATAAATCCTTGCTTCTGGCCTTTTCCGGTTTCGGAAACTGGCATATGCTGTTGCAGGATGATCCGGTCAGAGAGACATTTTTCCGCAGCCTGGTTGACCGGGGAATACGATGGCTGGTCAGCCGGGAAGACCTGCAGAGAATTCATATTAAACCGCAGCAGCAGGTCTATCAGTTGGGAGAAATGGTGGAATTTTCCGGCCAGGTTTTTGATGAGTTTTATCGTGAAGTAAATGATGCCGAGGTGAATGTAGTGATTCGTGGCGATAGTTTTCAGATTGAAGACATCATTCCAAATCAGGGTGGATATTATGCCTACCGGACCGCCAGTATTCCCAGCGGTATCTATGAATACAAAATCAAAGCCACCTCAGGAGAGCGATTTCTTGGAGAGGTGCGTGGAAAAATTGCCGTTGAACAACTCGAGTTGGAATGGCAGGAAACGGTGGCCAATATTTCTCTCATGCAGCAACTTGCGGGTAATACCGGGGGCCAGCACTGGCGTGTTAAAGAATTTCTGGAAAATATGGATCAGTTCCGATTTACTGAGCAGACACAGCTGCTTGCCCACGAGCTGGTTATTTGGAATAATTATTACTGGCTGGTCGCTATTATTTCTCTGTTGGCACTGGAATGGTTCTTACGAAAGCGCTGGGGGTTACTGTAAGGAGTTTTTCCAGTTTAAAACCTTACAGGAAAAAAGACCTCTCTCAAGACTGTCATCCCA
>Ga0209536_100005749_pt1 | contig 19172 bp, 16 predicted proteins | sample DeeMarSeWOR28_12_FD_187461 | JGI IMG/M metagenome (GOLD analysis project Ga0209536, IMG submission 187461) | Marine sediment microbial communities from White Oak River estuary, North Carolina - WOR-2-8_12 (SPAdes) (version 2) | ecosystem: Environmental > Aquatic > Marine > Intertidal zone >... | reverse complement strand
TTTGCGATGTTTGCCTGACGTGGGCACTACCGGGAAATATACATAAAAAAAATAATTTGTTTAGGGGGAGCAACTATTCCTGACAAATTAAAGGGACATCTACTCTTTTCAGCTGTCCGAATTCCTGGAATCCGGAAAAATTTTCCGGAAAAATAAAGTGGAGTCAAGGGAGAAGTGTTTTCAGTTGATGTTATTCCCGGTGGAATAAGTATAATTTAGTTTTAAAGCAGTCTGTAAGGATAGGCCCTCTTAGCCCATTCGCTTTCAGGATAGCGGTTGCTTAAAGTCTCATAAGCATCTTTTAAAGGCTGAGGGTTCCCAGTGTTTTTATAGAGCGATACACCCCGGAGAAAAATTGCCTCTGCCGCGCTGTCACTCTGGGGGTGACCAGAAGCTACCTTTTCGAAAAAGGTAAGAGCCTCCTGATACCGGTCATTATCAAAATGGAACTTACCGATGCCGAGCAGGGAACTGGCAATAAAGGCCTCAGGGTCGAGAAAACCCACCGTGCGATGGTGTTCTTTTTTGTCGGTTCCGAGAGTGATGAGGGTAGGGGTCCACTTGACATTGAAGTTGTCGGCCAGCGGTTTGGCGTCAAATGGGATCAGCAGGGGAATATAAGAATTCCGCACAAATGAAACAACACTGTCATCAGGATACGTAACTGCATCCATCTGCTGGCAGCCTACTCAGTCAGGGTTATGGAAAAACAGCAGTACGGGCAGGTTTTGTGACTGCGCCCGTTCAACTGCTCTGTCGATGTCTTTTTCCCAAACTATTAAGTTTGCCATTGAACTCCTCCATTACACAAGTGATAGTTAGAATGCCTGCCTTTCAAAAGCCAGATTTCAGGGGCGATTATTGAAAAATGTAAAATGATTATTTAATTTCCTTGACGGTCATTCTGTAACTGATGGTCTTTCCTGCCAGAGGATGGTTGAAATCAATGGTTACATTCTCGCCGTGAACTGCGGTCACCAGAGCAGGAATTTTCTGGGTTTGGCCCTCTTTTCCCACGGTCATTCCAAGCACCATTCCTGGTTTCGGTTCGATTTTATCCCCAAAAACACTTCTCTTGACCGTGTGCAGCAGTTTTTCATCCATGTGCCCGAACGCCTTATCCGGAGAAAGGATTATTGCTTTCTCTTCGCCCACTCCCATGCCGATAAGCGCGTTTTCAAATCCCGGCGGCATTACTCCCGCCCCGACTTCAAATTCGACCGGGCCGGAATCTGATGAGCTTTCAACTATCTCCCCGCCTTCAAGCATGCTCTCAAACTCAATGAGGACATGATCACCCTGCTGTACCTTTCTCATGGTAATTCCTTTTCTTGTATATGTTAATGATTTTTAAAAAACCCGAACATCAGGGAAATTAAACCATAACTCTCCAGTGTGAATAGTTTTTTTGCTTCTTGTAAAAAGAAGGTTGAATAGTATAAGGAAATTATGAAAATCGTTCCCTGTCAAGCAGTAATTTATGATCAATTTTCAATGACCGGCAGCAGACTGTATTTTTGCTCTGGCGGAAAACAAGGTAATAGTAGAGTTTTCTTGGGGAATATGCTACCGTGTCGCCGCCTGAACGAGCGATTAAGCAAATATTATATAGCCAAAATGGTCCAATAGAAGAAAAAATCCAGGCAAATGCCTGTCAGTCCGGCTGCTGGAGGAAAGCAAAAATGACATGGACCTTTTTTGTGAAAAATATAACGAGAAGGTAAGCGCTGAAAATGCTCGGTGCGGCCACCCGAAAGAATACTGCAAGTTCCGCAGCGCATGCATAATCCACTTCATGGGAGGCGAAAACATCACCACTGATTCTGAAAAACTATCAAAGGAAGAGGACACAATGCCAACTTTAGAATTTGAGAAGGGTGGCGGTTTATTGCCGGCAATCGTGCAGGATTTTGTGACAAAAGAAGTATTAATGCTGGCCTATATAAATGATCTTGCCTGGCAAAAGACCCTGGAAACAGGCATGGCCCACTATTGGAGCCGATCCAGGAAAAAACTATGGTTAAAAGGCGAAACTTCAGGACACCAGCAGCTGATAAAAAAAATACTTGTTGATTGTGATGCTGATACAGTGATCTATCAGGTTGAACAGCTTGGGGGGGCAGCCTGCCATACCGGGCACCACAGCTGTTTTTTCAGGCAGGTGTCAGAAGAAGGATTTAAAACAATTGCCGAACCCGTATTTGACCCCGAAGAGGTATATAAAAAATGAGCGTTCTGAAATTAGGAATTCCCAAAGGAAGCCTTGAAAAGGCAACTATTGAACTTTTTGAGAAGTCAGGCTGGCGTATCAAGCTCTCCAGGCGCAGCTATTTCCCGGAGATCGATGATGATGAACTGGCCTGTTCAATCTGCCGGGCCCAGGAAATGTCCCGTTATGTTGAGCAGGGTGTAATTGATGCCGGCATTACAGGAAAGGACTGGATTCTTGAAAACGGATCCGAGGTAGTAGTAGTTGCCGATCTGGTCTATTCAAAAGTAAGCAAGAGGCCTACTCGCTGGGTTGTTGCCGTTCCCGGCGATTCAAATATAGAAAAACTTGAAGACCTTGAGGGCCGAAAGATAGCCACCGAACTGGTAAATTATACCCGCAAGTTCTTTGCTGAAAAAAACATCAACGTTGAGATAGAATTCTCCTGGGGCGCTACAGAAGCAAAGGTTGTTTCCGGCCTGGCTGATGCCATTGTAGAGGTAACTGAGACAGAGAGTACGATCCGGGCACATGGTTTACGGATAATTTACGAGATGATGACGTCGAATACACAGTTTATTGCTAATAAAAGCGCCTGGGAAGATGCCTGGAAGAGGGAAAAGATTGAAAACATCGTCCTGCTTCTGCAGGGGGCCCTCAGGGCAGACAAAATAGTAGGCCTGAAGATGAATGTTCCTGCCGGCCGTCTCGATAAAGTTATAGCACTTCTTCCGAGCTTGAATGCGCCAACCATAGCAAATCTATACAATACTGACTGGTATTCCGTGGAGACCGTTATTTCTGAGCATCAGGTACGTGAGCTTATTCCAAAGCTCATTAAAAACGGGGCCGAGGGTATTATTGAGTACGGGCTGAATAAGGTCATCTAGTATCAGTTTGATGGCACCTATTTTTTCTTTCCGGCTAGCACACGGTATTTAAGGCAGTGACGGATATTTCCAGCCAGAGTTTTTCAGATGTTAGGTTTCTGACAAGCGTCTATAAAACCGAACAGCTGCCTGCACCTGAGTTTCCGGAGATTGCTTTTGCCGGCCGCTCAAATGTAGGTAAATCAAGCCTGCTAAACCGGCTTGTCAAGCGTAAAAACCTGGTGAAGACCAGCTCCAAACCCGGCAAGACCCAGAGCCTGAATTTTTTCCTGCTGGATAACAGTATTTATCTCGTGGACCTGCCCGGGTACGGCTATGCCAGGGTTTCAAAAAAAATGCAGGCTGCCTGGCATGATTTGATAACCGCATACCTTGAAAACAGGGAGAACTTAAAATGCGTAGTTGTCATTGTCGACCTGCGTCATGAACTCAAGATTGCCGACCTGCAGTTGGTGGATTGGCTCCGGAACATCGGGGTGCCCTTTTTGCTGGTTTACACCAAGGCGGATAAACTTTCGGCCAACCAACGCAGCAAAAATGCGGTACTCCTCGATGCCGGCTTTGGCGTATCCAAGCCCGCAAGAGTTATTTTTTCAGCAAAAACCGGGATGGGCAGAGATAATCTGCTACAAGTTCTTGACAGCTTTCTTGTTTAATGGTTAATTGGCTTCTTCGCCGAGATTTCTGAAAAATTGGGTTGGGTAATTTACAAGGTTAAGCTTCAATTTGGTTATTACTTTAAGCAAGGGGGATTGTGCATGATACCAGATAGCGACTTGCCCTGTTGGGAAATCATGAAATGTGAAGGGACGGAAAATTGTCCAGCAAGAAAACGTCCCGACTTAAACTGCTGGGAAATTGCCAGCGAGATGGACGACTACAGAAAGGCCTTCAATATCTGCAAGGACTGTATCGTCTACATGCTCAAAGCCGAGAACTCGGTTCTCAGCAAGCAGGAACTGCAGACCATAATGAAGCATAAAAGCGAGTGTCTTTTAGTGTGATTGATCGTCCCCGATAATTCATTTTCGCTTCATTGGTGCGGCGGGCTATCTCATCCGGTAGCCCGCCCCCATCCACCTCCGCCAGGAGTCTTAATGACCAAGAGGTCATTTGCCTCTGCTTCAAAAACCAGCTTACCTCCAAGTTTTCTCCTTCTTTTTTTCCGCACCAGTTCATTTTTCCCGGTCAGACCAGGCTGCCCGCCGGCCAAACCATAGGGTGGGATTTTCCGTCTCTCTGTAAGAAGTGAGACGTGTGCTTTTTCCTGGAAGCGATATGACCTTATTATCCCGTCACCGCCCCTGTAGAGCCCTGCTCCGCCGGAACCGTAGCGCAGGCCGTACTGCTCTATCCTGAAGGGATAGGTATGTTCCAGAGCCTCAATCGGAGTGTTCATGGTATTGGTCATATGGGTGTGAACGCCGCTGAGTCCGGGCATTGTCGGGCGTGCTCCCATACCGCCGCCGATTGTTTCATAATAGGAAAATTCTCCGGCTGCATCGTTATTTTTCCCGCCGATTGCAATGTTGTTCATGGAACCGCTGCTGGCGGCGGGTATCAGTTCAGGAACCGCTGCTGCCAGGGCGCCGAGAAGGACATCAACAATTCTCTGTGAAGTTTCAACATTGCCGGCAGCAACGGGGGCTGGATATTGGGCATCAACAATTGAGCCTGGTCTGGTTTTGATCTGCAGCGGGCGGTATGATCCCTGGTTAATCGGGTACCCTTCGCCCACCAGGCATTGGAAGACATAGGCCGTTGCCGACATTACCACTGACTTGACCGTATTGATGGATGCAGCGGTCTGGTTGCCGCTCCGGCTGAAGTCAGCGATGATGCTTTTATCCTTTACCGTTATGTCAACCGTAATCGGAACAGGCTCTGAATCCCTGCCGTCATCATCAAGAAAATCGGCATAGGAATAAAGACCGTCGGGTAACTGTTTGATGACATTCTGCATCAAGCGCTCTGCGTATTCCTTGAGTTGTTCTAGTATGAAAAAAATATGCGCTGCAGGATATTTTATCAGAAGATCATTTAGGCGTATTTTGCCGCGGGCCAGGGATGCAGTCTGGGCCCGAAGATCACCCAAGCGCTCTTCCGGGTTCCTGACCTTCCGCAGGAAATCCTCGATGAATGTTTCATTGTAGTGTCCCTGACTATAGAGAAAAGTAGGCGAGATAATATATCCCTCATCCTCCAGGCAGCTGACCAATCCCATGGAACCAGGGTTTTTGCCGCCCACATCTGCATGATGGGCACGGTTGACTACATAAAAAAGGGGATCTGAGCCGGAATCAGTGTAAGGGGGCGGGAAAACAGGTTCGATCAGGGTTATATCAGGAAGATGGCTGCCGCCTCTATAGGGGTCGTTCATGATAATCATATCCCCTGGCCGTAGGGCCATTTCGGCAAGAACGGCCGCAAGCGTCATGGGCATGGCCCCAAGATGCACGGGGATATGAGCCGCCTGGGCAACCAGGTCGCCGCCGGCATCAAATATGGCACAGGAAAAATCTCTGCGCTCCTTAATATTTGAGGAAAAAGCGGAGCGGGCAAGGATTATGCCCATCTCTTCGGCAATGGAACTGAAAAGCTTATTAAAGACCTCTACTTCTATAATGTTTTGCATCGTTACAGGAATATTGCTAATCAGCGGATCAACTCTGCTCGGATTTGAGGACCGCAAGAAAGGCCTGTTGGGGAATATCCACGTTGCCGACAGTCTTCATCCGCTTTTTACCGGCCTTCTGTTTTTCAAGCAGTTTTCGTTTCCTGGTAATATCACCGCCATAACATTTGGCGGTGACATCTTTTCTCAGGGCCGAGATATTGGTCCGGGCCACTATGGTGGAACCAATGGCTCCCTGTATGGCGATTTTGAACATATGGCGCGGAATCTCATCCTTCAGGCGCTCGCAGGCATGCAAGGCCCTTTCCCTAGCCTTTGTTCGGTGTACAAGCTGTGAGAGAGCATCAACCTTTTCACCGTTAACAAGAATATCGAGCTTGACCAGGTCACTTTCCCGGTAGTCCCCCAGGTCGTAATCAAATGAGCCATATCCCTGGGTGATGGATTTGAGTTTGTCGTAAAAATCATAGATCACCTCAGCCAGAGGCATTTCACAGTTGAACTCTATTCTGCCGGGGGTCGGGTAATGATAATGATTATTGACACCCCGCCGCTCCATGCAGAGGTTCATGACAGGTCCCATATAGCGTTCCGGGAAGAGAATAACCGCTTTGATATAAGGTTCTTCCGTTCGGGCAATTTTCGAAGGGTCCGGGAAGTAGGCCGGGTTGTCAATCTCAAGACTGGTGCCGTCCTGCAGATAAAAATGGTAAAGGACGGTCGGCACAGTCATGATAAGTGAGATATCAAACTCCCTTTCCAGTCTTTCCTGAACAACTTCCAGGTGAAGCAGACCGAGAAAACCGCAGCGGAAACCAAAACCCAATGCAGTGGAAGAGTCCTTCTGGAAGGTGAGGGAAGCGTCGTTAAGTTTGAGTTTTTCAAGCGCTACCGCCAGGTCCTCATAATCGTCGGTGGAAATCGGGTAAATTGAGGAAAAAACAACAGGTTTAACTTCCTTGAAACCGGGGAGAGGCTTGCGGCAGGGATTATCCCGCAGGGTTATGGTGTCGCCGTTTCTCGTTTCGCTGACGTTCTTGACACCGGCGATGATATAGCCTACCTGCCCAGCACTCAACATTTTCTGAGGTTCTTTTGTAAGACGAAAGAGCCCGACCTCCTCAACCTTATGGACGGCGTTGTTTGACATGAAGCGGATAATATCGCCGGCTTTTATGGTGCCCTGAAAGATCCTGGTCGAGATTATCGTGCCCCTGAAGGGATCATAACGGGCATCAAATATCAGCGCTTCAAGCGGATTTTGGGGATCACCCTTTGGCGGCGGAAGCAGGTTGACCACCGCCTCCAGAATTTCCTCAACCCCTTTTCCTGTCTTGGCTGAACAGAGTCGTATATGTGCAGGATCAAGCCCGAGATCCTCCTCTATCTGCAGGGCAACAGCCTCAGGGTCAGCTGCCGGCAGATCAATTTTATTGATGACCGGTATGATGACCAGGTTGGTCTCCATGGCCAGGTAAAGGTTAGCAAGGGTCTGGGCTTCGACGCCCTGAGCGGCATCGATGAGCAGCAGCGCACCCTCACAGGATGCCAGGGCCCTTGATACCTCATAACTGAAATCAACATGACCGGGAGTGTCGACAAGATTAAGGATGTATTCCCTGCCGTCTTTTGCCATATACGGCAGGCAGATAGTCTGGCTTTTAATGGTAATGCCCCTTTCCCGTTCGATGTCCATATCATCGAGGAGCTGGTCGCGGAAATCCCGCTCACTTACCATTTTGCAGATTTGGATAAACCTGTCGGCAAGGGTTGATTTTCCATGATCAATATGGGCTATGATACAAAAGTTCCTGATATTATCCATAGGGGTAGTGATTACTTATTCCTGTATTATCTGCCAAGAAATTAAGATAATTTACTTTCAAATTAATGAAAGTACGAAAACATTTTGGGCAATAGAATTAAAGTGAGTGATAAGCGTATCTTTAATAAGGGCAAAAAAATTCAAGGGGATAACAGTATCCTCTAAACATAACGTGAGCAGGCGAACACTTTTAGCATAAATGGCACAAGAAGAAAACAGGAAATATCTAGATCGGCAATGGGCAGCAAATATTGCCAGCATCCTGAAAAATCGTCACTGTCAGGTATTGTAGCTGTGTTTTTCTGTGCCATTCAGACCTCATGAATCAAGGCGGAAATTTTTCCCAAAACAGTAATAAGATTTTGCTAAAAGTATCTGTGCCTGAAGTCAAAAGTACGGCAAGGAAAGAGATTGACCTTTCAGGCGCTTTTATTAGAATGTGCCAGCATGAAAGATGAGTCAAAGAAAAATCAGGCCATGGAACCACAGCAGCTGGTAAGTATGCCTGATGACAAGAACCTTCCGGTTGTCAGTCATACCGGCTTGCAGCGTTATCTCCAGGAGATCAGCCAGTTTCCATTATTGTCCAGAGAAGAAACCGAGGAGCTGGCTTTCCGTTATCATGAGACAGGTGATCCGGAGGCGGCCTATAAACTGGTGTCCTCAAACCTGCGGCTTGTGGTGAAGGTGGCAATGGATTTTCAAAAGTACTGGATGCAGAACTTTCTTGATCTCATCCAGGAAGGAAACGTGGGCTTGGTGCAGGCAGCCAAGAAATTCGACCCCTTCAGGGAAGTCAAGTTTTCATATTATGCGGCATACTGGATCAGAGCCTACATCCTGAAGTTCATCATGGATAACTGGCGCATGGTAAAGATCGGCACCACACAGGCCCAGAGAAAACTTTTTTTCAGCCTGAACAAAGAAAGAAAACTGCTTGAATCGCAGGGATTTCAACCGGACACCAAGTTGCTGGCAGAACGGCTGCATGTCAAGGAAAGTGAAGTCATTGAGATGAGCCAGCGCATGGACAACTGGGATGTTTCCCTTGAAAGTCCGGTGCGGGAAGACTCTGATGATGAACAAAAGGATTTTCTGCCGCATGGGGGTCCCAGTGTGGAAGAGTTAGTGGCCGGCCGGGAGATCAAGGAGCGAATGGCTGAAATTCTTGATGAATTGCAGAGTGGTCTCAATGACAAGGAGCAGATGATTCTGCAGACCAGGCTGCTGAGCGATGAGCCCCAAACACTTCAGGACATTGCAGATATTTTTGGTATTTCTCGTGAACGGGTCCGCCAGATAGAAGTCAACCTGCTGAAAAAGATGAAAAAGTATCTTGAACAGGAAGTACCTGATATAAAAAATTTTTTTGGTCAGGAAGAGTTTGATGAAGGATACAGCTAAACAGTCAGAGATCCCCGATATTATTTCTTAATATATCAGCTTTTACCAGCAGCATCCGGTATTTACTTTCTCCTAGCCTTTTACGGAAGTTTATAGAGCCAGTGAAAAAAACAGGAAAAGCTTACCTCTTCATACTGGCAGTTTGGTCTCTTGTCCTGCCTGGACAAGAGGTTCAGGCCCAGCTCATTACGGTCACACCACACGATCTTCTGCCAGAGCAGAAGATCGTAATTGAGGGGGCGGAAATCCCACAATGGAAAGCACTCTGGGATGAGGCCAGAAAAAGTGCTCAGCAGGGCGATTTTGAAAAATCACTGCGGCAGTATAAAGCTCTCCTGGTTTTGAAGAGCAATGCCGAAGAGGCACGCTGGGAACTGGCAAGCCTCATGATGTATTTAAAACTCTGGGATGAAGCGGCTGAACTTCTTGAACTTCTTATTGAATCTGAATCCGATAGTCCTTTGTATGTCAATGCCCTCGGCAAAGTCATGTGGGAAATGGGACAATATGAACGGGCAGTGGATCTTTTTAAAAAGGTTTACGATAAAAATCCTACGGACCAAACTGCCCTGGCAGGCCTGGTTGAAGGATTGAATAAACTGGACAGAAAAAGCGAAGCACTGCCTTATCTTGAGCAACTAACCCGGCAGGAACCAAGCAACAGAGGAGTGCGCCGCTATCTCGCCTTTCTACTTTATGATGCCGGGAATTATGAAAAGGCCAGGGCCCATTTTACTATTTTGTCAAGGAATGAAAATGTTGAACTTGATGTTTTGCTCAAAACTGCCAAAACATATGAGCGCTTGAGTCTGGAACAGCAGGCTTCCATATATTGGGAGCGAATTCTGGCGCGGCAGCCGGATTATACTGAGGCGCATGTATTCCTGGCCAAATATTATGAAAAGACGGGACAGTGGAACCGGTCTCTTTTGCATATGCAGGCAGTTCTGCAGCAACGTCCTGATGATACATCCTTTTATGCACGCCTTGGAGCAATGTACGAAAAGGCGGGAGAGTATGGCAAGGCCTTCACATATTACGAAAAATATCTCACCCAATATCCAGGTGATAATGAGATCATGCAGCGGCTAAACAATGTTAATATTGCCATGCTGAAGACGAGGCAACCACAGGAGTCAATGGAGCACCCTGCTGCCATTGATGATCAAAAACAGGCAGCAATGTTGAGAGAGAATATCCGCAATCTCGAAGCGGCTGGCCGCTACCGAGATGCCATACCAGTATATAGGCAGCTGCTTGGAATATTTCCGGAAAACCATGAGATCCTGACAGCCCTGGCAAATGATTTAATTGCCGTAAGGGAAAATGAAGGGAATGTTTCAATGCTGGAGTTCCTGTCGGATATTGTGCCGGAGAATATGGCCATATACCGCGCTATGGCGGATCTTTTACGGCGTCTGGACCGTGAAGAAGAATTACTCGCGGTTATGGCTAAAATTCACGAGCTTGATCCCGGTGATGATCTTACAATTCTGGAATTGGCTTCTTTATATTACAGCAGGGGCGAATTTGTGCTCAGCCGCAAATACTTTGCAGAACTTCTGGATTCAGGCTGCAGGAGCATCAGCTGTTTCGAAGCGCGGGCAGCACTGGCAGGAAAACTTGATTTGCCGGCGCACATGCTTGAGGATTATGAAGCAATGCTGAGGCAGAAGCCGAGCCGTTATGACCTAAGACTTGCAGCAATAGGGTTGGCCGCTCATTGGGGGCAGCTTGATACCGTCCTTTTCCATGCCGGTTATCTGCAAATTTTTCCTCCGACCAGTGAGAACCTTGAACTCAAGATTCTCATAGCAGACGCCTACAGAGAGTCTGGGTATATAAGGAGAGCAGTTGAACGCTACAGCAATATCATAGAGCAAGCGTCCGACAACAATGAGGCAGCTGTCCGGCTCATCCGGATACGTTCCTGGTTGGGTATTGCAGAATCATATGGAAAGTCGGGTTTGCTGTATGAGGCAGAGCAGACCCTTCGTGCAGCCCTGGCTAGTGAAGAAAACCGAATTCCCATTCTTGAGGCGCTTTTTTATCTCTACCTCGAGACCGGCCGCATTGCTGAAAGCGAAATCTGGCTGCAAACAATATATATTGAGATTGATAAGTCGCAGCAGGCTAGCGTCACAGGCACGGACCGGAATTGGGAAAAAGAGTTCCTCCAAGCTGAAATGTATAGAGCGTCCGGTGATCACGATTTAGCGGTTGACCTTTATAGAGCTGCTGAAACCTTGCTGTCCCAGCATGAAGGCAAATATATTCCGGCCCTAAATTCAGGGGATGGTCTGCCTGATTTTGATATACGGACGCATTTGGCAGAGAGCCTCATGCATATAGGGCAATATGCAGAAGCAGAAAAAATAATTCTGGAACTGCAAAACAGTTATGAGGCGGAACTGGAACTTCAGGTTTTGCTCGAGCAGGTTTATTCAGCCTGGGGTAAAGATGCCCAGGCTGAAAAAATTGCAGGCGAGGCTAGGGAATATGCAGCACAGGATTTTGGCAGACTGCTTAATCTGGCTCAACTGTATCGAAAGTACAACAACATTCCCGGGCAGTTTGAAACAGCGGCAAAGGCTGCAGACGACGCGCCAGGTTCACTGGCAGCCAAACTCTTGCTGGTGGATGCCCGTATTAGGCAAAGAGAATATTTTGCTGCACTGAAACTGCTGGACAATTATCTGGACAGCTATCCTGAGAATACCTGGTTTCTTTCCAGCCAGGCTGGACTGCTTGCCAATGTCGGTAATTATCAGGAGGCACTCGGTGTGTCTGAAATGATACTTGCTGAAAACCCTGCGCGCCCAGATATTGTTCTGCTGCAAGCCCGCATCCTCTGGGAAATGAAGCGCTGGAAAGATTCGGTATTACTGTATAAGTCTGTAGTTGAACCCCCGGTTGCTGAAATTCTGGCGCAGGAAATTCAGGCACTGTGGCTGAAAGTGAAACAACCCGCAACAAAAAGTTCCTTGAGGGAATTGCTTACTTCTTCGGAGGGGAGCCCGCTTGCCGTGACTCAGATTATTATGCAGCCGGAGCAGGCTGTAGATTTTTCAGAAAGCGGGCAGCTGGCCAATTCCATGGCTGTCGAGCATTATGCATTATACCGCTGGCAGGACAGATACAACAAAGAATTGTCGGTCAGGCGTTCCGTTATGAGACGGGAGTATTATCATGCGGCAAATAAGCTTGAGAAAGTTATCGAAGAATATGGCAGTAATGATTTTTTACTTTACGATCTGGCTGGGCTCTACAGCAAGCTCGAGCGTTTGGGTGATGAGGCGTTTCTCTACCGTGAACTAGAAGCGCAGAATGCAAATTTTCCCGGTCTTGCAGAAGCTGTGGAAAGAAATAACCTGAAACGCCGCCCCCAGGTATTTATGGCCTATAACATGCTGGATGATGATGGCTGGGACGGATATAAGTCGGTTCGGCAAGAAATTTATAAAGGAGGCGGAAAGTATTACCACAACACCAATCAAGAATGGCGGCTTGACCTCGCAAGAATCAGGTATGAATCCAAACAGGATGATCAGGATATACGAAGTTGGCGCACCATGCTATCCTATGATGCAAGGCTGTCACAGGCACTTACCCTATCCCTTGGCGGCGGTTTTGAAAAACTTGAAAGCGGGTATGATGACACTCCTCTCTTCCATGCTGCGGTCACGGGAAAAATTGCTGATGAAATGCGGGCTGTTTTTTTAATAAAACAGGATGTGGTGGCTGACACGATTGCCAGTCTCAAGAGAGATATCACGAGAAAGGATTATAAGGTTGAGTTCATGTTTGATCTCTTCCCCAATCTCCTTTTAGGCGGATATTATGATTTTATGGACTATTCAGATGATAACTGGACTTATAACTATACAATCTGGGCCTCCTATATTCTTTTGCCGGAGCCGACCCTGCTGAAATTGACTTATAATTATGATTTTTATGACTCCCAGGATGGACAGAAATCCGGAGTGCCGGCGGATGACGGTTTTGCCCCGAATGATCATCCGTACTGGTCGCCCTTGAACTACTGGATCACACGTTTTTCTTTTTACTTTAAATATCAGCTGTCTAATGATGCCCTTGCAAGAGGAGTCCCCAGTTATTATACCATAGAGTATTCCCTGGGATATGATTCGAATGATAATGATCTGCATGAATTTAAGGGAAGTCTGCATTTTGAAATAGCCAGGAATTACATTTTAAGCCTTTCTTATGGAATTGCTGACCTTGGTGAGTACCAGCATAAGGAGGCGCTTTTTTCTGTAATGTATCGATTTTAAATATAATCAGGAATAAAAGAGGTAAACAGTATGCTTGAAAGGATGCCCATTTCAAGGATGGGTTTTAATAGGCTCAGAAAAGAGCTGGAACACTTGGTGCGGTCGGAACGTCACGATGTGATCAGGGCTATTGAGGTGGCGCGTGAACATGGTGATTTGCGTGAGAACGCTGAATATCATGCTGCTAAAGAACGTCAGGGTCATATTGAAGGCAGGATCCTGGAGTTGAAAGATAAACTGAGTCGTGCTGAGGTCATAGATTGTTCTGAAGTAAGCTGTAACCGTGCTGTCTTTGGAACCGTAGTGACCATGCTGGACCTGGATGAGGATTTGGAGGTAACCTACCAACTCCTGGGTCCCGAGGAGTCTGACGTGAAAAAGGGGATTATCTCAATACATTCGCCACTGGGAAGGTCCATTTTAGGAAAAGAGGTGGGAGATGAAGTAAAAGTTGTCACTCCGGGCGGCATCCGTGAATTTGAAATTACAAAAATTGCAGCACCGGAAGATGATTAGGCTTTACATTTGTCTTGGGTGGTACGCAGAAACATGCGGGACGCTCAACTGGCATTTATGCCCTGCAGAAAGATGTTGCTGATCTGTTTTGCCGTATCTTCAATATCATAAGGGGGTTTGGGGGACAATACCCAGAGCCGGGTCATTTCATCGAGGGCACCGAAAAAAGCCCGCTTGGCTATTCCCGGTTTTACATCTTTGCGGAACACCCCTTTAACTTGGCCTTGGCGGATGATAGCTGAAATGATATCAACGTATTCGCTGAAGATGGTTTTGCGGTATTCCTTGATCAGCCTGTGACTCTGGCGCAGTTCCATCTGTATGATTTCTGCCAGACTTTTGTTTTCTTTGGCCATGGAAAGGTGTTTAAGAGCGAAAACCTCAATTTTTTTGTGGGGATTCGTCTCCTGGTCAACAAGTTTTTTGGTCTGAGCAATAAACTTGCCGATTTCTTCATCAAAGACAGAGATGAGGATATCAAACTTGTTGTTGAAATAAAGATATATTGTACCGTCAGCCACTTTGGCGGCCTTGGCAATATCAGAAATTCTGGCGCTGAAAAAGCCTTTTTTGGCAAAAACTTTAACCGCTGCGCGAATTATTTTTTCGTGTTTGTCAGAACTTTTCATTAATTATTACAATGAATAACTACTTATTCATCATAGGCTGATGAGTGTGCTCTGTGGCTGAATGATTATTCATTTAGCGGCACTATGATAGAAATATAACTAATCGATGTCAAGACAAAAATTACAAAATTAGAATATTATAACTGATTGAGGGTTCACTATAACTTGACAAGAATCGAAGCATAAAGGTAGGTTGACGGCATTACTTTATGCAGGTAAGCAGTTACGTGCTCCCAAACATCGTATAGGAACAAATACCCATCCTACGTTGTGGTATCTGCTGCGGCTTTTTTAACTGGGAATTACCGCATAACAGCTATTATCAGGAATCAGTCTATTATATTCTGAGATGTGAATAATTTGGACAGGTCCGTTGTGACAGAATGAAATATATTTGAAAGGAGATTTGGCCATGAAAGTATTGGTTATCGGTTCCGGCGGCAGAGAACACTCTCTGGTTTGGAAGTTGGCCCAGAGCCCGCGAGTGTCAAAGATTTACTGTGCCCCCGGAAATGCGGGTATCAGTGAACTGGCAGAGTGTGTTGCCATCAGTGCAGAAGATGTTAAGGGACTTGTCAATTTTGCCAGGAAACAAAAGATAGATCTTACCCTGGTCGGCCCTGAGGCCTCATTGACATTGGGGGTCGTCGATACCTTTACCAATAAAGGTTTGCGGATATTCGGCCCGTCGCAAAAAGCGGCAATTCTTGAAGGCAGCAAGGTGTTCACCAAGAAATTTATGCAGGACTATGATATTCCGACTGCCGGCTTTGCAGTTTTCCGGAAACGCGAAAGGGCAATTGCATATGTTGAGCGCGTCGGGGCGCCGGTGGTCATCAAGGCAGACGGACTTGCTGCCGGCAAGGGAGTGATAGTCGCCCAAACCGTGCAGCAGGCTATAGATGCAATTGATGTGATCATGAAGGACAAGGTCTTCGGCACTGCCGGCAACAGGGTTGTTGTTGAGGATTTCATGAGCGGCGAGGAGGCATCTTTCCTGGCCTTTACCGACGGCAAAACAGTATTGCCACTACCAACATCTCAGGATCACAAGCCTATATTTGATGATGACAAGGGACCGAACACGGGAGGCATGGGGGCCTATTCTCCGGCGCCGGTCGTTACCCCGGCTTTGGAAAAACATATCATGAATAAGATAATGATTCCAACCGTGAAGGGAATGGCCAAGGAAGGAAGGCCTTACAAAGGGGTCCTTTATGCCGGTCTGATGATAAAGAACGGCAAGGCCAGGGTTGTTGAATTCAATTGCCGTTTCGGTGATCCCGAGGCTCAGCCGCTTCTCATGCGGCTGAAGACCGACCTGGTTGAAGTAGTCGAGGCCGTACTGGACGAGAGGCTGCACAAGGTCAGGCTGGAAATCGATCCACGGCCGACAATTTGCGTAGTTATGTCATCAGGCGGCTATCCCGGATCCTATGAAAAGGGGAAAATAATTACCGGACTTGATAAAGCTGCAGAACAGGATGCAGTCGTCGTATTCCATGCCGGTACTGCTTTTAAGAACAAAAAGATAGTAACAGCGGGCGGCAGGGTGTTGGGTATAACAGCCATTGGCAACGATCTGGAGGAGGCTATAAGTAAAGCTTATAAAACAGCAGCCATGATCAAATGGCCCGGCAGTTTTTACCGGACGGATATTGGTGCCAAAGCAGCAAGGCATAAGAAAAAAACGGTAAAAGTCAGGATTGACAAGGCACAGGTCGGCATTGTCATGGGCAGTGATTCTGACCTGCCTGTCATGCAGGCAGCAGCGGATTTCCTGCATGCCATGGATATCCCCTATGAAATGTCGGTTAATTCAGCGCATCGGACTCCTGATGCTGCAAGCGCGTATGCCCAGAATGCTGCATCCAGAGGTTTGCAGATCATTATTGCGGGGGCAGGTATGGCTGCCCATCTGGCAGGAGTTCTTGCAGCCCACACCAGTATTCCGGTTATCGGGGTACCTCTGGATGCCTCCTCGCTGAAGGGTCTTGACGCACTGCTTTCCACGGTCCAGATGCCGCCGGGTGTGCCTGTCGCCACCATGGGCATAGGCAAGGCCGGGGCAAAAAATGCAGCAGTGCTTGCTGTCCGGATCCTGGCGCTCCATGATAAAAAGCTGGCTGCCAAGCTTGCAGAATTCCAAAAGGAAATGGCCAGGCAGGTGGAAGCTAAGAATAAGAAGCTGCGGTCACAGTAAAGCCGATGAAACAAAATCTGCACTTTGAGCATGCTGCCGGTTACCAGCCCTGTTCCATGGCAGACCTGAACAGGGCTGTTGCTGTCTTGAACGGGGGAGGGGCTGTCGCTTTTCCAACAGAGACATATTATGGGCTCGCGGTTGATCCATTCAACCCGCTGGCTTTGAACCATTTGTTTGCCTTGAAACAAAGGAACACCAGCAAGCCGATCCTGACACTGGTTGACGACAGGGAATCACTCTTTACCCTCGTGCAGAATATCCCCCCCCCTTATGAGGCCCTCATGAATGAATTCTGGCCGGGACCGCTGACACTTATTTTTCAGGCGCGGCTGAACCTGCCAGCCCTGTTGACCGCTGGCACCTCAACAATTGGAGTCCGGCAGTCATCCCACCCATTTGCCCGGCAGCTGCTGCGAGCTTTCGGGAGGCCTTTAACAGCAACCAGTGCTAATATCTCGGGACATGCGGCGGCTGTCGATGCCCATGAGGTGAAAGCACAGTTCGGCAGCCGGATTGATATGATTTTTGACGGAGGACGAACACCCGGGACCATCGGGTCAACCATTATCGGCCTTGACGGGGACAGACTCACGCTCATCCGTGAAGGGGTTATCCCCTTTGAAGATCTTCTGAAGGTTTCCCGACAATAACCGCACAATTATAGTGGAGCCATATCATTTCGATCCTTTCAGGCAACGGCTGGCAAGAGATATCCGCAATAGTCTCTCCAGGTCTTTTATCAATGCCCTGATTGAAAAAGAGGCATCGCTGTTTCAAAGATGCGGTGCTTATTACCTGCAGCAGAATATGCCCCCGGTTTACGCAAGGTATATAACAACCAGGCTGGCCAGATATGAAAAAGCCTACGCAATCATTCAACAGAGAAGCCCGATGGAAGTGTTACAGCAGGCAGCAATTTTCTGGGATCTTGGCCTTTATTTTGAAATGCATGAACTCCTGGAGCCGGTGTGGAAAAATGCCGAGGGTGGCCGGCGCAGGGCCCTGCAAGGGCTTATAAGGGCAGCCGGCATGAAAATCCATGCAGAAGCCAATAATATGAAGGCCGCGGTCAGTATAGGTACTAAAGCCATGGCGGATTTAATGCAATACCGGGGCGAGCTTGCAGGCTTGGTCAAGCTTGAAATCATTCTGGCTGAGATCCGACACACGATCAGAACTTCCGAAACACCACCAACTTGATCAGACCTTAGCGGCACTTCGCAGGATTTGGTAAATTTGGACAACCCTAAAATTTTATTTGCTGTCAAATTTACAGGTGTTTATCGCGAAGGGAAGATAGGCGGGACAATGACCAAAAGCTGCGGTAGCAATCAAAGGGATGCCGATAAGACCCCACCAGCTTTTGGCCACCAAGCCGATAATGATAATGGCCAGACCCGCGGCCAATCGAAAAATTCTGTCAGACGCGCCCATGTTTTTATTCATTTCTCACTCCTTAGCAAAAAAAAGTTTAATAAAGGTGCCTCTGTGACATTAATGCTGTTTATTATTGTTTGCCTGAAAAAAATAACCCTATTCACCAGCACTGCGATTATGCCATAAACTGCAGAAATAGGGGCAGCCGCAAAGCACTCTTGACTGAAGAAGACTGATTCTCAATCATTTAGGCGTGCTGCTGTTACAAATTAATATAGAGTCAACTGGAAATTTAGGCAATGGCAAGAGGACTGCTGGGCATGCTGCCCATTAAAATTTTTTCACAAGGCGGCAGTTTTTTTATGACAATTCTGCTGATCTCCGCAGGCCTTATTGCACTCTCGGCATTTATTAATCTTTTCAGCCCAAAACCTCTTTATCAACGGGCATCCACTGCCATACTCGCAGCGATCAACCTTCTATTTATTGCGGGTTTTCTGTGGATCTGCTGGTTCCACTGGCAGATTTACCTGAAACTGCCCCTTGAAGTGCCGGACGACCTCATAACCTGGTTAAACCGGCAGCTTGAAATTGCCAACAGCAGGAGCGACTATGGCATGAAGCTTTATAATGCTGCAGCCCCGCCGCGCTATAGAATACCGCTCTGGATTGAGAACGAGAAATACTACTTCTGGTTCATGTGTTACAGCATAATGGCCCTGCTGGTACATTTCCGCCTGCAGAGCCACCGGTTTCGTGCCTGTCTCCATCTCTTTCTGGCTCTCCAGGTCGCAATTCTATATTTTTGGGCGGATCCCTTCAGTTCCCCTCTGCCGCAGTTTTTTGCCGAGATTTCTCCCTGGTACATCCCCGGTCAGTCATTAATGTCTAAAGCCGGTTATTTCATGCGGCTTTATCCTAAGATGGTCTTTTATTACAACGCAGAGTACATGTGGTTTCATCCGCCCCTGCTTTTTATTTCGTATGGTGCCATTACCATTGTATTCCTTACATCGATATTTATGCTGGCCCATAGAGATCTTCTGCTTGAAAAGGTAGGCTATGAATATGCAAAGCTTGGTTTTTTCATGCTGACCCTGGGCATGCTGCTGGGGTATCCCTGGGCTCTTAAGGCCTGGGGGCCAAACTGGTGGTGGGACCCGAAAATCTGCAGTTCCCTGATGAT
>Ga0209536_100005748_pt1 | contig 19172 bp, 17 predicted proteins | sample DeeMarSeWOR28_12_FD_187461 | JGI IMG/M metagenome (GOLD analysis project Ga0209536, IMG submission 187461) | Marine sediment microbial communities from White Oak River estuary, North Carolina - WOR-2-8_12 (SPAdes) (version 2) | ecosystem: Environmental > Aquatic > Marine > Intertidal zone >... | reverse complement strand
CCGGTGGTCGGACTCGATGGCGTCGCCTCAGAAAACAGCAAGGATGCCTATCGCCGGCGCTTTGCGGTTGATGCGTCGTCTCCCGAGTACAATATCAACCTGAACGGCATCGGCGGGATCGGAGGGGACCGGTGAAACGTGCAACTATCCATGATCAGCAGGGTGCCGTCGCCGTGGAGTTTGCGTTTGTTCTCCCCCTGTTAATCGTGCTGCTCGTCGGCATAATGGAATTCGGCCTGATTCTGTACAACCAGCAGGTGATTACCAACGCCTGCCGCGAAGGCACCCGGGCCGGAATCGTCGCCCGCACTCCGCGGCTGGATCTAACGGCCATTTCCAAGGTGGTCAATGATTACGCCCAGGACCACCTGGTAACCTTTGGCACGGCCACTTCAGCCGCCACGGTGATCGACAACAGCGGCGGCACCGCGTTTGGCAACGATTTGACGGTAAAGGTCACCTACGATTACGACTTTTTAGTGCTATCGAAATTTGTCAGCAGTCTTGCCGGCGGGCTGACGCTGTCCGCCCAGACGGTGATGAAATATGAATAATTCGGTTCAAGGCGGTAAAGGAAGATGAAAAACATACACCCATTACGATTTAGACTGACCGACCAACGCGGCGCTGCCGTCGTCATGGTTGCGGTTGCAATGATGACGCTGCTGGGGTTTGCAGCCATTGCGGTCGACACCGGCTACCTGATGGTGGCAAAAAACGAGCTTCAGAATGTCGCCGATGCCTCGGCCCTGGCGGCCGCCCGGCAGCTGGGCGCAATTTACGAACCAATGACCTATACCGAGCAACAGACCTATACCTGCGATCCCGGGACCATCATCCCGGTGGCCCAAAATGTTGCCCAGAAAAACAAGGCCGCAGGCAAGCCCATCACCATCAAGGATTCGGATGTGGTTATCGGTCGGTGGAACGCCAACACCCATCTGTTTACGCCAACCCTGGATCAACCCGACGCCGTGAAAGTCACCGCTCGCAGAGATACCGGCAGCAATGGACCGGTGACCACCTTTTTTGCCAAAATACTGGGAATCGACACCGCCGATGTTGCCGCCGATGCAATCGCCGCGCTTACCGGGCAGAGCACGTCCGGGCCGGGAGGGCTGGATATTCCGGTGGGAATCTCCGCCAAATGGTTTGAGCCCGGGTTCTGCAACCAGCCGATCAAATTTTATCCAACCGGCAGCATGGAGGGGTGTGCCGGCTGGCATACGTTTACCAGTTGGCCCGCCAATGCCAGCAAGCTCAGAAACATTATGGAAGACATGACGCCGGCGGTGCCGACATTCGAAAGCCCTGAGGCGGTTGCCGGTCAGACCCCGTTTGTGTTTACCGGCGGAAATGTCGCCTCGGCCTTCGATGAGATGGCGGCCCTTTATGAAGCCAAAAAGGACCCGGCCACAGGAGAGTGGGAGACCGTGGTGGTCGTTTACGACAGCAGCGACTGCTCCAATCCCACCGGCAATATCACCGTGCTGGGTTTTGCCACCGCTGTCATTACCGGCGTTAACGGTCCCTCCGATGACCCGGCCCACACCATCTTTGCCGAAGTCAAGTGTGACAATGTCGAGTTCGGTCGGGGCAGCGGCGGGAATTACGGTACCAAAGGCAGTATTCCCGGCCTAGTGGAATAACCCCAAGGGAGAAACCCAATGACTGACAACACCATTTCAATCAACCTCGTGATCAAAGATGAACGCCTGAAACGCAAGTTCGAGGATATGATCGCATCCTTGAAAGGTCTTCGGGTTGTCGCCGCCACCACTCCTCCGCCGGTTGATCTGCTGATCATCGAGCTGGGGGGCCAGATTGACAAGGAGTTTAAACTGATCCGATCGCTGTTAGACTCCGGTGCGGCCGGTGATGTGTTCATCGTTTCGGCCAATACGAACCCCGCTGTGCTGCTGCAGGCGATTAAAACCGGTGTCAAAGAGTATTTTTCCCTGCCGCTCGACGTGGAGGAGGTCACCCAGGCCCTGTGCGCCATCAGAGAGAAGAAAAACAAGTCAGCGGTGAGCGCCCCGTCCAGAAAAGGAAAAATCCTGGATGTGATCGGCAGTAAAGGCGGGGTCGGCTCGACAACCATTGCCGTTAATCTGGCCGCCGAATTGGCCGGCCGGCACCCGGAGTTGACGGTGGCACTGGTGGACATGAACATGCTGTTCGGCGACATACCGCTGTTTCTTGAAATTCAGCCGAAATATCACTGGGGCGAAATTACCAAAAACATCGATCGATTGGACGCCACCTTTTTAATGAACATTCTCGTCCGGCATATCAGCGGTGTTCACGTGCTTCCCTCACCGGGATATCTAAACGGCTATCCGGCACCGACCCCTGAAACCATCGAAAATCTGCTGGGACATCTGCAAAAATTATTTGATGTGGTTATCATCGACGGCGGGCAATCCCTGAACCATACGTCCCTGCGCACGCTTGAAATATCGGACACCGTGCTGCTGGTTGCGCTGCTAAGCCTTCCCTGCATGTCAAATTCAAATAAAATCTTAAAGTCCTTTGACAGCCTGAAATTGATTTCCCGAGAAAATGTCAGGCTGGTCGTCAATCGCTATCTGAAAAATTCTGAAATATCCCTGAAAGACGCACAGGAAAGCATTCAACACGATATATTCTGGACCATTCCCAACGACTACCAGACAACCATGTCGGCGATCAATCAGGGCAAAACAATCAATGCAATCGCATCCAAATCGGAAATCATGAAAAGCCTGCGGGGACTCTCCGATGCCCTGTTTCCGCAACAGGCGCAGGCCGGGAAAAAACCCTGGAAGCTTTTTAAGAGATAATGTCAAACAAACCGCCGTGGTGACGGCGGACAGAGAGGAAACTGCAAATGGATTTGGAACTGGATGATCTGATTCACGGCGAATCGCGCCGATACATTCCCGAGGAATATTTCGATTTAAAAACCCGTATACATGACCGCCTGCTGGACATGGTGGATCTTACGGTGGTCGAAAATCTTGATGAACAGACGCTCCGATCACAGATACGGGTTCTGGTGGAAAGAATCATACGCGAAGACCCCCAGAATATTCCGCTCAACTTAACCGAACGGGAAGCGATTATCACGGAAATACAGGATGAGGTCCTGGGATTCGGTCCCCTGGAGCCGTTTTTGAAAGATCCGACCGTATCCGATATCCTCGTGAATACCTACCGCCGCATTTATGTGGAACGCTTCGGCAAGATGGAGGAAACCGCGGCCCGTTTCAAAGACAACCAGCATCTGATGAAGGTCATAGATAAAATCGTCTCGTCGGTGGGACGCCGTATCGATGAATCCTCTCCGATGGTGGATGCCCGTTTGGCCGACGGTTCCAGGGTCAATGCAATTATCCCCCCGCTGGCGGTGGACGGCGCCATGCTCTCTGTCCGCCGTTTTGGCGGAGAACCGCTGGAGCTGGAAGATTTGATCCGGCTGAAGACCCTGCCCCCCGCCATCGGCGAGCTATTGAAGGGCATTGTTAAAGCCAAGCTCAACATCATCATCTCCGGAGGTACCGGCAGCGGCAAAACGACCACCCTCAATGTCCTGTCCAGGTTTATTCCCGAAGATGAGCGCATCGTCACCATCGAAGACGCCGCTGAACTGCAACTCAAACAGACCCACCTGGTCCGCCTGGAAACCAGGCCGCCGAACATCGAGGGCAAAGGCGAAATCATCCAGCGAGACCTGGTGCGCAACAGCCTGCGCATGCGACCCGACCGGATCATTGTCGGCGAGGTGCGCGGCAATGAAGCCTTCGATATGCTGCAGGCCATGAACACCGGCCACGAAGGCTCCATAACGACCATTCATGCCAACTCCCCGCGCGATGCCCTGATGCGCCTGGAAACCATGGTGGCCATGGCCGGGTTCGATATCCCCAGCGAGTTTCTCAGAAGATATATCAGTTCGGCCATCGATGTCATCATCCATGTGTCGCGAATGACGGACGGTTCCCGACGGCTGGTCAGTTTCCAGGAGATCACCGGAATGGAAGGCAACGTCATCAGCCTGCAGGAAATTTGCTCCTTCGAGCAAACGGGGCTTGATGCCGAGGGTAAAGTCAAGGGCCGTTTCAAATTCCATGGTGTCCGGCCCCGCTTTATGAAAAAGTTCAAGATTCACGGTATTCATATCGCCGGTGACCGCTTTTCGCCGTCTGAAACCGTCGAGGTCTGAAAACCAGAACCAAGGAGACCAGCAATGACCGTTATACTGACCGCTCTGTGGCTTTTTCTGATTACCATATTTGTTCTTGAATTTGGCATCTATAGCTATCGATCCATCCGCTATCCCAACCGCACCCGAATCCGCAAAAGGCTGAAACGCTTGTCAGCTGATATCACCCCGGTTGAACAGCCGGATATATTGCGCAAGAAGGTATTGAGCGAAATCGACTTTTTAAACAAATTGCTGGCCTATCTGCCGGGGATCAAAGCGCTGGACCGCCTCATCGAACAGGCCAATTCCTCCCATTCGCCCGGCTTTTACATTCTGATTTCTCTTTTTCTGGCGATGACCGCGTTCACCGGCGGCTCGATCGTGTCACCCAACCCGTATGTTCCGCTGCTGGGGGGGGTACTGCTGGGGGTGGCCCCCATTGGCGTCCTGCGTCTGAAGAAGAGAAGACGCATCGCATCATTTCAAAAACAATTGCCCGAGGCCCTGGAGTTGATTGCCCGGGCGCTGAAAGCCGGCCATGCCTTTACCAGCGGCATCAAGCTGGCGGCCGAAGAGTTCAAAGATCCCCTGGGATCGGAATTCCAGGCCACCCTGGATGAAATTAATTTCGGGATCGGTGTAGCGGATGCCCTGAAGAATATGTCCAACCGCATTGACTGTCCGGAACTGCGGTTTTTCGTAGTTTCGGTGATTTTACAGCGTGAAACGGGCGGAAATCTGGCCGAAATTATCGAGAGCCTGGCCGGGTTGATCCGGGACCGCTTCAAATTTGAAGGCAAAATCCGGGTGCTTTCAGCCGAGGGCCGGTTGTCGGCGGCAATCCTTGTGACCCTGCCCCTGGTCATCGCGCTGATTATCCACTTGATCAGCCCGGGTTATCTTGAACCGCTGTTCGCGGACCCGTCAGGAAAAGCCGCTGCCGTCTCCGCCCTGACCGGCATGGCGGTTGGCATTGTCTTCATCAAACGAATGATCAAAATAAGGGTCTAACCCCGGGAGAGCAAGAAGATGACACTCAACCATACAGACATCCCCCTGGTATTCAGCATCTTCGCATTTTTTGCCATGCTGCTGCTGTTTTCCGGCATATTGCAATACTGGCGGGGGTTTTCACAAAAACAAAGATTAAAGCACAAAATCCAGTGGGATTCCCGCGACGAGAGTGCCCTGCCGACCGAAATTGCAGCGGTGCCCGGCGATAAGAGGGTAAAGGTTGCTTTCTTGAGCTTGCTGGGATTCATCGGCCGGCGCGTCACCTCTGAAACGTCAAGCGATTACTCCGCCAGCCGCGCTAAATTTTTAAATGCCGGTATCCGTCGGTTGAATGCGCCCACCATTTTCTGGGGCATCAAGATTTTCCTGGCGGTCGGTTTAGCGTTGAGCTTCCTGCTCGCCCGCATTACGGTCTTAAAAATATTCGATCCCTATGCCACGCTGGGCATTTGTCTATTTCTGTCTCTGGGCGGTTTTTATCTGCCCGAATTCTGGCTGCAGGCCAAAATTGCCGGTCGCAAAAAGAAACTGTTTGAAGGACTGCCGGATGCGCTGGATCTCATGGTGATCAGTGTGGAGGCCGGCATGGGACTCGACGCCGCCATTCACCGCATTTCCACGGAGCTCAGACTCACCAACCCCGTCTTGAGTGACGAGCTGAAGCTGCTGACCCTGGAGGTCCGCGCCGGCAAACCGCGCTCCGAGGCCTTGCGCAACCTGGCGCTGCGAACAGATTTGGAAGATGTAAACAGCCTGGTCACCTTGCTGATTCAAACCGACCAGTTTGGTACCAGCGTGGCCCAGACCCTGCGGGTCTATGCGGATAGCTTCCGAACCCGCCGGTTTCAAAGGGCGGAGGAAATCGCGGCCCGGCTGCCCGTAAAATTGATATTTCCCTGTGTTCTGTTTATCTTTCCATCCCTATTCATTGTCATTCTGGCGCCCGCGCTTATTCAACTTTTCCAGGCCCTGGCACCACAATGATAACGAAGACACACGAGGTATAAAAATGAAATCAGAAACCAGAAGTCAACGCTTTAATCCGGTATTCATAGCGGCGGTTCTGCTCATATGCTTTTCGAGCCTGACCGGCTGTATTTCCATCGGCCAGGATACCCGCCAGAACCTTGACCCCGAACAAATGCGGGAGCTGCAAATGCACAGCCAGTATCCGGCTGATGCAGATGCCGCTGTCATGGAAGAGGCTTTGCCCGAAATGACAGCCCGTGATTTCGAAAACCTTGGCGACGGCTATCTGCGCAAGGGCAATCCCCACCAGGCGTTTGTTCAATTCGAAAAAGCATCCCAACTCGACCCTCAAAATTCGATTATCCAGTATAAAAAAGGGTTGGCCTTTCTGGCAGGCCAATTGAACCAGGATGCCATTCGCGAATTTGAAAAGGTGCTTGAAAAAAAGCCCGGCTTCGCCCCGGCCCTGTTGGGCCTGGGACAGGCCTATTTTCAGATGAAAAATTATGAAATCAGCCGGCAGTATTGTCAGCGCGCCCTGGCCTCAGATTCCTCCCTGTGGAAGGCTCACAATTTTATCGCCATGGCCTATGACTATCAACAGAAGCCCGATCTGGCCATAAAGGCCTACAGCCAGGCCATTTTCTTGAATCCTCGCGAAGGCAGCCTCTATAACAACCTGGGTGTATCTTACATGCTGGCCGCTGACTATGAAAAGGCTGCCCGGGCCTTTCTAAAGGCCCTGGAGTTCGGCTATCGCACCCCAAAAGTCTACAACAATTTAGGCCTGGCATTGTCGCAATCAGAAGCATATGACCTCGCGCTGGAGGCTTTTAAAAAAGGTGGGGATCTGTCGACCGCGTATAACAATCTGGGCTGTGTCCTGCTGTCCCAGGGAAAAAGCCGGGAAGCCACACGCTATTTTGAAAAAGCCATAGCGGTGGATCCCACCTTTTATGTTAAAGCGCACGACAATTTGAAACGGGCAAAATTGGGTTACCTACACAAACAGTAACCGCTCGTCCCATTGGAGACCGCAGCCCGCAAGGTCGTTAAGAGAGGAAGATACGCACATGAGCGCTAAAAAAGATCTGATCATTCATCTGGCAATTTTTATCTTTTTTCTGATCTCTGTTTTTACAAGCTGTTCGACTGTTTTTCATCAAAGGAACTGGGGCCTGACCGGTGAGGCCGACGTCGATGGGATTCCGCAGAAAGATTATATGCAGTTCGCCACCAGTCTCAGATTCCGCACCCAGGATCCCGAGTCACTTTATCAGCAGGCCCGCCACTTTCAGAGCATCAACAAACATCAACTGGCCCTGTCAGCGCTTGAAGACACGATCCTGGCAGATCCGAAATCCGCCCGGGCCTATAACGCGATGGGGGTCTCATACGACTGCCTGCAGGATTTTGCGCGGGCCGTTCTGGCCTATAAACGCGCGCTGGCACTGGATCCGGATTTCGCCGATGTCTACAACAACCTGGGGTATTCATACTTTCTGCAGGGCAAGATCGATGCCGCGATGGACGCCTTTAATGAGGCCATCGTCCGGCAACCGCGCAATTCAAAATACCGCAACAACCTGGCCCTGGCATACGCCAAAAAGGGCGACTATGATAAGGCCTTTGGCGAATTTAGCGTTGCCGGCCCCGAGGCCCAAGCCCATTACAATATTGCTCAGATTTATTATCAAAACGGCAAATTTGAAAACGCCCGGCACCATCTGGACCAGGCCACCACCATTGCGCCCGATAGGCAGTTGACCAAGACCGGTCTGCTGGCGGCGGCCGCCCTTGCTGAAATAACGGGAGACCGGGAGGATAGCCCATCATACCTACCGGCGCACCAACCGCCTTTTCTGATCGAAAAGGATGAAGCCGGGAAAAAAAAGCTGCGATTCAAAATTGCACCCCCACATCCGCAAACCAGCGCGCCTAAAGGTCTGGCAAATGAAAATGATGTCGACGCATCACCCCGGGAATTGCAGCCGCGCGACCTGAGGGTTCACCCGGAAAATTTGAGTATCCCCATAGAAGCAGAGGTCGAAGTTGCCAACGGCAACGGCGTCAATCGCATGGCATCCAGGGTTGGTGTCTATCTCGTCAGCAAGGGCTTGCAGGTGACGCGCTATACAAATGCCGATCACTTCAATTTCGACAAAACCAAAATATATTACCACGATGATTACCTGCAGGATGCTTTTAACGTGGCAAAACATATACCCGGCTTGCAGGATATGGAAAAATGCACGAAGTTCAATCAGGAAAATATTAAGATCAAAGTGTTGCTGGGCAGGGATCTGGTGCCTTACGACCGCCTGATTGCCAGCGAACTGGGCCGTATGGCCAAGGCCGCTAAATCCAACGCGCTGTGACGGTACCGTCACGGCGTAGGATTGACGACAGGACCAATTTTTGAGAGAATACAGTATGCAGGATACCGAACAAATTCAGACAGCTTGATGCTAACAGCCCTGTTTCCGGCAATGATAACCGTCACCGCAACCAATTGGTAGGAAAGCCGACCGGCAATGAAACCCAACAACCTACAGGCATTGTCTGCAGCCCTGATTCGCATGGTCCGTCCCCTGGTGCGCATACTGCTGCGAAATGGCGTTTCTTACGGGACATTTTCCGATCTGACCAAATGGATGTTCGTTGATGTTGCCAAACAGGAATTTGGCATAAAGGGCCGCAAACAGTCAATATCCAGGGTGGCGGTCATCACCGGTCTGTCTCGCAAAGAAGTCAAACGGCTGCTTGAATTACCGGAACCCCGGAAGCGAGCGGACGAGGAAACCTATAACCGGGCGGCCCGGGTTATCGCAGGATGGCGCCGCGACCGGGATTTTCATGACCGGCAGGGTAAACCGTCGGTTTTAGATATTAAGGGGCCGGGCGCCAGCTTCGCGGACCTGGTCAAGCGCTTCAGCGGCGATCTCCCGGTGAGAGCGGTTTTGGATGAACTTCTCAGAGTCAGGGCAGTAGAACTGATAGGAGACGACCGTGTTCGATTGCTCACCCGCCTTTACCTTCCCAGAGACAACGAGATTATGAAGTACCATATTCTGGGGACTGATGTCGGTTACCTGATAGCGACCATCGACCATAATATGCAGGCGGGAAATGGCGCCCCGTTTTTCCAGCGCAAGGTATCCTACAACAATCTGCCGGACGAGGCGCTGCCGAAATTCCGCAAACTCTCGGAAGAATCCGCCCAGGCGCTGCTTGAAAAATTAGATTCCTGGCTGTCTAAAAACGACCGTGACACCAATCCGGCCGTTGAGGGAACCGGCCGGAATGTGGCGGGTACGGCGATTTACTATTTTGAAGAGATTTTTGAAGAATAACCGCCCGGGCCGGTTCAAATCCATTTAGCATTGACAAAGGCGGGCCTGTCCTTATTTGTCGCAGATACCCGTGCCGCCGATACCGCCTCTGCCGGCAATGATCCTGTTTCTCGTCGCGCTGAAATCACACGCAAACTGGGTGCACATATTTAAAAGCAGCACCAGCAGGTCGGTTCTGCTGAATAGCCGGGGGGTCTTTCTGCGGTCCTGGCCGTCGCGCCGTTCTTTCCCCACCCGTCTCTCCGGAATGTGGATCGTGTATGAAAATTTGCGGCGATCCTTTTCGATCCGTCTGCCGCCATTATCTACCATCATAAGTTCAATCCCTTTGCAAGCAGAGTATTGCCAAACTGGCGACCCAACCTTGGGCCGTGCTTACCCGCATTATTAGCATATAATGTGCCATATCGTACGACGAGATCCATATGTTGTGGAAAAAAATGGTACTGCTAAATATTAGTTGTCAGATCAGGAAGATACCAGAAACTGGTTTTCACAATTTTTAATTGGGATAAATTTGATGGTTGCACGGATGTAAAATTGAGAAACGGATGTAATAACAATTATGGCATAAAGTAAACAGTGGACAAAAGTGAAGTTCACCACAGAGGGGCGTTGCGCCGGGGTGGGCTGACATCTGAAACCTGATTTAATCGTCCATCCGGTGTTAGATGCACCGTTTGGCAGTTAAGAACTACAGCTTTCCCTTTTTGAGTATTGCGACTAAAAGCCAGATTCCCATGATGGCGGCCGCTGAGAAAAGCAGGATGCCGATAAGCGAGATCCCGTAAATAAGGGGCGGGGTCTCGGATATGACAATCAGGGCGGATCCGATAATCAGGGCTGCTATGAGGATGGAAAAAGATATGCGGTTTGAGATCCGGTCATGGGTCGCCAGCATGGTTTCAAGGCCCCGGTGCTCTATTTGGAGCCGCAGCCTTTGCTGACGGACTAAATTCGCAAGATCAAGCAAATCCTTGGGAAATTGCTGAAAGAAGTGCAGCAGCCTGGCGCCCAGATCATACACATCATCGGCGATTCGCTGGGGTTTATACCGCGCCAGCTTCACTTCGGCGATAAAGGGGGTGGCCTGGGCAATCAGGTCAAAATCCGGATCCAGCATGTGGCCGACTCCCTCGACCGTGCTCAGGGCTTTCATCATCAAAAAGATATCCGGCGGGATGCGCAGCCTTAATTCGGTGGCCAGTTCCAGCAATTGTTGCAGCAGCTTGCCAAGCTCGATATCCTTCAGCGGCTTGTAGAGATGCCGGCCCATGAAGTCCGCCACTGCCCTTTCAAACAGGCGCCTATCGGGCTCATTCTCCCAGTAGGTCAATTTGAGCAGTACCTGGGCGGCTCGAACTTCATTCTGGTGCACAATGCTGTCGAGCAGATCGACAAAATCCTCCCGGGTCTGGCGATCGACGATGCCTGTCATGCCGAAGTCCAGCAGGCAGATCACGTTGTCGGGCAGCACAAAAATATTGCCCGGGTGCGGATCGGCATGGAAGAAACCGTGGACAAAGATTTGTTTGAGCACCACATCGGCCCCCCGGGTCGTCAGGATCGTTCGATCCAGTCCGGCCGCATCGAGGCGATCGATATCCGAAATTTTAATGCCTTCAATAAATTCGGCGGTCAGCACCCGGGTGGTGGTGGTCTCTCGGAAAACTTTGGGAATATAAACATGGGGATCGTCCAAAAAATGGCGGGCAACCCTTTCCATGTTGGTGGCTTCGTTTTGATAATCAATTTCTTTTTCCAGGGTTTTGGCAAATTCTTCTACAATTTTCACCGGACGATGGAAGGAAAGCTCTTCGATATGGCGTTCGGCCAGGGTTGCCAGGTGCAGCATGATCTCCAGGTCAACTTCGATGATTTTTTGAATGCCCGGTCGCTGAAATTTAACGGCCACCGCTTCCCCGTCTTTTAAGATCGCACGATGAACCTGGCCGATGGAAGCCGATGCAAACGGCTCTTCTTCGAGGCTGTCAAAAAGCTCTTCCGGCGGCAGACCGAACTCAGTGTCGATAACCTTGCGAACCTGGTCGAAGGCAAAGGCCGGGATCTTATCCTGTAGCTTGGACAGCTCCTCGATATATTCCATCGAAATAAGATCCGGACGGGTGGAAAGTATCTGCCCGAGCTTGACGTAGGTGGGCCCGAGCTCCTCAAAGGCCATTCTGAGCCGCTGGGGCCGGCTCAGGGGCTCAACCCGGTTGGCCCACTTGCGGGAAATCATCTGAAGACCGACTTCGATATACTGGTCGATCTTCAGACTCTCCAGCAGATCCCCAAAACCATATTTAAACAATACGGCCAGAATCTGCCGGTAGCGGTTGAGGTGCCGATAGGTCCGGCCGATGACACCTATTTTTCGGATGCTCAGCATGTCGGGTATGTTCGTTCCTAATTAACGCTGCACGGAAAGTTATTTTACCTTTTTCAGGAAGCGACAGGCTAAAAGGTTTCGGGTGTCAGGTGTCGGGTCTCGGATGACAGCGGTCAGATGCCAGATGACAGATTGAAGGAGCTGAAACGATTCAGATGTGCTGCTGAATGACGATTTCTGTCTTCTGGGCTCTGTCTTCTGACATCCGTTAACTGACACCTGAAACCAATCGATCGGGTGGCAGATACCTGAGCGGCAAAATTGGAATATTGAATTGGAACCGAGGCGCTAGGCCTTCTCCTTTTCACTGCTGATCATTTTTTTCAAATCGCGGACTTCTTTTTTCAACGCCTTTAATTCATCACTGGTTACGACATTGGCCTTTTTTAAAAATGTGTTCACGGCCTTTTCAACCCGGGCTTCCAGCTTCTGTTGGGTATCTTCATAGCGCTTTTGCAAATCCTTAACGAACTTGTTGCCCTCTTTTTCGCTCATCTTGCCCTTATCAACCAGCTCCTTGGCCATATCTTCAACCTCATCCCAGGTTTTCAGCGCCAGGCCGACGCCGGTGAGCAGGGTTTTTTTAATCAGATCAGGCATTTCACCCCCCTTTCGATCCCCGGAAAGGATCCATCATCAATTAAAAGCTGTTGGCGGCATATACGCCAGATGCACACAAATTCAATTATGCGCATTTTATATAAAAAAAGCAAACTTTATCAACTAATTAGTACACGCCGCGAAAATATAAAGGGATAATCAGGTTTACCGGTTGGCCCGTTACCGGTTAGCCCGTTAAAGATGGCCTCACTCCGATTTAAACCGGCCAACGGGCTTAACTGGTAACCTGTTCAACATGAGCATTTAAAATCGAATCGTCCGCACCTTTGAATACTGCGCGCGATGCGTCATCCAGCTATGCCGGGAGGCCCACCTTTTAACATAAAATCAGCGGGGCATCCAGCGAAGCCGGGCAACGCCGCCATTGGACGTAAGATGCAATTATGAGATAGTTTTTATTTGAGCTTGCCGATAACTGCGCTCGCAATCGTATTTTTCTGGATCTCCTTGGTGCCCTCGTACAATTCGGTGATTTTGGCATCCCGGTAAAAGCGCTCGACTTCATATTCCGTCATATAACCGTAACCGCCCAGAAGCTGGATGGCTTCGTCGGCCACTTCAACGGCGGTGCGCGCCGCATACATTTTGGCCATGGAGGTCAGTTTCGGATCGATGCGACCCTGATCATAATTCCAGGCGGCCTTGTAGGTGATCAGCCTGGCAAGCTCGATTTTGGTGGCCATATCAGCCAGTTTATGCTGGGTAACCTGGAACTGGGCAATTTTGCGCCCAAACTGCTCCCGTTCTTTGACATAGGCCAGCGCCCGGTTATAAGCGCCCTGGGCTATACCAAGCGCCTGGGCGGCAACCAGAATCCGGCTTTCATCGAAAAATTCCAAGACATGGTAGAAGCCCTTGCCTTCCTCCCCGATCGTATTGGTGACCGGCACCCGTACATCCTTATAGTTCACCTCGGCGGTGGCCATGGTATGAATGCCCATCTTGTCTCCGACATCGGCGGTGCTCAGGCCTTCGCGCTCTGCCTCGACCAGTATCAAACTGATCCCGCGATAGGAGGGTTGGGCATTTTCATCTGTCTGGCACATGGTGCAATAAAATCCGGCCATGCCCCCGTTGGTAATAAAGGTCTTGGTGCCGTTGATGACCCATTCATCCCCCTCGCGCACGGCGGTCGTGTCCAGCGAGGTGATATCCGATCCATGCCCCGGTTCGGTAAACGCTCCGGACGACAGCATTTTACCCTCGGCCACCGGCGGCAGATATTTTTGCTTTAATTCCTCACTGCCAAAGCGCAGGACGCATTCCGTGGCGAAGCTGGCAAGTACGACGGCGCTTCCGATCGAGGAATCCTGGGCGCAAAACTCATCGGCGATGATGATGTTCTCCAGGACACCAAGCCCCTGACCGGAATATTCTTCCGGATAGTGAACGCCGAGGAAACCTAAATCACCTGCTTTTTGCCAGATCTTGGTCGGAAATTCATGCTTGCGATCAAGTTCAAGCGCAAGTTCCTTGTCAAATTCACCCTTGGCAAATTCCCGGGCCGCTTTCTGAATCTCTTTTTGCGATTTGGTGAGCTCAAAATCCATGCGAATGCCTCCAAATAGAAGTTAAGAATAATAAGATTGCGTCTCGAAATCCCTATAATTATTTTAATAATACGGTATGATCTGATATCCGGGTTGCGCCCCATTGTGCCGGCGTTCCCTCCGGGGCGCAGGCCCTACCCTCTCACCGAGCTGTATGCTCTGCGAGCAGGCAGCCGGCCTGTAAGCCATACGGGCTGGGAGCGGGGCCGGAGGCCGGTTGGGGCAAAGTCCCCAACTTGCTGTTGGGATTAACACATGCCACCGGCCTTTGCAAGGGGTTAACACCACAAAGTTCGACCGCCTGCGGCAAAAGATACTTGACTGTTGAATAAAACTAACCTAATTATTTGAGGTTAATCCGGACTGGACAGACCGGTTCCGGATTAATATTTTGTGGGTTCAGCGGTACAAGGGTTCAGGGTTCAAGGTTTCGGTTCCGAAGCGAATATCGAATAACGAATACCCGCCTGCCATGCATATTGTATTGGATTATGATAATCAAGCGGCCATGAATTATATATAAAAAGGACCGCAAATACCCACCTAATGGCATTGCGGGCAGGTTGAATTTAGAATGTCGAAGGAATGTATTCTGTCTATTTTGGATAAAAGATGGAGCGCAGCGACTCCATCCTTCTACATTTTGCGGTTCGATATCCGATATTCTGCGGTTCGCTGTTAAACACTTAAACATAGATCATAGAAGCCCAGAACTTTTAACCCCAAACCCGGAACCTTTTCTAAAGAAAGGAATTTTTTAAATGCAGTACACCATCGCTCTGGCCGGCAAAGGCGGCACAGGTAAAACCACCATGGCCGGTCTGTTGATCAAATATCTGGTTAAAAACGAGAAGACCCCCGTTCTGGCAGTTGACGCTGATAGTAACGCTAATTTAAACGAGGTCCTCGGCCTGGAGGTTAAAGAGACCCTTGGCAACGCCCGGGAAGAAATGAAAAAAGGCGTTGTGCCCGGCGGGATGACCAAAGACATTTTTATGGAAATGAAAATGGAAGAGGCCGTGGTCGAGGCGCCGGGATATGACTTGATCGTAATGGGTCAGCCCGAGGGGGCCGGGTGCTATTGTGCCGCCAACACACTGCTGGCGGGCTTTATGGAACGTCTGTCCGGAAATTATCCCTTCATCGTGATGGACAATGAGGCCGGCATGGAGCACATCAGCCGCTTGACGACCAAAAATGTGGATGTGCTGTTAATCGTCACCGACCCTTCCCGCCGGGGACTCCAGGCTGCCATAAGAATTGACGATCTGGCCCGCAAATTGAACATCGGTGTCGGCAAAAGCTATGTGGTGATCAATCAGGCAAAGGAAGCGCCGTCGGAAATGGCGCTGAGAATGATCGCAGATGGCGGGGTGGAGCTGATCGGCACGGTGCCGGAAGATCGCACGATCTATGATTTCGATTTCAACGGACGTCCAACCATCCAGATGCCGGATGACAGTGCCTCCGTCCAGGCCGCCTTTGAAATTTTTGACAAGATTGTAGCGTAACGATGAAAATGCCTAAAATCATTGTCTCGCTGCGCTCAGCCTTCTGTACCACAAATGATTTAGATAAAAATGATAGTAGGATCATATGAATAAAACCGGCTTTCTTTATGATCAGAGGTACCAACTGCACTTGACCGGCGACTATCACCCCGAGGTTCCGGAAAGACTTTCCCACGTTTACCGGGGAATCCAGGAAGCCGGGTTGCTGGCCCGGCTCATTCCCCTTGAAGCCAGCCGCGCGGACATGAAATGGATCGAGTTGGTTCATGATGTTCGCTATATTCAACGCTTTGAGGCCGCCTGCCTTTCAGGCAAGCACATGTTCGACAGCCCGGATAACCAGATGTGCTACGACACATACGAAACGGCCATTCTGGCAGTCGGCGGAATTCTGGATGTTGCCCGCCGGCTGATGGAAGGGCAGCTGGACAATGCCTTTTGCGCCGTCAGACCGCCGGGTCACCACGCCGAAGTCGCCAAAGCGATGGGATTTTGCTACTTTAACAACGTGGCAATCGCCGCCCGCTACCTGCAAAATCATTGCGGCATCCAGCGGGTGGGCATTGTCGACTTCGATGTCCATCACGGTAACGGCACCCAGCACATCTTCGAGCAGGATCCGACCGTATTTTATTACTCCATTCATGAACATCCATCTTTTGCCTATCCCGGCACGGGGCGTGAATTTGAATATGGGATAAACTCCGGACATGGTTATACCAAAAACTCTCCGGTGTTACCCGGAAAGGGTGATGAGGAGTACAAACGCCTGATAGAAAAAGACCTGATTCCAGCCTTTGAAAAATTCAAACCCGAAGTTATCCTGGTCTCAGTTGGCTTTGATGCCCATGAAGATGATGATATGTCCGGTATAAAATTGTCGACTGCAGGCTATTCCTGGATCATGCAAAGGATCGTCGAGCTGGGCCGGCAGCATGCCAGGGGCAGGATCATATCGGTGCTGGAAGGAGGCTATTGCCTCCACCGCCTGCCGGAGCTTGCCGCCAATCACGTTGAAATTTTATTAAATGCCGATAATAGTTGATTAGAAAAATAGTCATATAGTGCAACGACAGATAAAAAATTTTATCTAAGGTAAAGGGCTGCATCCTGGGGAAACCGATCAACGAATGGTCAGCCGATCAACTATTTGACCAATCAACTATTCAACTATTTAACTAAACTAGGAGGTAACATGTTTGTAAGCAGATCCATGACCCGCGAGGTCATCACGGTGGATCCGGACAAGACGGTCTTTGACGCCCAGGATTTGATGGCGCAAAACAAAATCCGCCACCTTCCGGTAGTCGATGCCAACCAGAAACTCATCGGTATTGTTACCGACAGAGATATCCGCAGCGCTTTGCCCTACAATTTCATCAAAGACGCCTGCAGCCCGGAGCAAAGGGAAGAAATTTGCGCACTCACCGTTAAAGACATCATGACACGGGACCCCATTTCGATTTCGCCGACTTACACCATTCAGGATGCGCTGTTGATGATCCAGAATTCAAGAGTCGGTGCGCTGCCTGTTGTCGACGATGAGGGCAAACTTAGCGGCATTCTTTCGGTGCGGGACCTTTTGCGAGCCTTTATCAATGTGCTGGGAATCGGCGAACCGGGCACCCTGCTCTGCATTCTGGTAAAAGAAAAGGTCGGCCAGCTAAAAAAAATCGTGGATGCGATCACCGAAGAAAATATCTCTTTCGGCAGTGTACTCGTCGCCAGGTACTGGGAGGAAGACAAACGCGCTGTTTTTACCTATCTCTTGACCCTGAATGTTGCCCACGTTAAGAAGAAGTTGGAACGCCTGGGATTCACCCTGCTTGACCCCATGGAATGGTATCTTGATCAGTTGCCCAAACATGAGCCGACGCCCGAATCAGCCGTATAATCAGGATACAGCCTATATCGCCCCCTGTCAGGAACTGTTTATTTACTACCTCAAGGGTCGTCTGAAGGCAGACGGCGCCGTGTTTGCCGACAACTACATCGGCAACTGGGAGGAAGAAGAAGACTCTTTTCTGTTTTTCTCTCAACCGGCTTTTGATCAGGTCGAAAATCTCCTGAAACGGCAGCCCCAGTTAAGCTACGTTGACAGTTACCACATGCCCTACGAACAATGGCTGGGAGAAAAATTCACTTCTTTTGAGCACGGAAAATTTCGTGTCATACCCCCCTGGGAGGCTTCGACCGGTACAAAAAATAATCATGGCGGAAAGATATCTATCCTGCTGGATCCCGGCCTGGTCTTTGGTACCGGAACGCATCCGACAACCCGAAATTGTCTCGAGGCTCTGGAATTAGCGGCCGGCTCTCAGAAATTCAGTTCGGTGTTGGATCTTGGAACCGGAACCGGGCTGCTGGCGCTGGCTGCAGCCAAACTGGGAAGTAAAAGCGTTATGGCTGTTGATCTGAATTTCCTGGCAGCTGCAACTGCCCGCCACAACGTAAATCTCAACGGATTGCAAAACCGCATCGTAACCGCCCAGGGAAGGGCAGAAGACATGATTGCCTGTCCGGCGAACCTGGTCATTGCCAACATCCATTATCATGTCATGCGCCAGCTGGTGAATGACAGCGGTTTTCTTGGCAAGAAAAGATTTATTCTCTCCGGTCTATTTCGCAGCGAAGCCAAAGATATTGCCGACAACCTGGCAAGGCAGCCGGTCACCATTATTAAACAGTGGACCTATGAAGGCATTTGGCATACAATTTATGGGAAAGCGCTAGATGCAGAGTCCTAATTTCTATAAACTGTAAGTGCTGGCTAGTATACTTGATAGGCCATTGCTAAATCACAAATTTCAAGCACCAAATAACAAACAAATCTCAAATCCAAATATTCAATGACCGAAACAGTATTGTTAAGAGCTCAAACCGCAGTATCCACAGGTTTGGAGTTTTGAATTTTGGTTATTGTCATTTGTTTGATATTTGTGATTTGTGATTTGTTATTTTAATATTTCTCAAACTGCATATCCGCGACAATTCAGCAGCACGTGGTGACTCAAAGGAAGACGATGATAGTAAAAGTCTGGGGTTCCAGAGGATCGATTCCGGTATCAGGCCAAGAATATTTAAAATACGGTGGTGACACGACCTGTGTGGAAATCCGGACCAAAAGCGGCGATATTATTGTGGTGGATGCGGGAACCGGCGTACGCCGTCTGGGGACCTACTTGGCCGACCAAAAGACGCGTGATCTCAATCTGATTTTTACCCATGCCCACTGGGATCATCTGATGGGCTTTCCCTTTTTTAAGCCGCTGTTTTTCAGCAGATTCAACATACATATGCACCGCTGTCCCTATCAGGGCAACTTTGTGAAAGACATCCTCGCCAAGGTTATGGCCCCCCCTCATTTTCCGGTCCAATATAAGGATGTCAAAGCCCGGATGATTTACCCGGATGCCTGCCCCCTGGATTTTGCTATCGGGTCGGTCACGGTGGTACCCATCGCGCTCAGTCATCCCAACGGTGGCAGCGGCTATAAATTTGTCGAGGACGGCAAATGTTTCGTATTTCTGACAGACAATGAGCTGGGCTATGTGCACCCCGGCGGGCTGGCGTTCA
>Ga0209536_100005747_pt1 | contig 19175 bp, 18 predicted proteins | sample DeeMarSeWOR28_12_FD_187461 | JGI IMG/M metagenome (GOLD analysis project Ga0209536, IMG submission 187461) | Marine sediment microbial communities from White Oak River estuary, North Carolina - WOR-2-8_12 (SPAdes) (version 2) | ecosystem: Environmental > Aquatic > Marine > Intertidal zone >... | reverse complement strand
AAAGACATTCTCGGGCCCGTGCTCGGCTTTCAGCCGGGCGCCTTCTTCGAACATCTTTTTGACCATTTCCATACCTTCGACCATTTTGATCATTTTTTGGGCTATCGGCATCATTTTCTCCTTTTAACTGGCTTCAAAACTGTCATCTTTTACCCGATGACTGCGTTGTGAACCTGTTCAAAATGCTCACGTACTATCGTGTACGCTCCGCTTTTGAACCGAACCGCGCCTTTGAGTACCTTAATCTACTAAGATCTGATGCGAAATCCCGTCTGCTAGCGGGAGTCCTCGAGCAAGATCTAACAGTTTTGAAACCAGTTTGGTTTTATAAATTGTAGGTAGGATTCTGTCCTAATCTAGATCAAGGGGAATTTTGCATTTATTACAGCGTGTCGCTCCTCTGAAAATTTTGTTATCGCATTCGGGACAGACATAGCGGGCCTCCTCATCGGCCACCCATTTTTCGGTTCCCAATTTGCGTCGATAAGGAATGGCGCGTAAAGCCACCTTCTTTCCGATCGGCATCGGAAATTTTTCAATACGCTCGCAGGGGAATTCGTCACATTCGTGACACCCGGCATAGCCTTTTTTTTGTGTGCAATCTTTTATCAAGCAGGTTCGGCAAAGAAGCGATGTTTTGTCCGAAAGACACCCTTTACACTCCAGGTCATCGATGGAAATATTTTCGATTCCCGGAATCTTTGCCTGGTAAACACCCAGGAGCCGTTCTATAAATTTTATATTTTTATCCCGGGTGGCGTAGTAGACACCGCATACTCCGCAATACAGGCCGCAGGGGGCTAATAAGTTTTGATTTATTTCCATTGAGTACCTTCCTTTTTGAGATGAGGTCCATTAATTTTGGGTGACTTTTTCAAGCAGGCGTCGGTAGTAGACATAATTTTCAAAAGGGACATCCGCGCGAACACGGCCGTCGGCCAGCGGTATGTAGCCGCCCTGGGCAATTAAAGGGGGAACTTTTTCTTCAATTTCCTGCCGGATCGCCGCTTTATCTTTACGCAGGGCATCCAGGTCGATGCCACCGATCAAACGCAGGTCGCGGCCGAATTCCCGGCGCAGGCTCCGGTAATCCATTGTCTCGATATTGACCTCACAGGCCCACAGGCAGTTAAAGCCCCATCGAAGGATGCTGGGGATAAGGATGCGGGCATTGGCAAAGGTCTGAAGACAAATAGTTTCCACCTGGTGGCGACGGAGAACATCGAGGACCGGTTCATAATTTTTCAGCACAAATTCTTCGTACATCTGCGGTGAAATCAACGGACGATCATTTCCGCCGATGGGTTCGCTGAAAACCACCGCATCGATGTCGACCTCATTCAGAATCCGATCGGCCAGTCGGGCCGCAAATTCGCCCTGGATTTGCATTCGCTTGCGAACCACCTCCGGTTGATCTATCAGCAATACCATCACGTCGCTAAACGACCGCCAATTTCGCACACCCATGCTCTGAAAAAATCCACGATGCACGTACAGCATCAGCACGTGGTCCCTTGATTGCCATGTTTTGACCAGCGCGGGCCATTCCTTCGGGAACCGGTTTTTGTCGTAAGGATCCAAGCGTTTGCGGAGCTTTTTTAAATCCGTAATTTTATCGCTTCTAAATATGAATTCGGGGCGGGGTTCGAGGTCCACCTGGAGTCGTTCCCGCTGATCGCTGGGAAACATGGTCGCAAGATCAGCGGTTTTGGCCAACCCCTGTGTTCGCCATACTGCCAGAACGTTCTCGCGGATGCCTTCTTCAAAATAAGGCACGCGATCAGGGCGGCCGTAGCCCATCGTTTTCCGAAAGCGCTCACGGCTGGACATCTTTTTTGAGGATAGATGACTCATCGGCTAAATTAAGATATCTTTCTCCCAGCCCAGCTTGATCAACTCGATACGATCCGGTTGGCTGTTGCCCAATGCGTACTTGATATCAGCGGCTTCAATATGCCGGGGCGGCGGACTGATGGGCTTATCCTCACCAAAATATTCATTTCGTTTAGACTGGATGATACGGGCACCGGTGGCATCGGCTGCCACGGGATCCGTGCTTACGATCAAGCCGCCATAGGTCCACAGGTAGCGGCGACTGAAGTGATGAGGGCCCACGCCGTGAAACAAAGGGGTGAGCATTACCAATACGTTCAAGCGGGTTTTGCCTTTAACAGCTGGCTTTAGCCAGATGCTGCCCAGTCTCTCGCAGGCATTACCATGATACATCCACGGCTGCTGGACAAACATGATATAATTCTTGAGCAGCGTCCCCAGGCCGGACCAGTGGTGGGTCCGCATGGGGCGGATATTTATGAGTGCTGTTGCATTTTGAAATACAGGATTGTGAGCCAACCCGCGATCGTCAACCGAAATATTCTGGGCCGCGACGCCTGCCTCAATCAAACGCGATGTTATTCTTTCCACCAGGGCGGGAGGGGTTGGCAGCGGGCGCCACACATTGCTTTTAATGCCGACAATGTCAGAGGCTTTTACCAGCTGTTGCCAGGCCGATTGCGGGTCTGCAGTGCCAAACAGGTCAGACACCGCCTGGTCGAACATTTGGCCTAAAATGTCGGCCCTCAAACTATTTTCATTAACCACGTTGCTGTCACGTATCAAAACGACTTTGCTCTTTTGCGTCTTTCCGGCGGACGCACTTTCCGGCAGCGACACGCCCATTAGGCTGCCCATGACCACATATGAACCGGCGCGCAGGAAGTCTCTGCGGGTAATGACGCGCTTTTTTTCTGTCATTTCGATATTCCTTTTGATTTTGTCCTAAACGTCACAAAAACGGCGTTAATAATTTTTCCGCCAGTCGGCGGCTGTCGGATTCCAGAATAATGGTCAACAGCTTACCTTTTAGGAAAACCGCAGCAAATTTTCCATTTTCGATTTCGGCGAATCCGTTTTTATCCGCATCCGGCAGAAAATGTTTTGAAAAAGCCGTCAGTGATTTTTTCGCTACTTTTAGATTGGTGTAGGATATCAAAAGCAGACGGGCGGTCTCGGTACCCGCTTGATAATTTGCAAGGACGGCCTTGGTCTTGGCCGAAAGGTTAAGGATGTTTTCGTCTGAAATATAATAGTGATAGTTCAAAACAATGGGGTGGTGGAGATAACGGACGCTACCGGATACAAGCCCTTCTGAAGGCAGCTTTTGCATAAGGCGTGGTCTGAATCCTTTTTTCGAAATATGCGCGGCAACTTCCTGTCCCAGCGCTTTTACCGCTTTTTCAGCCGCAGCCGTTTCTTCTTCCATATAAATTGAGACGAAATAGCGGTGCTTCCAGAAACTGAGCCACCCCGACCGATAACGGGCATCCTGACCGATATCGATCACGTTTCCATCCGTGTCATGGGTAAAGACGCCGAACGCATCCGCGGAGGTTCCCATGTCAAAAATGTCCAAAATGATGGAAGGGCCCTTGGCTGTTGTATAACGTCGGGAAAGGCACTGCCGCATGTTATATGCTTTGTAGAGTTCGGCACCTCCATCGATATAACTGTAAATGCTTTCTTCATCGTAGAGGCGATCCTCGGGCTCTGCCGTCCAGTGCTTATATTGTCTGGGAAGCCGGGCGCCTAAATCCTTGAGGGTATTTGCGTGTGACGCTTTCGTCATAAAGAGCACCATAATCGTTAATAAGATTAATGTATGGCGGATGATGCATGGCCGGGCCTGGTAGACACTGTTCATAAAAACTCTCGAGTGGATTGGCGTGACGGATTGATATCAACGCTCCCAATCGACCGCCAAAAGATATCAATTCGCTTTGAAAATAGCAGGAACCTGCTTTCTCAATATTAATTGACCGAAAGGCATTCGGGTGTCAAGTTAATAATCGGCGCCCATAAAACCGGCTGCGAATCGAATCGAATTGAAGCCGGGAGTTCCGGAGCCGGACGTATCTGATGGGGTCCGGTTTGTCCGTGACAAACTATCGATCTGCCACCGCTATTAGATAAGCGCCGATGAAAATGACAATCGCCGAGACGATCCGGATTTTTTTATTCTTTTCATTCAGGAAATGCCCGCCCAGCAGAACAGCAAAAACGATGCTCAGTTGTCTGAGGCCGGCAACATAGCTCATCCGCTCAATGGTGAATGCCAGCAGGATGAGAAAGTATCCGAAAATCGACAAAACGCCGCAGACCAGAATGGAACCTTTGTGCAGCGCCCATTCTTTTTTTACGATATCGCTGGATTTTGCTTTATATATATAGACGCTAAACAAACTGAGACTGATCCAGGGATAAATATAGGCGAAGAGAACTGGGTGCATCTGACTGACGGCGATTTTGTCCACCAGCGTATAGCACGCCACCGAAAATAGTGTTAAAAAGGCGAACTGGATAGCGCGATCCCGGGTCACGGCGCGAAACGGACGGAACAGCTCCGATAAAGCCAGGCTCTCCATATTGATGGTATAAACGCCGATGGCGACAAGCAAAATGCCGGCTACACCGAGTGCACTGACATCTTCTCCAAGGATCGTTATTGAAAAGATGAGGACCAAAGCCGGAGAAGATCTCATGATCGGATAGATTAGGGACAGATCTCCCTTTTCCAGGGCCTTGGTCAGAAAATACCAGTAAATAAAATGAACGCAACCGGAAATAAAGATAAAAGCGATTGAAATATGGGTGTGCGTGTCTTCCTGAAGCAGGGTAAAAAGAAAGACCGGCGTAAAAAAGATAAGCCCGAAGACTTCAAACCACCAAACAAAAGCCTGTTTGTCCGAAGCTTTTTTGTTAAAAAAGTTGCGAAACGCGTGCATGGCTGCCGAAAGCAGCACGAGCAAAATGGCCAGAGGCTGCATGTTTTAAAGTGTTCTTTTAATTTTGGAGAATTGGAGTAAAATTAATTGCGGATTTTAGACCCGCCCGGTGGAATGCCGCCGGAGGAGGCCCTCCTTCGGAGGATTCCACAGGGTAAAGATTGCGGATTGAAATTTCAAACATATCGCGCGATCAAAATCCGAAATCCGCAATCTGCATTCCGAAATAATATTATACCACTAACTTTTCATACCATTCCGTTTTGGCATAAATCTCAAACCCAACCGATTCGTAAAGGGAACAGGCGGCCCGGTTTTCGCAGTCGACTGTGAGTTCGACGATTTCCGTCCCTTTGTCCTTGAGGTCTTCCAAGCCACTTAGCAATATGGCCTTGCCGATTTCCTGGTTGCGGTAATCCGGATCTACCCCCAGCATATGGATCAAGGCTTTGCTTTTTACGCTTTTGGCATTTTCTTCAGAGTTTCTAAGCGTCCAGCAATAACCTACCAGTCTATCTTCCAGGAAGGTTAAAATAACATCATCCGGGGAACGGCCCTGCATATTCAGGCGGTAGGCAATTTCTTCGGTGGTATTGGGGTTAAAGCCCCAGCTGTCGGTAAAACAGCGATTCTGGATTTTTGTCAGAAGGCCTTCTTCATCCTGTTTCAACCTGCGGCTGGTAATCGCGTTCTGTTTGACGACCGGCAGCAGGGCGCTGCGAATATCCAGCCTCATTTCGAAGAAATTGCGGATGTATTGAAATTCTAATTTCGTCAGGAAATTTTTGGCAGCCGCGTTGTTTTCTAAAACACAGATTTGGGCAACCCTTACACCCGATGATTTGACGCGTTGCATGCCGCCGGACAACAGCTTTGTTGCGATCCCCTTGCGGCGATGCCGCGGATGGACCATACCTTCCAGCAAAGCGCGTTGAATTCCCGGCTCGAGGGTGACGCTCAGGTAGCCGACCAGTCTTGCATCAGACGCGGCAATAAATAAATCTTTTTGGGGTGAAAAGTTTGGCCGTCCCAGATTATCTGATAAATCCCGTGCCGAGATAAGGCGTCCCGAAGGATCAAGCTGCTCGGATTCAACTCTCAGCTGCAGGTATTTGTCAAAATCATCAGGCAAATAGTTGCGAATTGTGTATGATCCGTTGGCCATATGTGTCTGTCCTCTCAACAACCTGAAATCCCGTCGAAAGTAATGGATTCAGACTTAGCAGATTCACAGGAAGCGGTCTCAAAAATAATCGATCCTGGTCATACGTCCGCTCCCGGCGGTTTATCGCGCGCGGGGTGCGTAAATTGTATTTTTGAGGCAGCTTCTTGCTAAACTTGGAATCCGGCGTTATCTTCAGATCTTAATACGATTTAACTGCTAAATCTAAGCCTTAATATGGAATAAAGCAATTTGACCCTGTTATAAAATTTGTTATTCTGAAATATCATAGTTTTCAATCCTGATGTACCCAAATAAATCGTCTACCCGTAAAATCGATCAAGGAGGTCTGGCGTGACGGAACAGGCGGATATACTTGTGGTAACTCCCCATCCAGATGATGCCGAATTCGGGGTTGCCGGGACGGTGGCCCGATGGACAAAGCAAGGAAAGCAGGTTGTCTATGTGGTTTGTACCAATGGAAATAAAGGTACCAGTGATCCGAATGTGAAGCCCGAACAGCTGGCCGAGATCCGGCAGGGCGAGCAACGGGCCGCTGCCGGGGTTCTGGGAGTGCGTGAGGTCATATTTCTGGCCAATCCGGACCAGGGGCTTGAAGACACGCCGGAATTCAGAAAACAGATTGTGCGTATGATCCGGCAGTATCGTCCGGAGACCGTCGTCACCGCCGATCCCTACCGCCGATATATCTGGCATCGGGATCATCGCATTGCCGGTCAGGTCACCATCGATGCTGTTTTTCCCTATGCCAGGGATCATCTGGCGTATCCGGAATTACTCGAAGAAGACCTGCAGCCCCACAAAGTAAAAGAGATGCTGTTCTGGGCTTCGGAAAATATCAACCATATTTCCGACATTACGGACACATTTGAACTTAAACTGGCTGCCCTGCGATGCCATAAAAGCCAGGTAAACTCGATGAAAGTCTCGGACCTCGAGAAGTGGCTAAGACAGCGCTGCAGTGATTTAGCCGAAGGTGAGGATTTTGATCTCGCCGAAGCCTTCCACCGCGAAGAAATAATCTGGTAGGGGTTGCTTTTAATCTCGCCAACTTTGTCCATTTTAGATTTTAATTAACCGCAGATACACGCAGATATGCGCAGATAGAATATTTGCCTTGGCCGACTTGGCCAAGGCAAAACTGCATGCCCTATGGGCAAACAGTTTTTTCCCACCCGGTGTTTAAGCAGATAAACAGTCAAATAGGCAGGTTGTATCCTTTAATTTTGATATTATTATCCCGCGTAGCGGGATGACTGTTTTTGGCCGAGCAGGTCGCTCGGCCAAAATGTCTGCGATCGTCTGCGGATGTCTGCGGTTAATTAGATATTCATTTAAGACTTTGACCAGAGGACATCGCCGCAGAGATTGGGGTCATGCGGCCGGGCGGAAAATGCCTCGAATGCCTGCTTTTCTTTCCCTAAAACGGTGTGATTCCCGTGACCCGGGAACACCTGTGTATCGTCAGGCAGAGAAAATATTTTATTCTTAAGAGATTCGACAATTTGCCTGAAGTCGGCCGGGGATCCGGTTTTGCCCGGCCCGTCCGGAAACAATGTATCGCCGGATATCAGGTATCCCTCCGTATAAAAGCAAAGACTCCCCGCCGTATGCCCCGGTGTGTGCATGACCGCCAGACGGATATTTCCAAACGTTACCCCATCGCCGTCGGTTAACAGCATATCCAATGCAACCGGCAGCCTGGCCGCATCTGCGGTATGGGCTGCTACCGGGACATTTAAGGCGGATTTTAATTCCTTAAGCGCACCGGTATGGTCCATATGATTGTGGGTCATCAAAATATATTTTGGGTGGGTTTGCTGCAGGTGAACCAGTACTTTTGGCGCGTCGCCGGGTGCATCGACAACGATACTGTCGCCGGTTTTCAAACAGCTCACGATATATGAATTGGTTCCAAAAGGACCCAACTCGTAGCGTTCAATCTGGATGGCTTCATTTTTGACCTCAATTGCCATTATTGGCCTCCTCAAAGTGTATTTCTGCTTTTGACTATAATTGTTTTTTCATCGGTGTCAAATCCTGTCTTGCCCGGGTCAAACTGATTATTTCCTATGATGAAAAAGTTTCATGAAACCCACCCGGATTGGCAGCCCAGATTGATGTTGAACAATTGAAAAGGGAGACGGCCAATGAATTTGTCTATGATCCGCTCCCTTATTTTTTCGTTTGATGCTTAGATCCAATACCCATCACCTAATGTTCATCGAACCAACCGTTTTACATTGGGGACCTCCAGATTCGAGGCATCAATCTGCCAGGCGCCCTTGGCATCCTGCTGACCTTTGAGCAGCCCCTGCCGCAGCCATTGCATAACACCATTCTCGGTGAGATATGTCATCTCGGCGAATTGAGCAACTGAGAAAGATTTTGCTGCTTTTGCCGACTTCGGCGTTGCCTTCTTCTTCGGTACTGCTGTTTTTTTAGCTGGAGCTGCAGATTTTTTTGCCGGAGCCGCGGTTTTTTTCGCTTTGGCCCCTGCCTTTTTAGTTTTAGCAGCCCCTTTCGTCTGGGATTTTTTTAAAGCTTTCTTTTGCTCTTTTTTTGCCATCTTTGATTGATCCTCCTGCGTTATAGTTATAATCTTAATTGTGATTTTTTTTCATTTTATGAAAAAATTCTTTCATCACGAAAACACGAAATATAAGTCACATTCTATTTTTTTGATGTCAAGGGGAAACTACAAATGAATTATTCTTTGCCAGGTCACCCAGCGGTATCGGCTTAACCGGTGTCCGCACGGAGAGCGGATGCGGGCCCCGCTTTCCGGTAACGGAATAGGCGGCTAAAATATCGTAAATTAGCGGTGCGCAGGTGCGCCCCTGACAGTTTCCCATGCCGCATCGGGTCGCCTTTTTCAGGTCGGGCGCCGACGTGAAGCCTTCTTGAATCCAGCGGCGGATGGTGCCCATGGTGATGTCTTCGCAGCGGCAGATAATGGTCGCATCATCAATTCCGGCCCATTCTCGTGGGTGGATCGCCCATTGCCGGTTTAAAAAGGCCCCGAAACGCTGACGACGTCTGCGTTTGGTCAATAAGGCCGTCTGCCGGATGCGGTGTTTCTTGACGTTTAATTTTCCGAACTGATTCAAAATCGTCAGTGCCGCCAGCCGGCCCTCGATCAATGCTTTATCACCACCGGCGATGCCGGTGATTTCGCCGGCCGCAAAGATCCCGCTGAGCGAGGTCTCCATCGACCGATTCACTTTGACGATCCAGCCGCCCTGATCTGCAGCGTAAGTTAAATCGCACCCGGCCAGCTGCGGCAGCTCGATATTGGGGACAAAACCGTTGCCGCAGGCAAGCATCTGTGTTTCATATCGCTTCTGGCTGCCCGGCACCATGATGCCGTCAGGGGCTATTTTAGCGGCAATGACTTCCTGACACTTGCCGTTGCCTCGAACTTCGACGACTTGCATCCGGTGCCGTATCGAAACCCTATTTTTGATCAGGCGGCCCAGCGCAAGCAGCCCCTGCCCGATTTGCGGCAGCTGACCGGCCATCACCCCCATGGCATTGAACATGGCAGTCGGAGATGAGCGATCCAGCACGGTCGTCACTTTGCCGCCGGCACCGATGATCTGGCTGCTCAATAAATAGACCAGCGGACCCGCCCCGGCGATCAAGATTTTAGATGACGCCAACACCCCGTAGTATTTGAGCAATATTTGAGCCGCTCCGAGGGTCATTACGCCGGGCAGGGTCCACCCCCCGAACGGGCGCACTTTCTCTCTGGCACCGGTCGCAAAGATAATCCGGCGCGCTTTGATTTCCTTCACGCTTTTATCGGCGGTTGACACCAGAAGATGTTTTTCGGGAAACACCCCCAGCACGCAGGCCGGCGTGATGATATCCAGGTTCTTTTTTTGGGTGTCGGCGGCAGTGCTTAAATCCATTTGCAGGGCCGGGGGTCGTGGGCTTGCGAATCGACGCACCGGTTTATAAGCCGGTTTGCGCCAGATTTGACCGCCGACCTGGTTGTTTTCATCGATCAGGAGTACTTTCAGGGGGTATTCGGCCAATACGCCTGCCGCTCCCATGCCGGAAGGCCCGGCTCCGATAATAACCACATCATAGGCTTCAGGAAGCATCGATCTCCACCTCCATGCCCTCTTCAACCAGCGTCACACATGCCCGTCGGGTGGAACCGTTGTTTACGGTGACCAGACATTCATAGCAGACGCCCATACCGCAGAACACACCCCGCGGCTGTTGGGTTTTGCTGTTGCGAAACCGGCGATAACCGGCGGCGATCAGAGCGGCGTGAATCGTTTCCCCCAGATGGGCCGTTGTGGATCGCCCATTGACGAAAAAAACGATCTTTCGGCCCCGTTTCAAAGCATCAATCCGAATACCGGATGCGCGCTTACTGTCCTTTATTTTCTCCATAATGGAATACCCGAATTAGGTTTACAGGCAGACGATTGATTTCAACCCTGTCTGGTCCTTCATCCCGGGGGATGTAGGTCAGCCGCGGGTCGTGCCGGTTGAAAATCGTTTCAGATTCAAGCTGTCCATAGCGGCATCGGCTTTTCCCTCCAAGACCAATTCGCTGATCAGTTTTCCGGTGACGGCAGACAGGGCGATGCCGTCGCCTTCATGTCCCGCGGCCATGATAAACCCCTTGATTTTTTCCACCTTCCCTAAAATCGGCAATCCGTCGGGCGTGTAAGGTCTTAGCCCGGCAAATGCCCTGATTATATGCGTATGCTTTAAATCGGGCAGAATTCGCAAAGCGCGCGAAGCGATCTGTTTTAATCCCGCCGCCGTTGTTCGCCGGTCATACCCCACAAATTCGCGGGTAGACCCGAGCAGAAGGTTGCCGTTTTGGGTCTGGTCTATGGATACCCCCCCGGCGCCCTCCTTGGCCAGCTGAGGATTAAATTTTGCGGCGATATAGTTTGCCGATCCCAGCCAGGGCTTCAAAAGGTCCGGCCGCGCCTCGGTGACCAGCAGCTGACCGCGCCTGGGCTTGATGGGTATCTCGATACCCAACATGCGGCCGATTTCGGAGGCATATACCCCGGTCGCATTAACAACCGTGCGGGTTTCAATTCTGCCGGCTGCGGTCACGACGGCAGAGATTTGTCTTCCTTCAACCGCGATGTCCAATACAGCCGTGCCGGTTAAAATTTCAGCACCCCGTTGTTTGGCGCCCATGGCAAAGCCAAGCGTCAGGGCGATGGGGTTGATCTTACCGTCCCGGGGGGAGTAGGCGGCACCGATCAGGTGGTTGGACAAAGGTGGCGCCAGGGCGCGAAGCTGCTTGTGATCTAAAAGCTCGACATCCAGTCCCGCCTGACGCTGGGCGTCGACAAACTGGGTCATGGCCGTCTTTTCGTCTTCGGTTTCCATGACGATCAGACCGCCACTTTTTTCATATTCTGCGGGTACCGGCAGCTGATCCTGAATCCGGCGCAAAAGCGCCTGGCTTTCCAGGGCCAACTTTAAATGGAGGCCGGGTTTTTTGGTTTGCATCGCAACCGCTCCGTCACATGCGCCGGAGCTTCCCGAGGCAATTCCGCTCTTTTCCAAAAGGATGACATTGACCTTCCGGCAGGACAGAAAATAGGCGATGGCGGCTCCGATAATACCGCCACCGATAATGACCACATCTGCGCTCTTCCAGGCCACTGCCGTAATTCTCCTATTCTGAAAACTGAAGATTTGAACTTCTCATTTTATAACAGCCTGGATTCTGGGCCAAATTTTTTTACAAAGTCCGACGATGCCATCCCGGTTAACCCGCATGAGGATGATGACCATGAAGGCGAAAAGAACCATTCGAATTTGCCCGTACTCTCTGAGCAACTCGGAGAGCATTTCGATGAAAATCGCGCCGATGATCGGTCCGCTAAACGTCCGCAATCCACCGGTGATCACCATGATAATAAGGATGGCCATTTCATTGAAATCCACCGATACGGGACTGAGGAGACCGATGTAGTGGGCATAGAAACCACCGGCAATCCCGGCAAAAAAACTGCTGGTGGCAAAGACAAAGCGTTTCCACTTGACGGTATCTACGCCCATGGCTAAGGCCGCTTCCTCATCATCCCGGATGGACCGCATATAATACCCTATTCGAGAATGGATGATCTTGTAAATAACAAAGAGGCAAACGATGGCGAGTAAAAGGAAGATATAGTAGTAATTAAAGGCCCTGCCGGTTGCAAGCAAAGTGGGTGTGGACAAGCCCAGATCCCCGCGTGTGAGTTTATACGACATGCTGAGTGTAATTCTGAAAGTTTCGGAAAAGGCCCATGTCGACAGGCCCAGATAGATGGCCCTCATTTTCAGGCAGAGGGTTCCGAGGAAGAAACCGACGGCGGCTGCAAGCAATCCGCCGATGGGGATTCCGACCAGAATGGGAATATTAAAATGAATGACCAGAAGCGCGGAGGTGTATCCGCCCATAGCGGCAAATGCGTGGTGGGCAAGGGAAAACTGGCCCGTATAGCCGGCAATTAAGTTCCAGCTGGCCGCCATGACGACATAATAACAGCTAATGTTTAATACGTGGATATAATATTCACTCAGACCGAGCGGGACGAGCGCCAGAACAGCATAAGTACCTGCCAAGATGAGAATGTGTTTTGCGGCCATATTCACGCCCCGAGCAGTGAATCCCGAATAATGTCTTTTAAGTTTTCTTTGAACATGCTGGCGCTCCCCTGCATTGCCACGGTCCCCATCTCCAACATGTACAAATATTCCGAATTGTCGATCGCCTGATTAATATTTTGGTCGACCAGTAAAATGGTGATGCCCCTCTGCTGGCTGTCGCGCAGGAACGCATAAACATAGGATACGATCTTGGGGGCCAGACCGGCAGAGGGTTCATCCACCAACAACAAATCCGGACTCGAGATCATCTCCTTGGCAATGGAAAGAATTTTACCCTCTCCGCCGCTTAAAAATTCGGCCTTGTGATGGCGCTTCTCATACATGACCGGAAATATCTCGTAAATATTTGCCAATCCTTCTTTTATCCGATTCTTCTCACCCCTAAACGTCCAGGCACCTAACATGAGGTTCTCCCGGACCGTCATGAAAGGAAAGTTATTGATGCCCTGGGGAATATAGCTGATGCCGAGTTTTTTAATTTCAAAAGGGCTTAAGCCGTGAAGCGCTATATCCTTGAAAAGGATCTCACCTTTCCGGTATTTCAGGAACCCGAAAATCGTCTTTAAAAGGGTCGATTTTCCCGCCCCGTTGGGCCCGATGATGCCGATGAAGGACCCGGAATCGATGTCCAGGGAAACGTTTTGTAAGATATCGATCCCTTCAAAATATCCGCAGTTCATATTTTGGATGGAAAGCAAGCTCATGTCATCCACCGATGTACGCCTCGATGACGGCCGGAATATTGGCGACCTCCTCGAGACTTCCTTCAGCGATACAGCTTCCTTCATGGATCATGGATACCCTGTTGCATAACCGCCTGACCGACGGCATCTCATGGCTGACAATAATAAAGGTAACGCCCTTTTCGCGATTCATCTGTATGATGGATTCCATAATGACGCTCTTTATCTTGGGATTTACGCCGGCAAACGGTTCATCCATAAGGTAAAGCCGCAACGGGTCCACCATGAACCCGCGAGCGATCTGCAACAGCATGTTCTGCCCGCCCGAGAGGTTCTTGGCGAGTTGAGCCTTCATGTGGTCCAGCTGAACAAACGCCAGCAATTCCTCGGCTTCGTAGACGATCTCACGTTGGCGCTTATAACGGTCTCCCTGACTATCGGACAGGGCCGGCACCAGCATGTTTTCCAGAACGGTCATATTGCGAAAAACCTTGGGGATTTGAAACGTGCGGATAATACCTTTTGCGGTTCTGACGTTGGGCTTCAAATGATCAATCCGGCTACCGTTGAGATAGATTTGGCCTGATGTCGCTTTATAGATGCCGGAAATCAAATTCATGAGTGTGGTTTTGCCCGACCCGTTTGGGCCGATGATCCCCCTGATCTCTCCCTCCTCGATGGATATAGAGAGGCTGTTCACAGCGGTCAATCCGCCGAAACGCTTGGTTAAGTTTTCGGTTTTGAGAAGTTTACTGCTGTGGTTCCGCATGGGGAATTTTATCCTAATTAATCAGGCCACCCGCTGCCGTTCGCCAAATAGACCTGTGGGCCTGATCACCAGAATGGCCAGCACCAGTATAAACCCGTAAACATCTTTGAAGGACGGTGAAATAAAAACCGACCCCAGGCTTTCAACGATTCCGAGCAGCAGGCCGGCGACAAGACTGCCCGGGATGGATCCCAGTCCACCAATGACGATAATTTCGAAGCCCTTCATTGTCGCCACGGCTCCGTTTTCGGGCCATACCAGAAAAATAGGGGCCAGCAGGGCCCCGGCAGCCGCGGCCAGAGAAACCCCTACTCCAAATGCGATTTGATCGACTCTCAGGATATTGATACCGGCTGTTTGAATGCCGATGCGGTTCTGGGAGGACCCACGCAGGGCTTTACCGACCCAGGTTTTTTTAACGATCAGATAGAACAAAACCAAAATCACGAGCGTGCCGATCAACGCGACAAATCGATTGCCGCTCACAGGCAGCGGACCGATGTGGGTCGGTGCGGCGTAATCGGGTGGGGCGAATTGATTGGGGCCAACCAGAAAAATAGCCAGATTTCTGAAAAACACCATACAGGCGATCGTTATGACGGTGGCGTATTCATCCTTGCGCTCCATTTCCCCAACAAACATGGGCCTCAGCAAATAGCGTTGAATAATCATCCCGACACAAAAAACCACTGCCATGGAAACGGGTATACCCAGAAACCATAAATGCGCGCCAAAAATATAGACCACCAGGAAATACTGCAGGTAACTGCCCATCATATAATATTCGCCCATGGACCAGTTGATCATTTTCATGATGCTGTAAATGAACGTAATCCCAATCGCCATCAGGGCATACATAATGCCGATGACGATACCGGCAATTAGATATTGCGTAAAAAGTATTGAATCCATTGTTGAAAGATATACGCGGTGCTTTGGGTTTTGAGGCGGGATTGAATTAAATCCCGCCCCTTTATCGATAAAGGCCGTATGTGATCAAGGCAGGTCGACCGGGCCCGATCCGGCGATCACAAATTTAGGGAACTTTTTAATTGCCGGATTTCATTTCGGGCGGATAGATTATCGGCGCGTCTTTTGGTGATTGGCCGGATTGCGTGTACTTCAGCACCATTAACTGGGGTGACCATTGATGCCAGTAAGGACCTTCGCCGCGTTCAAAGGTGACCGTTCCGTTCCAGCTTGTAAACTCACCCTTTTCCAGGGCTTTTATCAGGTCGGCGGGCTTATCTGATTTTGCCAGCTCAATGGCATCTTTAAGAATCAGGATTTGTCCGAATCCGTTAAAGGCAGCGTAAATCGGAAATTCGCCGTATTTTTTCATGTACTGCTCTTTAAACCACTCCCCGCGATCGGTCAGTTTCATTTTGGGATGGTAATAAGAGATGAAGAGAATATGATTTCCTTTGTCCCCCAAATTCTTCCAGTATTCGGTTCTGCCCGGCCAGTCAAAAGAGGCCAGGATGGGTGTCGAAGGAAACAGGCCGATATCATTTGCCTGTTTAACCATCAGATAGGCGGATGTCGGCACGCTGTGGATGTCGATGAGAAGATCCGGCTTCCAGGCTTTTAGTTCCAATAGTTGAGGGGTTAGGTCCACAACTTTCTTGTCAAAAATAAGCTCTTTCAACTCCAGGTCCAGCCCCAGCTGTTGCATGCCGTTTTTGGTTTCATCAACCAGCCCAAGGCCGTAATCCGTATTTTCCGCCAGCAGGCCGATCCGTTTATAGCCGGATTGCTTAATGAACTGCAGCCACATTCTGGCACGGTCGGGATCGATGGCATGCGTCCGAAAGGCGGTCATCAAGTGTTTTTCGGTAATGGCCTTGGAAGAGGCCTGGGTTGAAAAAACAGGCACGCCTAATTTTTCGGAAAGATCACCCACGGCGAGCATGACAGAGCTGTGGACCTGGCCGATTATAGCCGAAACATTTTTTTGCGTAACCAACCGGCGATAGCCGGCAATCCCTTTTTCAGGCGTTCCGGAATCATCCTCGATCACGAGCTCTAATTGGCGACCGCCTAAAACCCCGCCCTTGGAATTCACGTATTCAGCGCCCATCTCAGCGCCGCGCTGAATAAATTGCCCCAGAAGTGTCGCCCCGGGAGGTGAAAGCGGCGTCATGACCCCGATCTTAACCGGTTCGGCCGCCAGGACCGAGGTTGCCGGAAAGAAGAGCAACGTGCTGAAGACAATTGCACCCATTAGCCACAAGATAAAGAATTTTGATCTTGTTTTCATTTTTTTGTCCCCCTCCTGATTTTAAGTGCAGTTGAATGTTATGAATTGATTATCAAGAAGTTTGAGGTGGCGGAACGCGGGTGGCAGGCTGGGAATAGGAGATTGCACACATTCCTCAAACATATATTTCCCTATATGAAAGCAAAGCCCGTATGTCAATTAAAAGATCTTTTTTACTTCTTCTTTTAATACCTTTCCCATTGTATTTCTGGGCAGCTCTTTAACAAAGACCACCTCCTTGGGGCACTTCCAGTCGTGAAGGTTGTTTTTACAATGGGCACGAATCTCTTCGGGTTTAAGTTTCGAACCGGTTGTCGCCACCACAGCGGCAACGACCTTTTCGCCCCATTTTTCATCCGGAATACCGACCACCGATGATTCAACCACATCCTCAAGCTGGTTGATGACGACCTCGACCTCCTTGGGTGAGATATTTTCACCCCCGGAGATGATGATGTGCTTGATGCGGTCGGTCAGATAATAATAGCCGTCTTGATCGATGTTTCCCAGATCACCGGTCCTGAACCAGCCCTGTTCAAACGTTTTGGCGGTTTCTTCTTCTTTGCGCCAGTAACCGGGCGTAACCGCAGGACCCTTTAGCCAGATTTCACCGGTTTGACCGGGCGGCACATCCGCGCCGGTGTCGGGATCCACAATTCGGACTTCAAGACCCGGCAAAGGGTGTCCGATGGAACCCGGCTTTCGTTTACCCCTGAGCGGATTTGAAAAATTCATGCCTGTTTCGGTCATGCCTTCACGTTCAACCGGTGCCTTGCCGAATGTCTCCTGGATGCGTTCAAAATCCTGGGGAAGTAAAGGGGCCGACCCGGAGGTCCACAGGCGCATGTGGTCAAAGTCCAACTTTATATTACCTAAATATTCCATCAGCTTACCGTACATGGAAGGAACTGCCATAAATATCGTACAGCTGTATGGCGCTTCTTTTTCTCGCAAGACCGCTATAACCTCCCGGGGTGAAAATTGATCCAGCATGAGCACATGCGCGCCGGCCAGTAAAGCGGTTTGCAAAGCAAAGCACAACCCGTGTACATGAAAAAGGGGCAGCGCATGACAGAGCACATCTGTTTGACTGATTTCCCAGACAGCGATGATGTTTTCGGCATCATGGACCAGGTTTTTTTGGGTCAGAACGGCACCTTTCGGTTTTCCGGTGGTGCCGGAGGTATAGATAATCAGGCCCGGGTCATCCGGCTCGATTTCAACCCGGCCATATTCTTCAGGGGCGGATCGGAAAAAATCCAGATCCTGATAGGGCCTGCGGGTGTCAACAATCAGGGTGGTCAAGCCGGAATCTATTTCGGTGATGAGGCTTTCTTTGTCAGGTTCGCATAAAATTAATTTCGGGTCTGCATCGTGCAGCAGATAATCCAATTCCGATTTTTTGAAGCCCGGATTCAGCGGCACGCAAATAGCCCCTATTTTTTGTAAGGCAAGATGGGCGGTCACAAATGTCAGGGATTTTTGGATACACAGAATGACGCTGTCGGTCTTTGCGACCCCTAGCTCCTGGAATGTGCGGGCCATCCGGTTTGAATCCCGGTGCAATTGAAGATAGGAGACCTCGGTTTCGATTGCACCTGCCCGCAGAAAGGTGATGGCCTTCTTGTTTTCCCGGTTTAAGAAGGATTGCGCCAAACAATCCCGCAACGATTTAACTCCCATATCTGTCTCCGATTATGGAATTTACCCGATCATCTTGTTTGGAAGCCATAAAGCCAGTTCGGGCCAGATGCACACAAGAACAATCACAATGCCTTCAATGATGACAAAGGGAATAACCCCCAGCAATACATGGGACATGGGAACATCCGGTGCGATATTTTTTACAATATAAAGGTTAAGTCCCACCGGCGGGGTAACAAGACCGATTTCGAGGTTGACGGTCATGATGACCGCAAACCATACGGGATCGAATCCCAACCCCTGAATGATCGGCAGCAAAAGAGGCGCCACCATTAAAATGACGGCTGCGGGTGGGATAAAGCAACCCAGAATTAGAAGTAAAATATTAATTAATATAACAACGCCCCACTTGCCCAGCGGCAGATTTAAGATCAGCTCGCCCAGCGACTGGGTCGCATACAAATCCGAAGATACATAGGCAAACAGCAAGGCAGCGGCCATAATCATCAGAATCATGCTGCTTTCATTCAAGGCCTTTATAAATATCTTCCAGAGCTGCTTCGGCCTGTAGATCTTGTAGATGGTCATGACAAATAATAGCGAAAGGACCGCACCCACACCGCCGGCCTCACTGGGGGTTGCCCAGCCGCCGTACAGCGATCCCATAATGCCGATAATGATCAAAACAAACGGCAAGACCTTGATCAAAGAGCTGAATCTGTCTTTCCAGCTAAATGTTTCGATCAGCGCCTGGTCTTTGATATAGTACATGGCTCCCGGTCTGGCAGGCACCAGTTTGCGGAAGTAAAAAACCCCTCCCACCCACAGACAGCTCAGAAAAATCTCAAGAATCCCCGGAATCACGCCGGCGATAAAACACTTTCCGATGGATGTTTCGGTGGCCACGCCGTAAAGAATCATGGTGACGCTGGGCGGGATCAGGATACCGAATGTGCCCGCATGAGCGATCAATCCCGTGCTCAAGGCCGGGGAATAGCCGCGTTTACGCATTTCGGGAATCCCGATGCCGCCGATGGCCGCAGCCGTCGCCGGACTGGAACCACATAAGGCGGCAAAAATCCCGCAGCCAATCATGTTGGCAATCCCTAAACCTCCGGGGATTTTGTAAAGCCATTTGTGCAGGGTTTCATACAAATCTTTGCTGGCATCTGATTCGGCGATGGGGGCGCTGAGAAAAATAAACAGCGGA
>Ga0209536_100005746_pt1 | contig 19177 bp, 12 predicted proteins | sample DeeMarSeWOR28_12_FD_187461 | JGI IMG/M metagenome (GOLD analysis project Ga0209536, IMG submission 187461) | Marine sediment microbial communities from White Oak River estuary, North Carolina - WOR-2-8_12 (SPAdes) (version 2) | ecosystem: Environmental > Aquatic > Marine > Intertidal zone >... | reverse complement strand
TTCTTCGGTAGCTCCTATGATGACCAGGTTGTGCTCCTCGGCCTCGCGCAAGATTCCGGTGACGACATCAGGGGCAGTGACCACCAGAGCCTCCAGCGGATAGTCGAAACCAGCTGCCAGACTATGCAACAAATCGTAACCACCTGCCATGGCGCCTGAGTTTGCGTCCTCGGGCGTGATGTACAACAGGGTGACCGAGGGACGTCGTTCCGGAAATTCACGTTCGTACTGCCTGGCCTGGGCGATCGCCAGTTCAATTGCCAGCCGATTGTGCAAGCCACCCGCAGTGGGGATGAGAATGCGCTGCGGAGCCTCGCGGCGCCGGAAGCGAACCACGGCAATGTCACACGGGGGATTTTTGGCCAACAAGTCAATGACATCACCAAAGGCTACGTCGCGACTCTCGGTGTAGCCAGGCCAGCCCAGAATGATGAGGTCTGTATCCCTCTCTCGGGCCGTGTCGAAAATGGCTGAGCCGACGTGCCGCCCGACCCGGATCATGGTGTGCACTGGTACTTCAAAGGCGCGCGCCTCCTGGATTGCCGCCTCCATCAACGGTTTGCCCTGAGCCAGAAAGTAGCGCGATTCGGTCAAAGAGAGCTGTACCGGCAGACGCACCACGTGCAGTGCCAATACTTCGCCGTCCTTCTCCTTGGCAATAGCGGCCCCTAAGATAGTCAATTGGTGCGCCTGTCTTTCGTTGGCCACCGGCAACAAAACTGAATACTCTTTCACCGCGATAACTTCCTCGTGCACAATCAGTGCCTCCGGTGGGGCCTCGGCCACTTCCGCGCGGGGCGTGTAGACAACGTAGATCACGAGTCCTACCGCGATCCAGGCCAAACTGATGTACCACGCCATCGGCTGGAAGGTGAACTGGAAAATGGCCAGCCCCAAGTTGCTGATCACACCCAGGATGGGCAACAAAGGGAAGAGCGGCGCCTTAAAGCCTTTTAATTCTGGTTCATTGCGCCGGATCCTGATCATAGAGAGATTAACCAGTACAAAGGACAGCAGAAAGAGCAAGCTCGCCGCAGAGCCGACCACTTCGATGGGCAGTGTCACTGCCATAGCCACCAAGATGATGCCAGTCACAATTACGGCAATGTGGGGTGTGCGACGGATGGGATGGATGACGGCCAATCGTGGGGGCAACATGCGCTCGCGCCCCATGCTGAAGGCCACCCGCGAGGAAGCCAGCACCGTTGCATTCAGCGCCGACATCGTTGACAGCAGCCCACCAAAGACGATGATCAGCACTCCAACGCTGGGCATAAAGTTCTCGGCCGCACGCACGATACCCGTTTCCTTATACGTGCCTAATATCTCCCACACTGTGTTCACCGCTGGGTCGGTGACGTCAAGCACCCGGGCACCGAGTTCAGGGGGAAGTTGGTCAGGAAGCTTGTTGTACACATCAATAAATCGAGTAGGATCCACCGCGCCGAGTGATACGAACAGAATGAGCAGGTAGATTATGACTGCCGTCCACAGCGATACAAAGGTAGCGATGGGGATGGCCTTAGTAGGGTTCCTGATCTCCTCGCTGACGGTCGCGATGAGATCATATCCCTCGAAGGCAATAAAAGTAAGGCCCATCGCTACAAGCACACCGCTCAGCCCCTTGGGGAACAATGGAGTGAAGTTTGCTGTTGTTAATTCAGGGCTGCCAAGTATAGCTGCCAGTCCGAAGGCGATAAAGAGGCCCAATACCGCAATTTTGGCCAGAGTAATGACGTTCTCAGCCTTGCCGGTCACATCAGCGCCGATCACGTTGAGCGTAATGAAAAAGGCACTGATGGCAATAGTGAAGATAACTATGGCACCGCTGTGTCCCACCAGCCCCGCGGCGGAATCATATATCGGGGGAAAATAGCTCTCCAGCAATTCAACGAAGTAGCCACCGAAGCCAACCGCGTACAGGCTACAGGCTACAGTGTACGCAAACCACAGCATCCAGCCCGAGACGAATCCAGTCACACCGGGGAAGGCGCGCTTAACAAAAGCATATCCCCCGCCCGCCTCAGGGATGCTCGAGGCCAACTCGGCATAGCTGAAGGCGGTGAACGTGGTGACGATTCCGTTTAAGGCAAAGGCGACAATTGCTGCCGCGCCGGCTTCACCAGAAGCGATCCCAGTCAAGACAAAGACACCGGCTCCAATCATCGCGCCCAAACCAATCATCGTTGCATTAAAGCCGGTCAGTGTGCGTGCTAATGTAACTTGACTATGATCAGATTGATTGTGCATTGGCATTGGATCCTTGCAGTGGAGTGCTACAACGGTTCTGTGCTACAAACTCCATACTTCAGGCACCAACAATAAATTAAGCCCCCAACTTCTCTCCGCGCCTGTCGTTCCGGGAGGAGCCGAGTGGCCTACATTAAGCAGATTATAGCATAAACTGAGGCTGTAGAGAAGTGTCTTTTGGCAGACCGGCTATGGTGTAACGCGGTGTGCGATCCGCAGGCCGCCCGGGAATCGAACCCGGAAGAGCTGAAGGATCTTTAGGTCACTCGACAGAGATAGGGGCGAGGGTAAACGTCTCTGTCGCGGACGTTCCGGCCTCGTTTAGTAGACTGAGATTTACACGATACTTACCTGGGAGAGCATCGCCCGGCAAGAAGAGATCAAACTGACCACGCACCACCTCCCCTGTTCCCCAATGAGACGTCGGGTAGTCCACGCCCGCTGCTGGAAAGACTCCTTCAGTGATCGGCGAGTCTGGATTGGCGACAGGCGCCAACTGCATCGCTAACTGCCAGTCGGTCTGAGGACGGCTTTGAGCCTGCCAGTAAAGAACCACGTGCAACGGGTCGCCTGGATGAAGTGGTGTGTCGTGGTCGTAGCTGTGACCGAGCTTATACTGATCGTAGCCCAGCAGGTGCAGAGGTCCAAGGTCGACGTTGGCCGGATGCTGGAAGCGCAGCGCCTCTTGGCGCGGAGGAGATGCCGGTCTTTCGACTCTAAAAGTCGCCAATTCCACAAAATCGCCGCTATTGGTGGGCAGCCGCTGACCGGTGGCGGCATCGTACAGACCGGCGATGATACGGTACTCCCCAGGTGGTGTCCCCGGCTCGATCAGCAGACCATGGCGGTCGAGCACCGGCTGAGCAGGTCTCCAGTCCAGAGTTGAAATCGCCGGCTCCGCATCCCGTTGCCCGACCAGGCGATTGGCCTCATCAAGCACTTGTAGGAACACCACATAACGAGCGTCGAGCGGGGTGTCAGTCCTCCAACGGAGTTGAACCTGCACGATCTCACCCGGAACGGTCCACGATGACGGAGTCCCGGCCAGATCCTCGCCAGTGGAAGGGTAGAGCACCCGGAAGCCTGTAAGCGTTACCTGATCACCCAGGCGAACATCAGCCGGCAACAAGTCGTCTGTGGGTAATGGCGCGGCGTAGCTGACCAGCCGCACCTTCCCCACCCAGACGTGGGTTGCCTTGAACGCATGCTCATCCAGCCAACCCTGTATGACACCCCCCGGGTCGCTCTCATCAGTCGCCCAATACAGGACAAAGATACGTCGTGACTGGGCCAGAATTGCCTCCAGTTCGCCAACGGTCGCCTCTGGGTCCAACGGACGACTTCGGGGTAGAGGATAGACAGGCGTATCTCCTTTATAGTAATAGCCAAACACCTCCTGCTGGCCAGCAGCATTCAGAATAATGCCGTCATCAGGACCGGCAACTGTCTCCAGGTATCGGGCCATAGCTCTGTAGTCGTCGCGGGCGAGGTTCGGGTCGGTATAGTAAGCTTGCAGCGGTCCCCAGGCAGCAGCCAGGACCACACCAGCGCCCAGCACCCCGAGCAGGGCAGCAGCCGGCCAGGCCATCCAGGACACCCCTTTCGCGGGGCGTGCCCCAAGCAGGCCCAGCGCTAGAAGCAGACACAGCGCCGGACTGGCGACCAGTAAGAACTTGAGATAGGCTGGCTTGAAGAGAGCCAGGGTGAGCGCAATAGGTAGCCCAAGGTAGAGCAGCAGCAGCGCTGCTTTGGGAAGCGGTTCCCTGCGTAGGAGTCGGGCAATGGCTACAAGCCCCAGCAATCCAAATCCGATGAGCCAGAAGTTGCTCGTCCCCACACCCGCCGGCCCGAAGATCAGCGTGCGCGAAATGGTAAACCACGCATTCCCGGCGTTGGTGGGCGGCGGGACTGGCCAGGTGGTGAGCTGTCGCCACGCAGTGGGTAGCCAGGGCAGATAGAGCATCAGTGGCACAAGTTGCAGGGCCAGCCAGCCGACCGCCCATCGGGCGACAGGCTTGTCTCCACGACCCCGCCACAGCCATATCAAGGCGACCAGATTGGTGACAACCAGAATCACGGGGAAGGCGTAATGGGTATAGAGGCCCAGAGTCGCTCCCAGCACATACAGGAATGCCCAACCAGCAATAGCCATAATAGAGACATCATGCAACGCCGCTCTTTCCAATTCCACGGTCGCCCAAACTGCCAGCGCCCCCAGAAACGCCAACAGCGCGTACATGCGTGCCTCTTGTGAGTAGTAGACTTGGAAGGGTGACACGGCTGCAATCAGGGCCGCCATAAGTCCCACCCGTCGGTCAAAGAGCCGTGTCCCCAGGCCGTAGACCACCCCCACCAACAACACGCCGGTTACCGCCGATAGCGAGCGCACCGCTACTTCGCTCTCGCCAAAGACTCGCATCCAGCCGTGCAGCAGCCAGTAATACAGCGGTGGATGAATATCCAGAGCAGTGCGACTAGCAATTTCAGCCAGCGAAGCTTGGGCCAACGCCACGCTGTTCCCTTCGTCAGACCAGAGACTCTGCCCCGCCAGACGATAGAAACGCAGCCAGGTCGCTAACAGCATAGTGAGCCCCAGACCGATGGGGATGAGCAGAGTCTGAAAGGACGAAGCATGCTCCGCCCCTACTGTATCGACCTTGCTTTCCATAGTCTGAACCCATTTCTCCCGATCCGACGGCCGTCGTGTCCGTTCCACCGGTCCAGTTTACACCGGGGACTGCAACGACGCAAGTGTTTTGGTGCCGTTCCTGGTATAGCGTCTTGCTCATGTAGCAAGCGATCGCTAGCGCATCGGAATGCAGACGACTTGAACAAACACACAAAATATAGTATACTGTCTGAAACGACCCCCCTAGAAACAGGCAACCTCTGGATAAAGGAATGCCTGTGCGTCAGCCTCAGAACACGTATCTCTGATAAACACATAATGTCGACCAAGGAGGATTCGCCGTGAAAGTCTCCTGCCTGCAAGAGAATCTGGCCAAAGGATTGAGTATCGTCGGACGTGCAGTCGCCAGCCGCAGTACGCTGCCGGTGTTATCGAACGTGATGCTGGCCACGGACAAAGGCCGCCTGAAGTTATCGGCCACCAACTTGGAGCTTGGCATCAACTGTTGGGTGGGAGCCAAAGTCGAGACGGATGGTGCTACCACTGTGCCAGCCCGCTTGCTGACCGACTTTATCAACTCGTTGCCGCCGGAACAGATTGACTTGGAGCTGGCAGTGCGCACGCAGACCCTTAACGCCCGTTGCGCTCGCTTCGAGGCCAACATCAAAGGCATAGATGCCCAGGAATTCCCCATCATTCCCACCACCGACGACGGCGAACGTGCTATCCGCCTTGAGCCCGACGATCTGCGTCAAATGATTGACCAGGTAGTTTTTGCGGCGGCTACTGACGAGAGTCGGCCCATTCTGACGGGTGTACTGGCTCGCTTTAAAGAAGATCAGCTGACGCTGGCGGCTGCGGACGGCTTCCGCCTATCCGTGCGCAGTGCCTCCCTCGGCCAATCGGTTGACGAGCCGATCGAGGTCATCATCCCGGCGCGGGCACTTGGGGAGCTGGCCCGTATCGCTGCGGACCAAGAAGACTGGGTGGAAGTGATCATCACCCCGGCACGCAACCAAATTCTGTTTCATTTGAAAGACGTAGATTTGGTCTCGCAACTCATTGAAGGCACATTCCCCGACTACCGACAGCTTATCCCAACCGACCACACCACCCGTACTGTTGTCGATGCGTCCGGGTTTCTCAAAGCTGCCCGTGTCTCACATCTCTTCGCCCGCGATGCGGCCAACATCGTGCGTATAGAGATTGCACCCGGCGACGAACTGATGCCTGGTCACATAACGCTGGAAGCGACCAGCTCCGAACTAGGTGATAATGTCGGTCAGATGGACGCTGTCGTCGACGGCGAACCCATCGAGATTGCCTTCAACGCCAAGTACCTTATTGATGTACTATCAGTGATGGATACAACCCAGGTGGCTCTGGAGACGACTTCAGCCTCCAGTCCTGGCGTGCTGCGGCCCGTGGGTGACGACGACTTTATCCACGTGATTATGCCCATGCATCTCAAGAGTTAACCCAGGTATACGGTTAAGGAGACGAAGATGTCCGACACACTAGCATGGATTCAAGATGAGTTGGACACACTGAGGGCACAGGGTTTATTCACCACCATTCGCACTCTGTCGTCCCCACAAGGCGCTTGGCTGGATGTGGATGGGCGTAGGGTGTTGAACTTCTGCTCGAATAATTATCTAGGGCTGGCCAACCATCCGCGCCTGAAGGACGCCGCCCGGCAAGCCATCGAAACTCACGGTGTGGGGCCAGGGGCCGTTCGAACCATCGCTGGGACGATGGACCTACACCTGGAGCTAGAGCGGCGCCTGGCAGAGTTCAAGGGAGTAGAAGCTGCCATCTCTTTCCAGTCAGGCTTCAACGCCAACCTGGCGGTCATCCCCGCCCTGGTCGGCAAAGAAGACGTAATCATCTCCGACGAACTCAACCATGCCAGCATTATCGATGGCAGTCGGCTGTCCAGGGCCCGCATTGTACGTTACCAACACAACAACGCCGAAGATCTGCGCCGCGTTGTACACAAGACCCAGGCAGAGGGGTACAACCGTGCGCTACTTGTCACCGACGGCGTCTTCTCGATGGACGGGGACATCGCTCGCCTTGACCAGCTAGCCGCCGTTGCTGAAGAACATGATCTAATGCTGATGGTGGACGACGCTCACGGGGAGGGCGTGCTTGGTCGGGGTGGGCGCGGCATAGTGGACCACTTCGGACTGCACGGTCGAGTAGATATTGAAGTGGGCACTATGAGTAAGGCTTTTGGAGTTGTGGGGGGCTACGTGGCAGGCCGCCGTCCGGCGGTGGATTGGCTACGCCAGCGCGGGCGTCCTTTCCTTTTCTCCAGCGCCGTGACCCCCGCCGATGTGGCGGCCTGTATCGCTGCCGTTGACTTACTGGAGGAGAGCACCGAGCTGGTGGACCGCTTGTGGAAGAACGGTCGTTACTTCAAGGCAGAAATGAAGAGACTTGGATTCGACACCGGTGCCAGCGAGACACCTATCACCCCGGTCATACTGGGCGAAGCGTCGCTGGCCCAGCAATTCAGCAGGCGTCTCTATGAAGAAGGAGTCTTTGCCACCGCCATCGGATTCCCTACTGTGCCACGCGGCAAAGCCCGCATCCGGGTGATGATCTCAGCCGCTCATACCACAGATGACCTGGATCAGGCGCTGGCTGTGTTTGAGAGAATAGGCAAAGAACTGGCAGTGATCTGAAAGCCTGAGTTCGATTTTCTGAACTCAGGTTGAAAACAAAGCTCCCAAGGGTTTTCGGAAAACCCTTGGGAGCTTTGTTTTCAACCTAGACGTACTTACTCTAAAGGGCGTGCCTGTCAGAGAAGACGCTCATGAAAGTACGCAGCAAGATCTTAAAATCTAGCAAGAGCGACCAATTTTCGATGTACCATAGGTCGTATTTGGTGCGCTCGATGATCGACGTGTCACCACGCAGGCCGTTGACTTGTGCCCAACCAGTCATACCGGACTTCTCCTGGTGGCGATCCATGTAGCGGGGAATACTCTTTTTGAATTGCTCAACGAAGACCGGCCGTTCTGGGCGTGGTCCCACCAGACTCATTTCACCAATGAAGACATTGATCAGCTGAGGGAGTTCGTCAATTGAAAAGCGACGGATAAACGTGCCAATCCGAGTTCGGCGTGGGTCGTTTTCGGTGGCCCACACTGGGCCCGTTTCTACTTCCGCGTCGGGGCGCATGGAACGGAACTTGAACATCATGAACGATTTGGTATCCAGACCCATCCTCTCTTGGGCGTAGAAAACGGGGCCAGGCGAATCCAGCTTGACGAGCACCGCAACCAGCATCATTATCGGCGAGAAGAGCACCAGAGCCGCGGCGCTGCCCACGATATCAACCACCCGCTTCAAAGCCAGCCGCCAGCCACGCAAGGCGATGTCGCGCACGGTGAGCAATGGCAGGCCATTCAGGTCGCCGATGCTGACCTCCGAAGCCATGATCTGGAATACGTCGGGGAAGACCTTGATACTGACCTTCTCCCGCTCGCAGCGCGTGATGATAGACAGAATCTCTTGGTGCGAGGCTTCGGGCATAGCGATGACGACCTCGTCTACCTTGTATGACTCGATGAGGCGTGAAAGGTTGTCAGTTCCGCCCAGTACGTCCACGCCCAACACGTTGGAAGGCGGATTGCGATCGTCCACGAAGCCGACCACGGTGTAGCCCAGGCCCGGCGATTGTCGGATTTTCTGCAAGATCATGCGACCCACCTCACCAGCGCCCACGATGATCAACCTCACCTCGTTGAGACCTCTGGCTTGTAAGCCCCACTGGAAGCGAGTGTGGATAACACGGCCCAACCACACCAGCAGAATCGTCAGCACCCAAGCATACACCATCATCAGGCGTGGATAGTCCAGCTCGTTCTTAAAGATTAGAGAAATGAAGGCAAAGGCTACAATTGTACCAACCGAAGCAGCCCCGAAGATAGCGTAGAACTCATCAATATGAGACGTCGCGCGCTGCCGGTGATAGAGGCGATAAAAGAAGAAGACCACAATGATGGTGACGACGTGAATGAGTAACATGCCCCAGTAGTCGCTGAAGGGGGCAATATTCTCGTATTCGGATTGGAGACGAAGCACGTAGGCCGCAGAAAATGCCAGACCGGCCATTAGAGCGTCTGTCGCCACCAGAGAGGCAGTGAACAACCAAGAGATCCGTTGTTTCATTCAACGTTCCTGATTACAAGTGCACCCTGCTGGATGCCATTCTCCATCACTAGCTGCTGAGCTCTCGCCAGCCCCGCCCGCAGGCTGATACCGCTCAGAACCAACCAGTGTAGCCAGAAGGGTGTCGAGTTGGCATAATGTTTATAATAGAAGATTCGCATAGCCCGGTAGAATTCGCGCGCCGCTCTGCGGCTGTGACGGCTGGCCGCGCGTTTCACGTGGAGTACGGTGACAGCTGGATTGTAATACACGGTCCAGCCGGCCTGAGTGATGCGATAGGCCCAATCGAGGTCTTCGCCGTACATGAAGAAATCCTCATCTAGCAGCCCGACTTGCTGTATAGCCTCACCTCTAACTAGCATAAAAGCACCTACTACCGAGTCCACTTGAGCGACCAAGTCAGGGTCGAGGTAGGTGAGGTTGTAGCTTCCAAAGCGAGGATGGTCAGGAAATAGCTTCGAGAGCCCCAGCATCCGATACATGGCAACCTGGGGAGTTGGGAAACTGCGCCGGCAGGCCAGGTCGAGACTGCCATCTTCTAGCACCAACTTGGGACCGGCAGCACCAGCTTCGGGGTGCTCGTCCATAAAACCCAGCATCATCTCCAGTCCCTCGACTGGCAACACGGTGTCGGGGTTGAGGAGGAGCGCATAACGGGGAAGGTCAGACCAGCGACCTGATGGGGACGATTGGGATGAGTTGGTGTCGCGTGGTGCCTCCTCAGCTCCCACACCGAAGCCAAAGGCTCGTAATCCCAAGTTGTTCGCATAGGAAAAGCCGCCGTTTACCGGACTTTCAATGAGCCTCGTTTCAGGGAACTCGATCCGTGCCATATTGACGCTGCCATCAGACGAAGCGTTGTCAACAACGCAGACCTCAAACGTAAAATCACCTCGACTGTTGTAAATCGAGGTCAGACAATTGCGTAAATAATCACGTGTATTGAAATTAACGATGACAATGGCGAGATCGAGCATCTGACTGGTGGCTGAGTATCTGACATCCAGCATCGGCTATCTGTACTGGCAACCGCTACTTATTCTATCACAAGGGGAGGCCGGGAGCAAAAAGAGATGGCATGATCATAAATCACGCCTCATCCACACCAGCGTGCGTTCTTCCCGAAAGCCAAAAGACTTTAGGGCTTCGATCCCCTCCGGGTGATAGGTGGGGTGGCGAACCAAAGTGATGCGTCGAGGCCATCTTTTCAGGTAATGAAGAGCGTGGCTGACCAATTTCTTTTCCACTTGGCTCCTCAAGTCAGGATGCACCGTCAGGAAGATCCGACTCTCAAGCCACCAGGTGCCTGTTTCGGCGGTAATTGTTGCCTCAAATCGACCGTTGTTTTCCAGTACCAGGCGTAAGTTAGGGCCTCCTCCGGCCAGATGTCTGGTCCAATCGGCTAAGGTTTGCTCGAAGCCCAGTCGGTAGCGCGCCAGACGGACCGGTCGCTCGATTTGCACTCTCTCTGGCGTGGCCGATCGAGCCAGCTCATAGTCCTTGCGCGCATCAGACGGGGTGAGATGACGGGGCCGAAGACGCGCCGAGTGGAACCGCTGGGGCTCCACCTCAGGCACATGGTCGAGGCGCAAGTAGGCAGTGCCGAAGATCTCCTGAAACCCCAGACTCCGATAGAGATGCAGTGCGGGGGCATTATTGTCACGTACCTGTAGGGTGATCAACTTGCCTCCCCATTCGCAGATCAATTCGATCGCTGCATCCATCAAGGTACGCGCAATGCCTTGTCCCCGATAAGGCTCGGCCACAGCCACGTTGCTGATGATCCATCGGTGAGACCCAGGCGCTGCTCGGCTGACAGTGATGTTGCCCACAATCCGGCCCTCTTCCACCCAAACAAAGCCAGAGAGCAGTTCGCTAAACTCAATACTGGCCCGATCGAGCCACCATAAGAGTGGGCCCAGGCGGCTCATGTTCCGCATCTCGCGCAGCGCAGCCCGGCCTGCCCGGTCTAACTCGTCGGCAAAGGCGATCTGAATGAGTCTAGCCACCTCGGCCAAGTCACGGCTGGGCTCCAAGGGGCGCAAGCCGGAGGCCTCGGTTTTAGGGCGCGCAATCACAGCAACCATATGCCTATTATAGCACCAATCCGTCCTTTTGTCTTACCAGCCTATTTCTTCGCGACCGGTTCGTCGATGCAGCAAGCGCAGGGGAGGAAAAAGAAAAAGCATCGCCACGATGTTGATCACCGAAGCGGGCAAGACAACGCTCGTAAGAGCCGGTAGCCAGGCGATCGGCTCATTGAGCACGCTGAGAAATAGGGTATAGCTTAAGTAGTAGACTAGGCTGAGTGGAAAGGTAAGTGCCAGGGGAAGAATCAAATAACCACCGAAGGCGCGACCATAGCCCAGGCTAGCCAGCAAGCTGGTGATGACCAGGGCAATGGTCATCACGCCGAACGGGCCACCCGAAAACAGATCCAGGCCAATACCACCGATGATGGCCCATACCAATCCTTCTGCCGGTCCGCGCAGTATCGTCCAACTGATGACAGCAACCAGTACCAAGTCTGGGTGGACGCCAAAGATAGTAAGAAACGGGCCGAGGCTGGACTGTACCAGCACCAGCCCCAGCAGCGCGGCAAGTCCCAGATAACCGCTAATCGGTATATTCCTCCCCAAAGGGTGACTGCACCTGCAGGAAAACCATCCCTATGCCTTACCGCCGGCTCACTCTAGTTGGTATTCTCTCCTCCAAACGATGACTGCAACTCACGCTCGAAATCAGTGGGTGTGAAGGTGATGATGACTATCACCTCTTCCAGTTTGCCAAAGTCCACTGTAGGGCGGATGCGCGCACTCTGGAACATGTCTGAGTCTCGCTGCAAAACCTCGGTGATCTGGCCGATGACCAGCTTACCGGGGAAGTTCCCACCCAAGCCAGAAGTCAGAACGATGTCGCCTGGGCTGACCGTCTCGCCTTGGGGGATGCGTTCCATCGTCAGACCGCTGTCTACATTGCCGCGCACGATACCGGTGACGCGGGAGTTCTGCACCCGCGCGTTGACGGCACTGGCCGGGTCTATCAGCATCAGCACCTCAGCCACGTTGGGTCCAACTGCTACGACTCGCCCCACCAATCCTCGATCGGTGATAACCGGCATATCGACGGCCACGCCATCGCGGGCGCCCACGTCAATAAGAATCGAGAAGAGCAGATTGCTGGTGTCTTCACCGATTTTGTGGCCGATGACAGCCGCCGCCTTGTAATCGTACCAGGGATTGCTCCGGGTGAAATTGAGGAGCTGACGCAGCCTTTCGTTTTCACGCTCTACCTCGGTTAGACGAGCGTTCTCCACCGAGAGGCGATTGACCTGTGCCTGAAGCTGAGCATTACTTTGACGCAGGTCACGTAGGTCACGAGCACTGCGCACAAAGTCACTGACATCTGTCCCAACGGTGGTAAGGCCCGCTTGGAGAGGGACGAATAGTGCGCGAGTGATGTTGCGCACCGGACCCAAATAGCCCAGCTGGCCCAAAGCCAGCCCCAGCAAGAGCAGCGCGCCGATCAAACCGATAATCAACCAGCCAGTTCTCGTCTCACTCATAAGGTTTTCTTGCCCACCCTATCCCAGGGGTAGGGACTCTCTTCGCATTCTACTACTAGCGTTACGGGTACGTCAAGAATACCGATGAATTTCAGTGTGCTTCGGTCCATATACGACAATGCGCAAACGACCGACGCCGTTTGCGCATTGGGGGTATTCACATTCTTGACAAGGGGTTAGATGCGATGGTTGGTGCTACCTCGCTGTAGGCTGGCCAGCACCCGGCCGTATCGGTCCAAAGCCTCGACGACCAACCCCGCGCCCCGGGCCACGCATGTCAAGGGATCCTCGGACACATAGATGCGCATGCGGGTCTCCTCGGATAGGCGTTCGGCCAGCCCCTGCAATAAAGCGCCACCGCCGGCCAGCGCAATGCCATTTTCCATCAAGTCAGCGATCAATTCAGGAGGAGTCTCATCAAGAGCGCCGCGAACCGTATCCACAATAATGCTCACCGAGTCTCTGAGTGCCTCGCGGATCTCTACGCTGGACACCTCAACCGCTTCCGGGAGGCCGGTGACCAGGTTTCGCCCGCGCAGCGTAATGGTCTGCTCCTCGGGCAACGGATACGCGGAACCGATAGTAATCTTGGCCCGCTCGGCCATGCGCTGGCCGATAAGCAAATTATACTTCTGACGAGCATACTGGATGATGGCATCGTCCATCTCGTCGCCAGCCACCCGAATAGAACGGCTGACCACAATGCCTTCCAGTGAGAACACCGCCATCTCAGTGGTGCCACCTCCGATGTCAATCACCATACTACCCAGAGGCTCGGTGACCGGCAGGCCAGAGCCAATAGCAGCCGCCATTGGCTCTTCGATGAGATAGCACTCACGAGCACCAGCAGCGATAGCCGCATCGTGCACGGCTCGTTTTTCCACTTCTGTTACGCCGCTGGGGATGCCGATGACAACCCGGGGTTTGGGAATGGGGAAAAAGGACTGCTCATGGACCTTTTTGATAAAATGACGTATCATGGCTTCCGTGATCTCAAATTCCGAGATCACGCCATCTCGTAGCGGACGGACGGCAACGATGTTGGCCGGTGTTCGTCCTACCATCTCTTTGGCTTCGATCCCGATAGCCAAAGGTCGCCTGGAGCGCTTTTCGATGGCCACCACCGAGGGCTCGTTGATGACGATACCTTTTCCACGGACGTGTACCAGGGTGTTTGCCGTGCCCAAGTCGATGCCAACGTCGACAGAAAAGAGGCCTAGTAGTGCATTAAATGGGTTGTACACGCGAGTCCGGCTCTCCTTACCTTACAAGCGAATTACGCGGCTAAGCAAATGCTCTGCCTAGCGCCGCGAGGTATATCTCCTCGCCGTGGAAAAAGCCGAGCTATCAGAGGGAACACTTCCCTGAATCTGCCCAAATCTTCCGCAAGCAGGAGCATATACGCAAGCACGAGTGTCATAAGAACATCCGGCTTGACCGAACCAGTGCATTATACCATGTTTCTGTAGCAGCACAAAGGTACTGAGCAAACCTGGAGCGTCTTGGATTCTAGACGGTTTATGTGCAACCCGACACCCAGGATTACCTGCAAATTTGAATGGAGGCACGCATCATGAAAATTGACACAAATATCGTCGCCAGCAGCCTGCGCGAAGTGCCGGCCCTGGCACAGGCAGCGGAGGCAATTGGTTTCGATGGCCTCTGGTCATCGGAGACGAGCCACGACCCCTTCTTGATGTCAGCGCTGGTGGCCGAACATACTAAACTCGCCACGTTGGGAACCGCCATCGCTGTCGCCTTTCCGCGCAGCCCAGGAACGCTGGCCTACCTGGCATGGGATCTGGCGGCACTGTCGCGTGGGCGTTTTGTTTTAGGCCTGGGCACCCAAGTGAAAGCGCACAACGAGCGACGTTTCGGCGTGAAGTGGGAAGCGCCAGTCGCCAAGTTGCGCGAGGTTATCCTGGCGGTGCGCGCGCTTTGGGATACCTGGCAAAATGGAGCACGCCTCAATTTTCGGGGGCAATTCTTTAAACTGACCCTGATGTCCCCTTTCTTCAATCCCGGCCCAATCGCCCATCCAAACATCCCTATCTACATCGCGGGTGTCAATCCAGGCATGTGCCGACTGGCTGGAGAAATGTGTCAGGGTTTCCACGTCCATCCATTCCACTCAGTCCGCTATCTGCGCGAGGTCACACTACCAGCCATCGAGGAAGGGCTACGCATAAGCGGCCGCGGACGGAGTGAGATGGAGTTGGTCAGTAGCGTCTTCATCATCCCCAGCGACACCGAGACGGAACGGCGGGCCGCTAGTCGTCGTGTTCGACAGCAAATTGCTTTTTACGCCTCCACGCCTAACTACGCGCCAGTGATGGAACTCCACGGCTGGGGCGATATCCGCGAGCGGTTGAGCCGGCTGGCCGCCAAACGTCGTTGGGTCGAGATGCCATCTCTCGTCAGCGACGACATGCTGGAGGTATTCGCCGTCAGCGGGACGTGGGAGGAGCTGCCCGGTATCATCACGACCCGCTATGAGGGGTTACTAGACCGAGTGATGTATTACCTGCCCTTCTTGCCGGGCGAGATGGATGATCGGTGGCGTCAAGCCGTTGGACTGTTCAAGACCGCAACTGTGCCTTGACTATGTTCCCCCACCCAGCTACAATGCCTCCTGTATTTCATCCACCGCACTTCAGTCTCTGGAGGGAGGCAGTCTCTTGAAGCTGTCGATTATTGTGCCCGTGTACAACGAATCAGGCACCCTGCGGGAGATCCTCCGCCGGGTGCGGGCCATAAACGTAGTGGTGCCGGTCGGCTTCACGCTAGACGGGGAAAACGGTCAGGACGTGCACCTGGAGAAAGAGATCATCGTCGTAGACGATGGATCAGAAGATGGCTCCCGCCAGATTTTGGAGGAAGAAGCATCCCAGGGCCATGTACAAGCCTTCTACCACGAGCATAACCAGGGAAAAGGCGCTGCCGTTCGTACCGGCTTTCAAAATGCCACCGGCGATTTCTTCATCATCCAGGACGCTGATCTGGAATACGACCCCCGGGAATATCGGCTCTTGCTGCAACCTATGTTGGAAGGACGTGCCAATGTCGTGTATGGCTCCCGCTTTCGGGGCGGACCTACCAAGACCATGTTCTTTATGCACATGCTCGGTAATCGCTTCTTGACCCTGGTTACCAACGTTCTGTACGACACCATCCTGAGCGACATGGAGACGTGCTACAAGTGTTTTCGAGCCGAGGTCATCCACGATATCCCGCTGCGCGCTCGGGGTTTTGAGTTCGAGCCTGAGGTGACAGCCAAAGTGCTTAAGCGCGGTCATCGGATCTATGAGGTGCCCATTTCGTACACCGGGCGTGAATTCGAGGAAGGGAAAAAGATCCACCCGTGGCGCGATGGCCTGAAAGCTGTCTGGACCTTGATCAAGTATCGCTTTGTCGATTGAGTTTGGCAAGAATCTTACCCTAAACTTGACCTGACAACCAGTACACGTATAATTGTGGGTTGTGCAAAGGTAGACCAACTCTATCCTTTTTCACTAATTTATGGAGGGCTTCATGGCAATTCGAAATGCAGAAGCAATTTGGGAAGGCAGCCTGCGGGAAGGTAAAGGCACAGTCAAACTTGGCAGTGGTGCATTTGAAGGGGCTTATTCGTTTCAGTCACGCTTTGAGGAGGGTACTGGAACCAATCCTGAAGAGCTGATCGGGGCCGCTCACGCTGGATGCTTCTCGATGGCCCTGAGTGCAGACCTTGGGCGCTCCGGCTATACCCCCACACGTATCCATACCACAGCCCGTGTTTACCTTGAGAAAGTACAAGATAAATTCACGATCACGAGGATATATCTAAGTACACAAGCAGAGGTACCAGGCATTGACGAAAGGACTTTTTTGGAATATGCCGAAGGGGCTAAGAAGGGATGCCCGGTTTCACGAGCTTTAACCGGCGCGGAGATTATCCTGGAAGCTGAGCTGGTAGGCTAGTGCTCGGTGACAGTGATTTCGACAAGCTGCATTGGACCCTCATGGGCGTGATTCTCCTCAGATTCCGGGCCGCGTGATGGGGTACTAGCCATCAGCTTGCGCCAGCGAAAGGGGACGCTTTCCCGTGGAAGCACCCTTTTTGCCAACTTTGAGGCTTTGACTTCCGATCTCTCTCGGATTCAAACTCACTCACTGTATTGTCACAAATTGGTCGACAAGGGCAGGTCGTCTCAGGCCTGCCCCTTGTCGGTTATTGACAAGGCCTTTTCAGCCCGCTATAATCTTCCTTGAGTTTGGGAAGCTTGTCAGAAACCGGCTTCTCGGTCTCCAATTTGCAGTTTAGACCACAGAAAGCCCCTTGGAATGTATCTAAATCTCAAATATGATCACAGAAAATGGGTAAAGAGAGAGGTTCGACATGAAACCGATTCGCGCCTTCACTATCGTACCCTCGCTGCCAGCCGAACTAGAGCCCCTACGGGAATTGGCTTACAACTTGCGTTGGGCCTGGAGCCACGAGACGATTGAACTCTTTCGACGACTTGATAGTGATTTGTGGGAGACAACACATCATAATCCAGTCCTAATGCTAGGACTTATCGATCAGGGACAGCTAGCGACGGCCGCTACCGACGTAGGATTCCTGGCACATCTGGATCGCGTCTCCCAGGACCTTACGGCTTACGTGACCAGCGAGTCTGATTGGTTTCGCCGCGTCCACGGGGTGGCGGACGGCCCCCTCTTTGCTTATTTCTCGGCCGAATTCGGCTTAACCGAATGTCTGTCCATCTTCGCCGGTGGATTGGGGGTGCTGGCGGGTGACCATCTAAAGTCGGCCAGTGATCTGGGCGTCCCGTTGGTGGGTGTTGGGCTTCTCTACCAACAAGGCTACCTGCGGCAATATCTCAACGAAGCCGGCTGGCAGCAAGAAATTTATGAGGATAACGACTTTCACAATCTACCTCTGACACAGGAGCGACACCCGGCTGGAACACCGCTCAGCGTCGAGGTTGGCTACCCTGGAAGAAACGTGACGGCTCAAGTGTGGCGGGTCCAGGTAGGTCGCGCCTGTCTCTACCTGCTGGATACCAACATTCCCGCCAACCGTCCCGAGGATCGCGACATTACGTACCAACTGTATGGCGGCGATCTGGAGATGCGCATCAAGCAGGAAATCATGTTGGGCATCGGCGGCTACCGGGCCCTGGAGGCCTTGGGCTTGGAACCAACCGTATACCACATCAACGAGGGCCACGCCGCATTCCTGGCACTGGAGCGGGTGCGGCGCTTGATGGAAACGCATAGTCTTTCATTCGCCGAGGCACGGGAAGCGGTCTTGGCTGGCACCGTCTTCACCACCCACACCCCCGTAGCAGCTGGACACGATTATTTCCCGCCGGATCTGATGGATCGCTACTTCGCCAGTTACGCCCGCAGTTTGGGCCTCTCCTTTGATGACTTTCTGGCCTTAGGGCGTCAGAACCCCGATGACCGCAGCGAAAGCTTCTGCATGACGGTGTTGGCGCTGCGTATGGCCGGTCGTAGCAATGGGGTCGCCCGGCTGCACGGCCAGGTTAGCCGGCGGATGTGGCAGGGACTTTGGCCAGGGGTTCCAGAAGAGGAAGTCCCCATCGTCCACATAACCAATGGCGTTCACTTCCAGTCGTGGATCTCTCGCGATATGAAGGAACTGTATGATCGCTATGTAGGGCCGCGTTGGCGCGAGGAGCCGGCTGACCAGTCTGTATGGCTGCGAGCCGAGCGCATCGCGGCTGAGGAGCTCTGGCGTACCCACGAGCGACGACGAGAGCGACTGGTGGCCTTCGCTCGGCGCCGGCTGCGCTTCCAATTGGAGCGACGCGGCGCCTCCCAAACCCAGATCGAAGCCGCCGACGAGGTACTCGATCCGGAAGCATTGACCATCGGCTTTGCCCGCCGCTTTGCGCCCTACAAGCGAGCGACGCTGCTTCTGCGTGACCCAGAGCGGCTGGCGCGCATTCTCAACGACCCCGACCGCCCGGTACAGGTCATCTATGCTGGCAAGGCCCATCCTCGAAATGACCCCGGCAAAGAGCTGCTCCGCCAGATCGTAGACCTCGCCCGCCAGGAAAGATTCCGGCGACGCATTGTCTTTCTGGAGGATTACGACATGTCCGTCGCCCGCTATCTGGTGCAGGGGGCCGATGTATGGCTGAATACGCCGCTGCGGCCACGTGAGGCTAGCGGTACGAGTGGCATGAAGGCAACCGCCAATGCCGTCCTCAACCTGAGCATTCTGGATGGCTGGTGGGATGAAGCTTACCAGCCTGAGGTAGGTTGGGCTATCGGGCGCGGAGAGACATACGACGACCGCGAGTATCAGGATCAGGTAGAGGCTGAAGCTCTCTACGATCTGCTGGAACGGGATGTGGTGCCCCTGTTCTACGATCGGGGTGTCAATGGACTGCCGCGCCGCTGGATCGCTCGCATGAAGGACTCGATCGGGAATCTTTGCTATTTCTTCAACACCCATCGCATGGTGCAGGAGTACACAGAACGCTTCTACTTGCCGGGGGCTGAGCGCTACGAGCGAATCACCGCCGATGACATGG
>Ga0209536_100005745_pt1 | contig 19177 bp, 14 predicted proteins | sample DeeMarSeWOR28_12_FD_187461 | JGI IMG/M metagenome (GOLD analysis project Ga0209536, IMG submission 187461) | Marine sediment microbial communities from White Oak River estuary, North Carolina - WOR-2-8_12 (SPAdes) (version 2) | ecosystem: Environmental > Aquatic > Marine > Intertidal zone >... | reverse complement strand
TTATAAAGGCGATCCTTGGGACCCTGTATTTGTCGGCCTGTCTCCAGACAGTTTCGGACTGGGGCTCAACTCCCCCGACCGAGCAGAACACAGCTACGGCGGGCAGATCTACAGCATGGGCAATCCGCCAGCGGCGGACCCATCCTACCTGCAAAAAGGTGCCGGACGCCCCTCCCCCCATCCTCTACTCATTTCTTCTTATGCGCGCTACATGTAAAGGTCGCCCCCCACACCCTTGGAAGGTATTGACATATCTTGAAGGCTTGGGAAACGGCCGCTTTATATTCGGGCAAATGGCCACCTGGGTGCATACTGAGAATCGTGACATGGATCACGACACGTCCAAGAATTGTCGCCCCGGAATGAATCGTCAACATTGTCGTTCTGCGGTAAGACCAGAGGAAGATTAAGGACGCACCCCCTGTTACGCACCGGCCGCAAATTACCTTGAAAAACCTTTTGACTGCCTGTAGCCAATAGGCTACAATGATCGCATGATTGAGATTCGTAAGACGGATACGTTCGCAAAATGGATTGATAGCTTGCGTGATATCAAAGCTCGAGCCCGCATTCTTGTACGAATCGAGCGATTGTTGCTCGGAAACGCAGGGGACGTGAAACCGGTCGGCAAGGGAGTATCAGAATTACGAATTGACTATGGCTCCGGCTATAGGGTCTATTACAAAAAAGTGAGGTAAACAGTTATTGTTTTACTGGCTGGTGGCGACAAGCGCACACAAGCCAAGGATATCAAGACCGCACAGCGTCTAGCTCAAAATCTTTAAAGGTTAAATCATGGCTAAGACTAAGACTACACGATACGACGTAGCCGAACATCTGAGGACTCCGGAGGAGATGGCTGCTTATTTTGAAGCTTGCTTGGAGGAAGCAAACGGCGATGCTGCTTTCATTGCCAAAGCTCTTGGAGATATTGCTCGTGCCAAAGGCATGTCGCAGGTAGCACGCGAAGCCGGTTTGTCACGCGAAAGCCTCTACAAAGCTCTTTCTGGTGATAGAGTCCCTGCATTCGATACGATCCTGAAAGTTATTTCGGCCCTAGGCTTGAAGTTGCACGCAGAAGCGATGTAGCAGAAATTATTGGTGCGAATCATCGCACCCTACAATCTCATAATTTGGAGCCCCGTTTTATGAAATCAGCTTTAAGTCCAGCGAACCATGGTCGCACCAAAGGCAGGAGATTTGCCTCTATGCTCTTCTTCTCATTTCTTCTCATGCCGGCTGTATGTCAAAGCAAGACCCAGCAAGCTGAAAAGGTGTTGGCCCATCTCAAAGGTTTGGGAAACGGCCGCTATATGTTCGGGCAGATGGCCACCTGGGTACATAATGAGAATCCCGATATGGATCACGACAGCAACTGGCTAAAGAAGGTATACGATCACACGGGGAAAATGCCCCGCTATGGATGTGTCACCTATGACTTTCATGACGACCCCTTCCCAGATTCGGCCTGGAATAACGGCGTCAAAGAAATGTGGGATCGCGGCATGATCGTGGGAGTATTCACATTTTATGCCAATCCGGCGGGCCGATCGTGGAACGACCCGGTTGATATCGATCCGATATTCGCGCCGACTGACAATCCGACCAGGAAAAACTTCTACAACCAGATGGACAGGATGGCCGCCAATCTGCAGTGGTTGAAGGATCAGGGCATACCGGTTGTCTATACCCCATTTGTGGAGAGTGATGACAGGAACAAGTGGCACGCCAAAGAGGGACCTGAAAACATCATCAAGCTCTACCGCCTGGTACACGACTACTTTACCAACGACAAGGGCCTCGACAATGTCCTCTGGGCGTATCATACCACCGCCAATCATGGTGCATTGGAAAAGTACTATCCGGGCGATGCCTATGTGGATGTCCTGGGAAAATCAGCCTATGGCACCGGTTTGAATTTTTCCGAGTATAAGTGGGCTGTCGAAAAGAAGAAAACCGCCGGAAAGGTGATCTGGTGGTCGGAACTGGGGATCCGTGGACGGAGGGATCGGCCCAGAGATTGCCTGGACGTGGTCAGAAAACTGGAAACCGGCTATCCCGAACTGGCGGGATTTGTCTTCTGGAGCGACGATGGGCATTACAACGTGATCGGCAACAACAACGGACCCGAACTCATGGCCCATCCAAATATCGTTACCCTCCAAGCAGACAATTAGGCGCTTTACGAGACAATCCTGTTTCGGTATAATTGCGGTCGGTCTGATCCTGGTGATTCTAAATCACGGTGCGGGGTAACTCTTTAAGGAGGCCGACAATGAAACATTTCCTCGCGGTATCATGTATCCTTGCCCTGCTGGTCGTGCCCTGCGCCGGCGGGCAGGAAGCGCCGGCGGAAAACAGGATCTCACTTCGTATTCTGTATGCCGGCATGCCCGATACGGCTCGGCAGAAGGATTTCGTCTCTTTCCTGAGCAAACACTTTGTGGAGGTCAAATCCGTTGACGTCATGTCCTTCAAAGAGGAACAGGCCAGCGAAAGCGATGTTGTGATCCTCGACAAGGACGGAATTCAGTGGGGCAACAGGGGCGGCAGTCCCCTCTATGAGATCATCAGACTGCCCAAGGAGTACTCGCGGGCCACACTTGCCCTCGGAATTCCCGGTGCGTTTCTTTATGACAGAATGCGTTTGAAACCGGGGTACAGGTGAAACTGCCTCACTGACTGGGCTCATGGTGAGTCCTTCGAACATGCCGTTTACAACGAACCGTTCAAAGTTGACCTGCAATTCACGCAGAAAGACACGCCCCCAACCTACCTGCAAACGTTACCGAAAGGCCTGTCGCTGGGAAAGTCGATGAAGGTCTGCCGTATTCAGGATACGAATAACCAGGTTGGAAAAGCAGGCGCCGTCGCACCGGGCGTCTACGGCGAGTATCCCGGTGAGGCTGAAACGATTATGCTGGGATTTGCGCCCGGCAAGCCGTACGACTCGGTGGGCATAGGGCGGCACGGCAACTTTATGCTGTGGGGCTGGTCCGCCGAGCCGTCAAGAATGACGCCGGCTGGTCAGAAGCTGTTTTTGAACTGCATAAACTACATACACAAGTACGACAGGAAACCATTTATCGCGATACCGCAGCGCGCGAGGACCCGAGACCAGGACCTCATGATGATATTCGGAGTAATGGAGCAGAGGCCTTCATTTACGGAGCGTTATTTGTCGCGGTACTTCCCGCCGGAAATAGCGAGTCAATACAAAAATGATATTGCCGGCATGCGCAAACACTATGAAGACAATATTGAATTCGTCTATGAGGCCGGAAGCAAATTCCTCATCGATGAGGACCTTCACTCACTCGGGATAGACTCCAATCGAAAGGTCGCAATGATCAAATCGCTGATCGAACTGCTGGCCGACGAGTCAAAGTCCGCGCTCGCCCGGGATTGCCTGAATCGTTATACGAAACAGACATTCACATCCGCCCAGAGATGGAGTCAATGGTATGAAGAAAATGCAGGCAATCTGGTATTCTCAGACCGCGGCGGATATTGTTTCTATGAGGTACCTGGGCTGAACTAACGCTGGGCAAAGGTCTCTGCGATCTGGATGGACGGCTATTCAACGCCTCACGATCCAGGCGCCCGTCGACCGGTCGCACCATCTTCTGCTGCGGCGCAGGCCGGGATTCCCGTACTGAAAGTGATTTTTGAAAAAAATTCTCTTTTTTCTCTTGCCATCTCTACAAATGTAAAGTAATATTGACGCGATTAAAGATAAAGGAGGTTTTCATGGCCAAGAAGAACCACGAGCTTACCGAAGGTGAATGGGCGATCATCACGGCTGTCTGGGACAATGAGCCTTGCGCGGCGCCGACAGTGCAGGAAGAGCTGGCTAGCCGAAGGAAATGGACCTACAGCACGGTCAAGACGATGATGGACCGGATGGTCACCAAGGGTCTGCTGCGAACAGAGAGGATCCGCAATCTCATTTTGTACCGTTCGGCAATTACCAGAAAGCAGGCCCAGAGCGGCGAGATTATGCGCGCGGTAAAGAGGGCGTTCGACGGTGCGCTTACACCGATGATGCAGTTCATGCTGGATAACAACCTCTCGCAGGAGCAGCTCGATGAGCTCGAGAGATTGATAAAAAAGAAACGCGTCGGGGGGGCTACGTCCGGAGCAAAGTATGACGGCCCTGATTGAAAACTCCTGTTCTTGCGCGGTTAAGTAGCTTTCAAATAATAGTTTATGATCTTGCTCGCGGGAATTTACTACCCTCAAGGGTATAATAAGAGGAGAGCTTATTATGAACGCGACAATTGAGCGCATAAACGAGGTCGGCTCGGCATTTGTCGAGTTTGCCCTGCCGATGCTGATCCAATCCGGCCTTCTGATTTTGATTTTGTTGTCGGTCGATTTGCTGCTGCGCAGGAAGGTGCGGGCGGTGTTTCGCTACTGGATATGGATGCTGGTGCTCGTCAAGCTTCTGCTACCAACTTCGCTGTCGTCACCGGTAAGTGTAGGCTACTGGTTCGGCGATGAGCTGGCGTATCTGGACGCAACTCCGGCGCCCACTTCGGCGCCGAAGGTGGACGTCGCACCGATACCGGCGGCTGAGAGTCAGCCGGTCCCGGACATCCGGCGCGCCGAAGCAAGCACACGCGCGCCGGCAACAGTTGCGGTCGAACCAACTGCCCATCCTCTCGAACCAGCAGCCACAGAACCGATCCGCCCGATCAGCCTTGCCTCGCCGGCAGCGACGCCGCTGTCATGGCAGGCAGTGGCGCTGCTGGTTTGGCTGGCCGTTCTGGTGGCGATGGCACTGTTACTGCTCCAACGGGCGTTCTTTGTCCGGCAGCTCGTCGCCCAAGCGGCAAAAGCAAATCGCGCTATGACGGAGATACTCGACCATTGCTGCCAGCGCATGGCCGTGAAAAGTCGAATTGACCTGAAGATCTCGGCCGGCGCGACGAGCCCGGCGGTATGCGGGTTGTCCAACCCAGTAATTCTTGTGCCCGAGAATCTCGCGCGGGCCTTCAGCTCGGGCGAGCTTCGAGTGGTCATGCTTCACGAACTCGCTCATATCAAGCGCGGCGACTTGTGGGTGAATCTCGCTGCAACCATTCTGCAGATATTCTATTTCTACAATCCGCTGCTGTGGCTGGCCAACGCCATGATCCGCCGCGCGCGCGAGCAGGCAGTCGATGAGACTGTCCTGGTAGCGATGGGCGACAATGCCCGGCAGTATCCACAGACATTGCTGAGCGTAGCAAAGATGGCGTTCAAGCGCCCGGCTCTGAGTCTGAGACTGACGGGCGTCGTGGAATCCAGAAGCGCCCTGACCGGCCGAATAAAGCACATCCTTAATCGCCCGATGCCCAAGACCGCGAAGCTCGGAATCATCGGACTTGCCGTGGTGCTCGCTGCCGCCGCAGTCCTGTTGCCTATGGCGGCGTTTATGCCAGGTTCTCCAGAGCTGGTTGTCAAAGGGACAGTGAAGGATGCCCTGACGGGCAAGCCGATAGCAGGGGCAAGAGTCTTTGATGATGGTTATGGGCCGACACCATTGTGGAATCAGATCCGGGCCGGCGAGCGGTCCGAATGGGGGGCAATTACCAACGCCGCCGGCGAGTACAGCTTTCTCACATGGCCCGAACATCATTCCATAAGTGCACAAGCGCTTGGATACAAACCAGAGCGAGGAAGTCTGTACGATAACCATTTTACCGTCAACGAGAATGACGAAGAGGCAATGAACTTTCTCCTCGTACCTGACGCGGTCAGCGGCCCGCCATCGGTTTGGTCCGAGATGTCTCAGAGTGACCTTGGTGGTCGAATAGTCGATGCCGCCGGCAGTCCGGTAGCGGACGCACAAGTGGCCCTGTGTACCGACAAGATAGGCGCCAAAATGTCGCATGGCAAGCTCGAACCTATACGCAGCGAGGTCGGCAGCAGTATTGTTCGAACCGACGACGAGGGCAGGTTCACCCTGGGACGGCGGCCGGCCGACAGCTTTATCTTGATCGTCGCTGACGACAGGGGCTTTGCGTTGGTCAGGGCCGATGAATATGCTGATTCGCGTGAAATCAGGCTCCAGGAGTGGGGGCGTATCGAGGGGCAGGTCGCAAGGGGGCGCGCCGCCGAGGGCGACAAAATCTGGATGTCGTCGCTGCCCAACTCCACGTGGTTTCGGCACAAACGCGAGTATAGCTACGAAACCGAATGCGGCGCGGAAGGGCACTTTGTTTTCGAGAAAGTCCCGGCGGGTTGGTTTGAGGTGGGGTATTTGATCAGGACAGGAGACAGCGGTTGGTCTATCACATCTCGAACGCCGGTTGAGGTCGGAGCGGGCGAGACGGCCGAAATCACACTCGGAGGATCCGGCCGGCCGGTCGTTGGCAGGTTCGTGCCGCCGGCCGGTTATGACAAATCCATCTACTTTGGAAACGGCCTGAGGGCTCTGAGCAGAACACGGCCCGATGAACCTCGTCCGGATGATTACGACCGGATGACCAAGCGCGAGCAGCAGCAGTGGCGGACGCAATGGCGCAAGACAGACCAGTACAGACAATACAGCGACGCGTACTGGCACAACCCGAATTGGAGACACTACACTTTTAGGATAAGCGACGACGGGTCATTCCGGATCGAAGATGTAATTGGCGGCAAATATGATCTCACGGTCTGGATAGAGGAACGCCTAACAGGCCGAGGCCGGCCGGAGGAGATCGCCGGCTATTACGGCAGCATCGAGGTGCCTGAGATGCCCGGCGGCAGAAGCGACGAGCCTCTGGATTTGGGTGAACTAGAGCTTTCAATGCATGAGCCCCTCCGCGTCGGCGACGTTGCACCGGTGTTCGAGGCCAGGACTCTGGACGACAAGGACCTGAAGCTGATCGACTATCGCGGCAAATACGTCCTGCTGAGTTTCTGGCAGCCCGTATCTGATCCCGAGCTTGAGCGGCTCAAGATATTGGCCGCCGGCTACAACGCCGTCGGAAGGCTCGAGGTAATCGGTCTGGGCGGAAACGACACGCTCGAAGAAGTTAAGAAATACGTTCAGGAAAACGACATCCCGTGGCCCCAGATCTTCACTGGCCAAGAGTTCAGATCGGGCATTGCAAAAGACTACCGCATACCGGGCGTGCCGTGGATATTCCTAATTGGTCCCGACGGCAGGATAGTTGCCAATGGCCTGCGCGGCGAGAAACTGAGTTCTACCGTCCTCGAGGCCCTTGACTCAACTGAGGCGCACAAAACCGAGGCCCCGCCCTCTTCTCGAAACAAGGTGACGGATATCGAATTGCCTTTTACTTTCACGATATATACGTTGACGCCGGACGACAAACCGCAGCCTGGAGTTAAGGTCAGGTGTTTGCATCCTAGGCCTGAACGGGCAGAGCCGGTGGTGGACATGGTTGTCGAATCCGATGAGAACGGCGTTGCAGAATTCACGATCACTAAGGCGGACCTGTTTACTGACTGGATGTACTGGTTTTCGCTGGATGATGAGGATTTCGTGGGAGCCCCCGGCGTTGGAATTACTCCGGATGAGGGCGACTGGACCTTCAAGGTGCTGCCGGCACAAGAGTTTCAACTGAATGTAACCGGTGATAGGAAACCAGTATCCGGGGCAAATTTACATCTCCAGATCGATCACGGTGAAGGCAAAGATTGGGATCCCAAGAGATTCTGGGCCTATGAGAAAGTTGTAACGGATTCGGCTGGCCAGGCACGGGTAAGGTTTGTCGAAGGCAGGATAAGCGTGGCAATCGCGGCGAAAGGCTATGCTTCGAAAATGATCAGCAATGTAGAGCTTTCGACTGAGAAGCCCTACAAGATTGAATTGGTCAAGGGCAGGGATATAACCGGGCGAGTCGCAGATCCCAACGATAGGCCACTAGCTTTTGTGACAGTCACTGCCAAAAGCAAAGCGGACCTTCCATGGGAAGAGGAATTCCTTCTGAAGGCCTCGACGGATCGAACAGGGAATTTCACACTTAAGAATGCTTCGGCAGGTAAGTGGGAAGTCATGGCACGCTCTGAAGATCCGAACAAGCCATATTTCATTGCGCCGGTCACAGTGAACGTGAGGAGTTGGTGGCGAGTAAGGCCCGTCAAGATGGTTGCCGAGGAAGGTTTCAGGTTGAGAGGCAAGTACGTCACTGATTACAAGATAAACCTGAGGCACGACGGAGGACTGCCGCAGATACACGTGGGAGTGACAAAGCCAAGATCGTCCTGGAGGGACTTGAGAACAAACAATGACGGGACATTCGATATCTGGGGACTCCCCTGTTGGGGGCAAGGCAGCATCCGCTTCGTGGGGGTTGGCGGCTATCACAATTTCGTCGAAGTGCCCAGGGAATACGATTGCTTCCAGATATTTGGCGACAGATTGAATTTCAGGAACATTCCACCGGCAACGTACGAGAATATAAAGGTACATTACGTTCTGGCCGGGATGGTAAGAGGTACTGTGGTTGATGCGGCGGGACTTATCTTTCCAGAAGCCGAGATTAACGTCGAACCTGAAGGGACCAGGCACAAGACGGACGCCGAAGGGAAGTACTCGATACGGGTCGCCCCGGGTGACGCCTTGACGCTCACAGTCCGAGACACGCAAACACGTGCAGTCGTCTTTGAAAGCGAGCCATTCAGCGTCGAAGAAGGCGAAGTGATCGAGAAGAATATCACGACCAGATACGAGCGAAGGAACTAGGTTAGGAACATCGCTGCTCGACATCTCTTGGAGTAGCGAAGTACCCCGGAGGAGAGAGACATCTTCCAGTGCTCACGATTGAAATTTTCCGTTTTTGCGCGGGTAACTTGTGCCATAGGTAGTGGCTTGACAATAAGAGTTTAAGATCTCACTCGCGGTAATTTACTACCCTGAAGGGTATCCCTATACCAAAACGCTGCGCCGGACGTCTCAACATATAGAGTATGCATCATCAGGTGATGTTGGAAATCGCCTGATTGACGGTCGTCGGAGTTGTTCTGCGGATGCTGACTAAATCGAGGCTTGGGAAATACGATCCCGGTGCGCGCCCGCATAGAAAGGAGCAAAGAAAATGCGCAGCGAAGGAGTAAGAGCAAGGATCAACAGACGCAATTTCCTGCATTCAACTGCGGCAACGGGCGCAGGGTTGGCGTTTTCACAGAGATCCTTTGGGCAGGGAAAATGCGCCAAGAAGCCAGATGGCATAAACGTTGCGCTGATCGGTGCAGGTTTCCAGGGTCAGGCACTGATGAACGCCTGTCTGAAGATTCCCGGCGTTCGCTTCAAGGCGCTGTGTGACATCTGGGCTGCTTGGAACCGCAAGCGTGTCTCCCGCATGCTCAAAGCCTATCGTCACGAGCACAACACTTATGTCGATTACCGGGAGATGCTCGATAAGGAGAAGGACCTCGATGCGGTGATTGTTGCTACGCCCGACTTCTGGCATGCGCGGCAGACAGTAGCCTGCCTTGAGGCTGGCCTGCATGTCTATTGTGAAACGGCGATGTCAAATACGATCGAGGGCGCCAGAAAGATGGTCGAGGTCGCCAGGAAAACCCGCAAGCTGCTGCAGATAGGTCGCCAGCGGCGCAGCAACCCTCGATACCTTTACTGCTATGAACAGCTCCTTGAAGGCCGCAAGGTCCTCGGGCGCATTGGGGCCGTCTCAGCCCAGTGGAACCGGGTAGTAGGCGGACCTCTGGGCTGGCCGCGGAACGCTTCTCTTGATCGAGCCACCCTTGAGCAATACGGTTACGAATCGATGGAGCAGTTCCGGAACTGGCGGTGGCACAAGGGACTGGGGGGCGGTCCTGTTGTCGATCTTGGGTCGCATCAGATAGACGTATTCAACTGGTTTCTCGGGGCAAATCCCAGCGCGGTCATGGCCAGCGGTCACACCGGCTTGCTCGACAACAAGACTCACCGGTGGTACGACACCGTCATGGCCGTTTACGAGTATGAAACCGCGTCGGGGCCGGTTTGTGCATACTACCAGATATTGAGCAGCAATAGAAACAACGGGCACTTCGAAAGATTCATGGGCGACCGGGGAACATTGGAGGTATCGGAGGCTGGCAATCGGACGATGGTCTTTCCGGAGTTGATGAATTCCGACAACAGTCTCTGGGCCAGGTGCATCAAAGAAGACTGTTTGGTTGGCCCTGAAGAGATGATGAAGATGATAGACAAGCTCACGGTCGAGCAGATCGCAAGGTCGTTCTTTGTAGTCGAAACTCTTCCCACGCCGCAGTTCGTCAGCGACCTGGCCAAAGGACCAATCTGGCCTGCGAATCGCCGATTTCTCACTCTACCTGTGGAAATGAACAAGCCGCATCATCAGCCGCACCTGGAGAACTTCTTTGACGCAGTTCGCTGCCGGGCCCAACTCAACTGTCCCGCTGAAGTCGGATATGAAACTGCGGTCGCTGTGCTGAAGGTCAATGAAGCAGTTGAAGCCGCTGGAAAGCTCAGCTTCAAACCGTCCGATTTCAAGATCTAGCCCGAATTTCTCTAACTCATCAGCATCGATCAATTTTCCTGCTAATACTCTTATTTGCGTGTCCACGGGCTGGTGGATATACTATTTCAACAGCGTTATGTGGCCAAGTGGAAGTTTGTGGCTAGTGTATCCAACGTTGGTATTAGAACCACATGATATCTTGCTCCAAGTAAGGCGGTGTAATTATGAAGCATCTCATGCATTCACTATTGATTCTCATTTGTGTTGTGGCTCTTGCCGGCTGCAGTTACATTACAAGCTCTCCAATCGATACACAGAAAACTGAGCCAAATGTATCCGAGCCCAATGAGCCCCCTTCACCCGACAGGCTTTCAACAGTCCCCGCCGACTCATTTAAAATTGTCGGAACCGTTGTATACAAGGGCATAGAGGGAGGTTTCTATGCTATTGATGGTGACGACGGAAGAAAGTATGATCCGATCAATCTCCCAGAGCCTTTCAATAAGGACGGTCTACGAGTGAAAGTAACAGCTCGTCGGAGAAGGGATGCAATGAGCCTTCATATGTATGGAGCAATTATCGAGATAGTGAATATCGCAGCACAGTAGGATGCAAACAGTAATCAATGTCTACGGCACAATTCTTGGCGGAAGGGGTAACAGCTTGCCCAATTGACTATTGACTATTGATTATTTCTCTGAGTTCCCTGGGAAAATCGAAGGCGTGGAGAATCAAAGGTGTCCCCGGTACATTTTTTGTTGAGTGACATTTGCCAACATGTTATTAGAGAGGGGCCGCTCGTAACTCGCAGCCTTAGACCCGATGCGTTGGGCGGCCTAATGAAACCCATGCACCGCAAGGAGATCCGATGAACTCACAAGAACCAATGGCTATCAGCGCAGTACTGCTCTCCTGGCGCAGGCCGACGAACATCGAGCCTATCGTTCGCACGCTGCGAAAACACCCATTGATAAAGGAGGTACTCGTCTGGAACAACAACCCGGAGATCAACCTCAAAGGCGATGGGGCAATCGTGATCAACTCCTCGCACAACTTCTTCCCTTTCGTGCGGTACTGCCTTGTTCCGTTGACAAAACACCCCCTGATCTGGTTCCAGGACGACGACCTGCTGATCTCTCCCGAGCAATTGGACAAGATCGTTTCCGCGTACTCAACGGCGCCCAACCGTATCTACGGCTGTCGGGGGCGCAACATAGTCCGGGGTCGCTACGCTCCGGCCATAGTCTACGGTGAGTGTGATATCATCCTGGGACAGTCGATGCTTTTCCATAAAAAGCTGTTCTACGAGGTCGCTCCGGCATTCAATGCTCTAGCGCCGAATGAGCGGGGGGACGACATTGCATTTAGCCTTCTGTGTCAGCGCAAGCACTTCGCCGTCGACGTAGAGCCCATCGTCGACCTCGGCGAGCACGACGAGCACGCGCTCTGGCGCCAGTCCGGGCATTTTTCCATGCGACAACAGATAGTGGATCGTTTGCTGTCAGCCCTTCAATGCCCCGAGCCGGGGGGACATTAAGGTGTTGGAAGCATTAAAGACGGTCTCTTAGTTCATCGCACCCGTGAAGGAAGAAACATGAAAACTGTACTTGTTGTAGTTGCTACTGCAATTATGTCTTTGTCCTGCAGTCAGAGTAGGGATTGGGAAATTGTTAAACTCGATGAAAGTAGCACAATAGTAGATGTCAGAACTTCCAAAGAATATGAAGCGGGGCATCTAAAGAACGCAATCAACATTCCGCATACAGAAATTGCTGCAAAGATAGCTGATCATGTAAAGAATAAAGAAGATAAGATAACACTGTATTGCAGAAGCGGCCGTCGATCTACTATAGCGAAGAAGATCCTGGTAGATCTGGGATATAAACGTGTTGTTAATGCAGGTTCCTACGCAAAGTTGAAAGGGCAGGAAGACAAGCGCCAAGAAGAGACAAAACAATAAAGCGATATGCATCCGGCTCCGGAAAGACACTGCTGACGCGTTGATCATGAGCCGGTCTATTAGAGGTTGTGTAATTGGACCCTCGGAAGACCGCTTTGGCCTTTTGAGGGTTTTCTTCTTCAGAGTACTCAAGCGGTGCGCCTTGTCCAGGTGTATGGTGGAAGAGATATGAGAGCTTGCCGTTTACATTGCCGCGCGCATTAGCTGTGGCTGAACACCCGAAAGACTGCGGCCTCTTTATGATCACCAAACGTAGGCGTCCAATCAAATGCATCTCTATCTGATCGAACAGTTTGCTCATAATGCGTTTTCTCAGGAGACGCATTATGAATACGCAATTGAAAGAAGTGCCATTACCCATCATCGTCACGCTGAGGGAGTCTTACTCGCCACTCTTCTGCTTTTTCAGCTTTGCGCAAGGTGGCGGAAGGTGAGATCCTCCGGTTATTCGGCTTTAGACTTGCGTTGGGCCAAATTGCAGAGATCTTCGACGTCCAACTTGCCATTGCTGTTGGTGTCAACAATCGGTACTGACGATACCCGCCACAGATCGAAATTGCCAAAGCCTCCGGGCCGGTCGGATGAAAAATACAGAGTTGAAGAATCGGGCGAAATGTACGGGCAGGCTTCTTCGGCTGCGGTGTTGACCAGCGGTCCTAGGTTCACCGGTTCGCCCCATTGATCGTCTTTGGTTGCTCGGTTGGTCACCCAGAGGTCGGGACCTCCAAATCCGCCAGGCCGAGCAGGATAGCTCAAGAAGCCGGAAGTGAAAAAGAGTATCAACCCTTCAGATGAAATACTGGGGAATATCTCGAAGGCCCGACTATTGACCGAAGATCCCAGGTTTACCGGCTCGCCCCAGGGATTGTCTCTGCTCGTACGTGTTGCTACCCATATGTCGGCACCGCCATATCCATCAGGCCGATCGGACGCAAAAAACAGGGACAGGTTGTCGCCGGAAATACACGGCGAGACCTCACCGAATGTGGTGTTAATCGGAGGACCAAGATTAAGCGGCTTGCCCCAATCATTGTTTCTTGTCATACGTCTGGTCATCCAAATGTCCCAGGGATTTTCACCTTCAATTGAGCCCTCTCGGGGAGAGCAGAAGAACAGTTCCAGGCCATCGGCTGAAATGCTCGGTCCCCAGTCAAGCAAGTGCGAGTTGATGATTGGGCCTAGGTGAACAGCTTCCTTCCATTGGTGTTCTGTTGCGGATCGAGTTGCGACCCACAAGTCTTGGCCCTGGGATGGGGGACGCGTGGAGTGGAAGAAAGATTCTAAGCCGTCATGTGATATCCATTGCGTGGCTTCGTAATACGGGCTGTTGAAAGGCGGGCCCAGATTCGTGGGAGTAGCGAATATGAAGTCCGCGGCTAATCCTGCACGGCCGGCGATCAGACGGCAAAACCGGTCAAAGGTATCTTGCGCTTCCTGATTTTGACCGAGCTTATGAAAGGCCATGGCTATAAATGCTACCACCGTCGGATGTGTTGGCTCGCTCATCGTGCGGCGAAGTTCCTCGATGTGCCCTAACGTAATCAGAGCTTGCTCATATTCGGCACTTTGGTACTGCTCGATACCTCGCAGAGCGAAGTCGCCAATGAGCTTGGCCAAGCTCTGATTACTATCCATATCGAGAGCGCCGGCCTCAATAGAGTGTACGTAGTGGTCAACCAAGTCTTCATAATGGTTCTCGATGCTTCGGGCCGGCCCAAGTGCCTCGGATGTCGGAACACCCTGCTTAAGGTCAGCGATCCATATTTCGAAGTAAGGCTGTCCCAGTTCAAAGGCTATCCGGTTCCCATTGGGCGACCAACAAGCGCTTGTGACCGGGCCATCAAGGATCTTGAACGCCTGTCGTGTGCCCAGCTCATAGATCCACAGGCCAAGATACGGTTCATGGCGGCTTGCCACACTCACTTCGCGTCCGTCAGGCGACCAGCTGACATTCATGCGTGATTGGCCCATAGGAGCCCGCCAGCTTGCAACAGGCGAACGAGAGTATAGCTCCATGATCCGTAACTCGCCGTGGTCCACATAGGCAATATACCTATTATCAGGAGATATAGCCCATTCAGTACTCGGAAATGAAATGAGCTGTTCGGGTTCGACACCAGCTTGGCCGACTGGGGTTTTGTAAAGACACGAACCGAGTACGGGATTTCTGGACTGCGTCAGGTAGAGCCCCTTCGAGTCATCTGTCCAGGCTATCGCCTCGCCGTTGGAGATGACATCTGCTTGGCCACCATTGGCCGGCATGATCCATACCTGCTCCTCGAGCCAGGCATAAAGCTTTGGCCAGCGTGTAAAGGCAATGGACTCACCATTCGGGGACCAAAGCGGATCTATACCGGAGCTGACCAACAAATGCCTTGAGTTGGAATCCAGATCCAGTATCTCAATGCCTCCCGAGCCAACCGTCAGTACGTCAATGTCGCGGAAGCTGGACAGCCCTGGATCCACTACTTGCCCGGAGAGGGCATGTCGTAGAAACTCATCGCTTCGTCCGTACACAAGCATGTTTCCGTCGGGAGACCAACTGGGCGATATGCCATCCGTGATCAAGCGATCGGCCTTGGCGTCCAAGCGCTGATAGCGATCAACTGCGTCGTGCATAGCCCGGAAAGCAGGCCCTCCAGCGTTGCGATCAGGAAGATTCAAGGGCCGGCCGGCCCCTAACGTGTCGAATACGTACTTGGCCGCCCACAGATTGAAGCGTGCTTCCGTCTCCGGGCTGGATTCTACAATCGTTGTATATTCAACCTTTGCCTGTTCATGGTCGCTCAAGGCCACAAGTGCAGCAAAAACATGGAAGCGATACATAACCTGATCCGGACGCAATCCCACACATTGACGGGCATCCGAGAGTGCCTGTTCGTAGTCACCCATCTGGTAGCGTGTCTTGCGGCGCTGGTCATATAGCTCGGCAAGCTCGGTGTCCACTTTGCAGATTTCGATGGCGCGATCATGATCTTTTACTGCTTCGTCGAATATCGCCATTTCCCGCCGGGCTATCGCGCGCAGAGCGTAACCCAGACAATCTTCCGGCCGAAGCGCGATGATTGCCTCTGCATCCTGCGCCATCTTTTGGTAATCCCTTAACCGATAGCACGTCAATGCCCGTGCCTGGCGAGACGGATAATGTCTCGGATCAAGTTGGACAGCTATTTCCAGCCACTTGAGGCTGTCCTCTGGGCTGCTGGCTGTTACGGCTCGTAGACAATAAGCCTCTGCCTTCTCAGGAAGCAATGACTGCGCTTGCCCTTGATGTTCTCTGGCCCTGTCAGAATCACTTCCTGCATAGATTGCAGCAAGGAGATAGTGGGCGGCACCGGCAATCTCTGGCGATTCATCAGTCAACTCTTCCAGTTCAGAAATCGCATCATTTAAGCGACCCACCTCGCACAGCAAGCGGGCACGGAGTAACCTGCCTTGGGTCGTAAGCTTCTCGCGGTGGATGTTTGTTTCCATTTCCGTCAAGGCCGCTTGATAGCGTCCTTCAGCATAGAGCCAATCCACGGTCGACAGAATACTATCCGTTTCCACGTCACTTTCCAATTTCGTAAATTTCTCGAGGGCACTCTGCGCCCGCAAGTACATCACTGTGCTAACCACGAAGCCCACCGCGAGTGCTGCTGCCACAGCGGAGATGCCAGCAACGAGAGCCTGATGTCTCCGCACGAACTTCTTGATGTGATAAATCCCGGATTCCGGCCCGGCAATGAGAGGGGCACCTTGCAGGTAGTTATCGATGTCTCTTCCTAATTCGCCCGCAGTCACGTATCGCCTGTCCGGATCGTTATCGAGGGCCTTGAGCAGCAGCCACTCCAGTTCCTTGTCAATCTTTGGACGGATCTTACGAGGCCGTCGGACTGGCTCATCTGCTATCCTGTGCATAACCTCGATACGAGAACCCGACAGGTCGTGCGGAGACTTACCCGTTAACAAAGTAAATAGAATTACGCCAAGACTGTACACATCGGTCCGCGTATCTAGCTTGTCCATATGGCCGGCGGCTTGCTCGGGCGACATGTAGGCCGGTGTGCCGGCTGCCACACCGTCTGCTGAAACTGTCAGGGCCGCATCATCCTCAAACAAACTCTTGGCTAAACCAAAATCCACGATAAAAGGCTCACCATTTTCGGCAACAATGACATTGGATGGTTTCAAATCACGATGGATTACGCCGTTTTGGTGGGCATGCTGTACGGCCTGACAGACGGTCAGCATTAACTCAAGGATTTGCCGAATGGTGAGATTGTGCTGCTTTACATACGTATCAAGATGCACTCCTTCGATAAGATCCATAGCGTAGTAATAAATGCCTTGATGGATGCCGCTGTCGTGAATTTGGGCTATGTTGGGGTGTTTTAGGGTGGCAGCCACCTCAACCTCACGCTCGAACCGGGCCAGGGCCTTCTCCGAGCTTATTAGTCCGGTCCTGGGAAACTTCAGGGCGACCTGCCTGCTTGTACTTACCTGCAAGGCGCGCCAGATCTGTCCCTGTCCCGCTTCGCCTAATTTTTCGAGAATCTCGTAACCCTCGACCTGAGGTGCACTGCCTGCCGGGCCGGACTTCCTGGCTTTTCCGCTCTTGCCCCTGGACCCCGAATCCACAGGTTCCGCCTCCTTGGAGGCTGCGGACAGAATGCGGCCGAGTTGATCGGGTCTCAATCCGTATGTCGATTTCTTTTCCATTATCTTGTCCCTCTTAAAGATAATGCAAAGTATCTGCTATCCTGCACCTTTCTCGGAAAATATCCGCATCAATTCCTGCAATTCCTCATCTACATCGGCGTCGCCGGTCACAGACCGACGCAAGTGACGCTTCAGAGCTGTCCGGACACGCCGATGCACAGTTCCGATCATGTTCGAGGCTCTTCTTTCGTTTTCGATACCGTACCTCTTGCAAATCTCTTCCAACGAGGGAGCGCGGGCATCTTCCGTGATCGGCTGCAGCACTCTGTCGTGGAATACCTGCCAATGGAGAGTCTTGTCTTCCGCACGGTATTTGGCTTCCACTTCCGCAAGTAGCTTATCCAGAAGTTCCGATACCCAAGCGTAATTGAAGACCTGCTCGGGCGTCAGTTCGCCCACAGGCTCGGGCAACTCAGCCGGATCTATCTGCTCCAACCGGACAAGCTTGTCCTTGGGTATGCGCTTCTGGGCAGTCTCTTTGCGGTGTATTCTCGCTAGATACTGTCCCAAAGCGCTGAGCAAAAGCGTCCTGAAACGCCCTCGGGCTTGATCTGCCCGCCGGATAAGTTCTCGATCCAATACGACCTCTTGGAAGAATCCTTGGGTAAGGTCCTTGGCCTGCTCGTTGTCATATCCTTTGCGCCGCAGAAAGCAATAGACCGGCTTCCAATATCTCTTGATAAGCTCGTTGATCAGGGCCTGATTGCCGGCATCGCCATCTGCATCAATTTTGCCGATAGCACTCCAATGGGTCGTCAGAAACGCTTCGGCCGTCCCGCCCATACTTGTATGCTCGTAGCGGTTCATTGGTTACTGCCCTCAATTCCGATTTCCCGCTCAAACTCACAGTGGCCCGCATCTCGATGATAGAAACATCTTAATCGATAATACCTATGTATGCAAGAAGTTCTTGCAGAATCCGGCCTTCTAAGGTGGCGTTAACAGCAGGAAAACAAGGAATCACCAAAAAGATTCTGCGACTTCTGCAGTATCGCTGCTCCCTTGCATAAGAAATATGTGAACACAAATACGCGTAAATGTGCTTCAAGGCCTGTATCGCCGAATTCTCAACAGTTTGTAGCGAAGGTCAATCTAATTCACAGTTGTTCACTGATCTAATTGAACCGGAAAGGATGGCAAAAATGAACACGCAGAACATTTTCAAAATTGTGATAGCAGTGGCGGGCCTTCTGGGGATGGCTTCAATGAGCCTCGCGATAGAGGGTGCGTGGACGCAAAAGGCTGAGATGCCCACCCCACGGGCCGGCGTTTCCACCGGCGTAGTGGATGGTAAGATTTATTCTATCGGAGGCGCAGAAAGCTCCAGCGTATTTCTTTCGACCGTGGAAGTGTATGACCCGGTGACTGATACCTGGACGAGGAAGACCGACATGCCAACGCCAAGGTCCAGTGCTGCCACCAGTGTGGTGAATGGCAAGATCTACGTCATGGGAGGTGTTGTAGGTTATGCGGTGAGTACTGCGGCCGTAGAGGAATATGACGTGGCGACCGACACCTGGATAAAGAAAGCCGACATGACAACCCCGAAGTGCTTTTTTTCCGCCTGCGTCGTGAATGGCAAGATATACGCCATCGGTGGATGGACTGAGATTCCTCAAAGGCGTGTGATTTCTACAGTGGAAGAGTATGACCCGGCGACCGATACCTGGACTACGAGAGCCGACATGCCAGGACCGAGGGGCGTACTATCCACCAGCGTGGTGGACGGAAAGATCTATGCAATTGGGGGCGTAGTAGGTTCAGGGGACGGCAGCTGCGAACATCCGATTGCGGCATTTGGCGTCTCGACTGTTCAAGCGTATGACCCGGCGACCGACACCTGGACGACGAAAGCCGACATGCCAACGGCAAGAAAGGCCCCTGGCACCTGCGTGGTGGACGGCAAGGTTTATGCCATTGGCGGTTCAACTGGGAATGAAGGCCCCCCGCCGGAAGACCTGATGGTGGCTCAGGCGTTTCTCTTTTCGAGCGTAGAAGAATACGATCCGGCAACCGACACCTGGACAATTCAATCCGACCTGCCGGCCCCAAGGACCTTTCTTTCCGCCAGCGTGGCGAATGGGAAGATCTA
>Ga0209536_100005744_pt1 | contig 19177 bp, 16 predicted proteins | sample DeeMarSeWOR28_12_FD_187461 | JGI IMG/M metagenome (GOLD analysis project Ga0209536, IMG submission 187461) | Marine sediment microbial communities from White Oak River estuary, North Carolina - WOR-2-8_12 (SPAdes) (version 2) | ecosystem: Environmental > Aquatic > Marine > Intertidal zone >... | reverse complement strand
CATCCCAGACAGTGTGCTCGGATACTTCCCGCCGGTAAAATCAGCAAAGAATTTCAACGTTTCGACAAAACCTTTTCCATCGCTGTCTACACCCAACTCTGCATCCGCCAATAGTTTATAGTCATCAGGTATGTTGGGCTCGAGTTCGGTATCGTCTATTTCGGCATCCCAATTGTAGTCGTCTATAACCATATCCAAGCTGGCTTTGCCGTCGTTCGTCGAGGCCTTCATAGTCATACGGACAGGCAGGTTCGTGTTGACATCGACCCAAAGCCGGGCCACCAACCGGTCAAACATACCGCCACCCATTGCGGTGTTTGTAAATTCAATACCTTCAACCTTGATGCCATCGATTGTATCAAATCCAAGTTCAGTGTATTCGTGCTTCCTCATATCCTTGAGCATAGTTCTCGGATCGCCGTTTTCTTTCTCCATTTTTGTAAGAAGATCGTCTGTGAGTCTGAGTTTCATGTATTTCTTTTCCTCCGGGATCACCGTAAACATCACGCCATCGTGGAAGAGGACATAAGTATTGGCCGAGATTTTCTTTTTGCCAACGTGTGTGCGGCCACCGATGTGAAAACCCTGATCATACGCCAACTTTGCCAGCATATCGATTTCCAGGGTCTCATTTGCGGGAATTCCCGGCAAACCTTTCATGGTTGCTTTCATCCGATACACGACGGTCTGGATTTTCTCGACGTGCTTTATCACTTCGGCCAATAAATCTCCGTCATTTCCAAAAAAGAATATCCCAACAGCTATGATTATAGCCGCGGCAGCGGCGAGTTTGATAATCGGTTTATGCATGATGATTTTCCAGACTCCGACGGTGTGAGCTGTCGGTTGGAGCCGATGTTTTGGGTAGGCACTGAGGAGCTGCTTTTTCAGCTCATCACGATGTCCTGCGTCCGGAGCATCAAAAGGAACATCCTTTACAAATTCTTCGATATATTTTTCGTTATCATTCATATTACCGTCCCTCCCATATTTACAGAAGCATCCAGCTTTTTTCGTAGTTTTGCGGTAGCGCGATTTAGCCAAGTGCGTATTGTAGAGGGATTCTTTCCCAAACAAGCGGCTATTTCGATCAATTTCATTTTTTCAAAAAAACGCAATGCGATGACATCCTGGTACTTTGGTTTTAAACTTAAAAGTGCCTTTTTCAAATGGGCCTTCTTTTCAATCAGCCCATCATCAGTGCCGATGGCGTAGACAGATTCTGGGCGAGAATTTTTTACAACATTCTTCATAACGTCGGCCCTTCTTTTGGTGTCACGGAGATGGTCGTTAACTGCGTTTGTGGCGATACGAAGGAGCCAGCTTCGAAAATAAGTCGCTTTTCCGCTAAAAGAGCTTAAGCTATGCATTGCTTTGAAGAAAACAGTGGAAGTGACGTCTTCTGCATGGTGGCGGTCAAATAACCGCCGGATACAATAGTTAAAAACGCTGTTATAATGCAAGAGGTAAAGCTGGGCGAAGGCATCAGGCTCACTGCAAGCCCTTTGGATAAGATTGGTTTGTTCGTCTTCGTCAATCGTCAAGTTTGTTTGCCTCAATAACGGTTTTTTATAAGTTCCAGCTGTCATCGCAATTATAAACGGATAAAGGGGGGAAAACGTCCCAAAAAAAGCAGGAAAAGTCATAAAAACAGGTCTATATACCGTTGATTTTTATGAAATGGCCCAAAAAAGGCGGGGTAATCGGGCCCTGCCTGTTTCAGACATTACAATCGAAGAAGGACGACCATCCCTCTTTTTTGCAGTATACTAAAGGTTATCTTTCTTCTGCTTAGGCTTTTTTGTCTGTAGCCGCGATTTAATCCTCTACTGAAGCTTTCTATTCCAATCGGGGCGGTTCGGATTAATGGACTTGATATCGGTTGTCAGTGATATGCCGTGCTTTTTGAGCATCTTCTTGAATCGCCCTTTCATTAATCGATCGAAACAATCAATGGTAATTCTGTATCGTGCATTTCGGCGTTCAACGCCGGGCCCTGAACTGCTAACTTCGAGTAACTGCCCGCGGACCTTTTGTATCTCCTTAAAGAAATCGGGCCAGAAATTCCTTCCATACTGCCTCTGATATAGATAGAGTAAATGGGCATGTATCCGGTCGCACTTATTAGAAGGAATATCTTTTGGAAATGTGTTGTTCAACTTTTTGTATCGGTCGAAGGTTTTTGCCTGTATCCTTCTGGCATCGACAACGGATTTTCGGTGAATGGGATTGCCCGCCACTTTTTCCGAGACAATCTTTGAGATGGACCAGCCGGTCATCTCCCATCCGAACTGTGCCAACGAAGCAGAGACAAAATTGTGAGCCATTTCCTCTATATATCCCGAGACATGGGGCACACGATATCGCGTCCACTCCGGAAGTGACTGAAAGTCGAGGTTAGTGTCAGGGTGCCAAATCGTGCATTCAGTGGTACTGCCGGTGCAAAGCGGATTACTCTTCGGTAAAGGGTAGATAACAAACTTGTACTTGGTGTGAACACCGACAATCCGGTAAAGCTCATCGTATGCCCGCACGAGGTATCCGTGGATTATTTTTGCCTCCTTTTCTTTTCTTTTTGGGGCGTAAAAACGAACATGTTCGCCATCAAAGACAACGGCAGGCTCGCCGATTTCCTTTGCATAGGAGGCCAAGGTGGGAAGTTTCAGGTTTGGCTTCAAGCGCGGCGGCATTTTTTCTCCGGTTGACAGCAACACCGTATCAAATAACAATCCATCGCCCGAAAGGCGTCGGAGTAAAATCTCGCTTTGCCGGCTTTCATGCTCTATCGGGAACAGTTCTTCGACCTTCTGATTTGGAGTCTTCGAGCCATCTTTGAGTTGACTTTTCCCGACCGGTGTGCCGTTGAAAAGCACCTCGAATTGCTCTTTACCACTGCCGCCTGGATTCCAGATGATATGAAGCCAGTAGCGGCCGGGCCGGGCAAGCTGGTAGCGTAAAACTATTTCCTTAATAGAGGTCTGCTCTCTGGTCGAGCCGAGAAGCCCACCGGGACACAGCGATTTCTCTTCGTCGAGGTCTACGACGACTCGCTGTTTGTCTACCGAATATCCCTTGCGCGTGCTGTCAAAGCGCCAAGCCGCATCCCAGACTGTTTTGGAACTTCCGCCCTTATCTGCCAGCGCCTGCTCGACCGTTGAAACGACCATCCGGATATAGCTCCGGGTTTGTGCAGGGTCGGGGTTTTTGAACGATAGTTCGGTGTTTTCCAAACGACCTATGATTTCGGAGTATTTGTCGGGATTAGTCTTTTTCAGAAGGGCAAACATCGGACGGGAAAGACCATAGGCCACGGTCGTACCCCAAAAGGGCTTGTCACTATGTTCGGATTCCCTCGTGTAGGACAAAACGGCCCTTAGGGCTTCCAGGTTCGCCCGCAGAAGCAGTTCCTCCCGCCCCTTTAGTTTTTGAAGAAACAAGGGGTATGTGTATACATACTGGAGAGTCTTAAGGTTGAAGAGTATGTCCATTTGGGTTCTTCGTTCCGCAGAGAGAGTCTGAGGATTGGTTTGCTTTTGTTCCAACTTGATCTCTGCAAGTTTTTGGGCGAGATGTATGTAAACGGACGCGATTGCCTCCCAGAAATCCGGTCTTTCGTACAAGACAGCAAATCCATCGTGAAATATTTCGGCCCGTGCGATCCCGTAGGCCGGCCGGTTGTAGATTATTATTTCGCGTGCCCAAAGGCTGGTTGAGAAACACTCTCTGGCCAAATCTTTGGTACTGAGCTTCTCATAATAGGAGCGATCTTTGGCATCCTTGTAGCCCTGCCACGGTGGTTTCCATCCGGACTCTTTAAACTTTATCTGCCTCTTTTTGAACTTTTCCAAAGACTGCATCAACTTTGAGTCCTCTTTCCCGAACTCGGCGACATAATGATCGATCCCTTCCGCCAGGGCTGACCCCGACTTGGCACGGTCATCTGCCAAGGATATCCCAGGCAACATAGATACCATAACCAGGAAATTAACACATAGAACAAGAATTGCTTTCATTTTTTCTCCTTTTGCATATAGCAGGACGATTATCTATATGGCTTTCCTGCAACGCCGCACCCTTAAACCTCATTTGAGTTTATAGAAAACCTTAATCTTCAGGCTAAATTAATTATATAGTTAACTCGCCTCAGCCTTCGGCTCCCACGCCCACCATTCGGCCCACGTATCAAGAAGAGCCTTGTAGCGTTTCTTTATATCCCGCATTTTTCTCAAATCGCTGCACAAAGTCGGATTTAGCGGTATCGGTCCAAAATTCTTTCCTATAATTCGTTCAAGTGAGGCCAACAGGAGTTCAGCTTCGTGATAATATGAATAATCCAGCTCCACCGCCAAGCGTTGGACGTCGATGCTGCGACAACGGGTTAGAGCCTTACGCATTTCAGGCAATCCTGCTGCGTCCTGATATTCTGTAAGAAAACAAGCCGCATAAAGCCTGACTTTTTCGCTTTGATCCTTTAACCGATTTCGCATTTCCAATACCGCCGAAGGATCGCGCGTGTCAGCAAGTGCATATAACGCACAAACACGATTACGTTCTGCCTTGTCGTCCGCCGCAGATATTAAATATGGGACAAGGCCCTGAACTTTAGGGGCAAAGTCCGGTCTTCGTCGAACACGCTTTCCGCCACTGCGGTCTGTACGTCGGGCCATCATGCGCAAGCCGTGTATGGCCTGCCAGCGAACTCTCTCGTCGGGGTCTTTCAGCAATCCGCACAGAAGTGCCGCCGATTCCTCGGTATGAAAATGGTCTCCAAGCATCGATGCAAGGTCATAGCGCTGTCGAGGATTTTCTACTTTAGGCAGAGCACGGCCAATAGCACCTACGGCCTGCTCGGGCATCGCTTTCAATTCGGCGAGAACGTTTAGTCTTGCTTTCCGAGTTTCGTTGAACGAAGCATCTTTGGGATGCGGCATTTTCAGGTAGCGTTGAATAATCTGCTCAGCTTCGGAGCCCCATGATTGGTGAGCAGTACAAGCAAATAATGTGACTGAAAAAATCAGAATTAGAATTGATATTCTCATTTCAAATCTCCTAACTTTGCTGCTATTGCCTGCGCACATTATACGTTTCTTTCGAAGCAATATGTGTAAATACTTTGTAAAAAACAGAGCAATATTCCGTGTTTTTGAAAGGAAAGAAAAAGGCCGGGACAATCCAATCCGGCCTATCTACTCAGACAACCGACAGGGGAGATCAATACAGTCGGCGTGAAGCCTCAGATGTAATAATCAATTCGCTTTAATTTCCACTAAGGACTCGATAAGCTCCTGTAATTTTTCGTTGCTCATTTTTTTATTGGCTACCAAACCCAAGATCGTTCCATCCGACATGACAATCATCCTGGTAAATCTTTCTTCACTGAGGTTTTTAATATCAAAGAATTCAGGGTTTGCCTCGGCGAAACCTTTCAAATAAAATCTGGCATAATCAGAGCCTCTTGGATGGGTATACAGCTTCGCTCCTGACGGAGCCTCCATGACAAGCTGCTCCTTGAGTATCCACTCCATAAACGCTTCTTTGTAGTCGCTATGCATATTCGACTGATCAATGATGATGTGATTGCCATCATCGCTCAAGATTCCTGTCACATACACTTTTCCCATCTTTTTCATAAGAGGATCGCCAATCTGCATAATAGTCAGCTTCTCTATCCAAGAAAGTTTCTCCACTGTATATGAAGTATGATTTAGCCCGCTTCGAATATCTTGGGCACTGATTTCTTTGGACTCAACCGGCCTGTAATCCTGAATTATGGTCTTTACTTCGTATCCCTCAGGAATGTCGGTACTGAAAGCTGATGGGTCCAGCTCAAAATCAAATTCAAATTCATCCAGAAAAATGGTTTGCCCTCGCTGGGTGTGTACAAGCTCTATCTCGACTGGTAGCTTGGTCTTCGGATCCACCCATACCGTGAAATCATTGTACTTGTTTGGCTTATGTCTGAAGCCTTGCAGGATTTTACCATTTTTCTTTTTTGTGCCGAGTCTTTCAGTAGATTCCTGCTCGAATCGCTTGACCATCTCAATTATATGCGGGTCTTTTTTAGGCCCAAAACCAATAAGCTTTGTAACTGTTGCCTTCATCTGATCGGGATAAAGCTCTACGGTTATCGGATCGGTTCCCCGCATATCAATGATATGTATTGAGCCGTCTTCAACTTCCTGCCGCCTTTGTGAAAGGTTCAGATGATACACCCGCATTGTCGGGATTTGAGGGCCTTGTTCCCGAACAAGTCTCTGGCGGCATTTGTATTTTGTATAGTTGTTGATTTGCTCAACTACATCAGCCCATGCGACATTTGCCACATCCGGTCCACCGGTAAATTTTAGTCCAAATAGTATGGTTATAATTATCACCGCCGCAGCGGCCAGTTTTGTGATTGGATTATTCATAATCTTTCTCCATATTTTTTGTTCCCCAGTTCTGAGTCCGCTCGTTTTTTCGTTCAACATTTTTCTTACACGTTCCAGGTCACGTGCAGTAACCTCGGGGCTTGACTGGAACTGTGAAATAGCTTCAAAACGAAGCTTAATATCTTTTTCATCGACTTCCGACATAACATCACCTCATCGTGAAGCTTTAGTTATTTATATCCGTCTATCATTTCTGCCTTACCAGCAATTCTCTAAGCCTTGCCATGGCCTTTGAACATAGTGAACGCATATATTGCGGCTTCTTTCCAAGCCGTTGCGCAATTTCCTCATAAGATTTCTGCTCAATATAGTGCATCACGACTACATCCCGGGCTAAATCAGTCAATTTCGAAGCAGCATTGAGAACCTGCTCTAATTCTTCGGCCTGAATCATTTTCCCCAGTGCCGACGAACCATTCGGTGCCGACTGGCAATTCTCTTCCAACGGTTGACAGGCAGTTTTGCGGTTCCTACGCCATTCAAACGCAAGGTTCATGGCCGCTCGGTGAGCATACGCAAAAGGATTCTCTGCCTTATCAAACGCCCTGGAATTGCATAACCTTATGAAAAGTTCCTGCAGCAAATCTCCTACCACATCCTCGCGCAGTGTCAGACGCGCCAAAAGCCTATGCAAATCCGCTCCTGACGTATCCAGCAATTTCAGAATCTTTCTTTGCCGCTCTATCAAGAATTATCCTCGATACTTTACTTTAGTAGCTACTTTGCCATGGCCTTTACCATTATAGATGAAAGAAACACATCCTGCGCACCTCATTTTCAGTGGAAATTCTTCCATTGACACAAAGAAGGCCGGGTTAAATGTCCGGCCTATTTTTGAACTTCAGTAAAGGAGGATTACCGTATCACTTGTTCATAGTACACAAGGAAGTTTGTTAAATCCCGCCGAAAATCGTCCAGCGCCCAGGTTGATTGAAAACCTGCCGAACACCGAGGCGCTCCAGTTTCCACAGGCTTTTCTTTCCGGCTTTTTCGATCTCAATCGTGCAGGGTACAACCATACCACCGGTAGCAGGATTTGGATGTGGGCCGGCCGGTCCGATTGAAATAATGCGGAGAAACCTGGTCTGGCCGAATCCCTGTTTTATTTTGTCGGCCGGTATACCCTCCAGTAATTTGCCCGCTTTGGCGTAATCGGCGGCAATCAACGCCTGGAAAAATTGTCTTGTCACTTCAACGGCAATCTCCTCATCGCTAAGGTTGCCCTGGACCAGTCCGACATCCTGAATCGTCTGATCAACTCGCATCACATCTGCGGAAACTTCATCATCGAGTGTAAACATCCCGGCATCGATTGGCTGATTGTAGTTATAATATTCCTGAACGCCAATGTATTGATACTCGCCGTCTTTAAGGCGGTAATACCGTGCGGTCTTAACGAGTTTGGTTGCCTGATCGACGAACAAAACTTCGCGCCTATGAGGCGATGAGCTTTCAGATAGATGTGTTGCTGTTACGACAATCGGTTTGGCCTTATCGGAAGGCTGGTCAATCTCTATCTTTACTTTACCCTGTGTTTGCAGTTCATACAGCCGTTCGACGGCCAGTCTCGGGTCATGTCCCTCAACTATCCTGAGCATACGGTCTGCGAAGGTTTTGTCGGCGGCTACGAACAAGAGATTTTTCTTCTTAAAGTATACCTGAACTTTATTTTGGTTCCAAACAATCACTTTGGCGCCGTCCTGGGGGGAGTCCCATTGTGGCATATGCATACGTGCATTCACAATATTTCCCAAGTTGTCGCACTCAACCCAAAACTCCTTCGGCTCATCTTTGTGTTCCGAGGCAAAATCTTTGATATGCAGGTAACGGACGGTGTGGTTGGCCTTGATAGTTTGTGCAAGAACGTAGGCTGATTCGTTCCAAAGATTTATTGTCAGCACAACTGCAAGAATTATCACCGCCGCTGCGGCGAGTTTTGTTATTTGACTTTTCATAATATACTCCCGGAGAATGTATCGTTTTGGTTGCATCAAAGTCTCGCTGAAACCTCTCGACATTTCCCGGGCGATTTTGGCTGCATCGGCTGGCACATTTTCCGTGCCTAACTTGTTCAGGATTTCTTCAATACTATCCGGTCTCATTTTTTGTCTCCTAATCCCTCACAGTCGCCAACTTGTTTTTCAACGTCGCAATCGCCTTGGATACATGTGACCTTGCCCCGGCTTCGCTGCATTTCAATTTCTCGGCGACGGCCCGGTAATTTTTTTGCTCGAAATATCTCATTACAATTGCCTTTGCCTGTTTGGGCGGAAGCTGGGCTACGGCCTGTCTTACCCTGGCAGCCAATTCGCTGTCGCTGACTTTTTGATCGGCGCTTTCTGCAACGCCAAGGTGACTTTCGTTGAGTTGTCCATTTCTACCTATTCTGTTTCGCCAAGCCCTGGAATTAGCCGTCAGGGCGATTCGGTAAATGTAAGAACCGGCCTTCTTGCCGTTTAGCTTCTCGACGTGTCGCCACATTCCCAAGAGCGAATACTGCATCGCCTCGGTGAAAAGCTCCCTATCGCCGGTGAGCTTCCAGAGCACCGAAGCCAGGAAATCAATATATTCAGCTTTAACCTGTCTAAAGAGCTCCGCTCGCTTTGAATGCTTCATTTTCTACACTCTAACTAACTTTTATAAAGTCCGAACATGTCCAGTTTCCACTTAATAATAACCGCGTGGAGCTGAATTTGTGTAAAAGTTTTCGTAAAAAAACACAATTGTTTACGTCATATTAAAAAACAATCGAGATGCTTTTTCGAGAAGTCTAAGCTGTGACTATTGGCCGGCTAATTCCGTCTCTGCCGGCCTTCGGACCCTGAACATTATGAAAAGTCCGAAAACTGCCGACAGTACATAACCTACAGGTACAAAATTCAGGACAAGATCAGCACCAAGAAATTCAATAACAGGGAGTAAAGCCATAAAAACAATATTCGCCAGCGCCCATGTTCCACCAACCATAAAACCCATTCGCCTTCCCAGGTTCGGGCCCGTTGTGTCTCTTGCCAGAGTAATCATCAATGTATAAGCAGAGATCGCACAAAAACCGACACCAAACATCACCCATATAGCCATTGCTTTATCTATAAATATCAGATAAATCACCAAAAATGGGACCGTTAGAAAAAGTGCGATTACAGAACAGCGAAGCTCGCCTTTTTTGTGAGCTAATCCGGCCCAGACAAATGAGCCAGCCGCTCCTCCCAGACCAAACATCGTCGCCGAGAATCCCCCGAATGTAAGCTCAAAACCAACCTCGTTGAGCACCGTCGGCAGCAAGCACGCCAGGACAATTGTAGAAACCGCCGCGGGCATCGCCATCGCAAATATAAACCAGAAAGGTAATCTTTTTTGAGTTCCGTGACGGTTATTTGTATTTCTTACTGCCGGCTCAACCGCCAAGCGGATTCTCAGGAATATAACCAGCAAAATTCCTGCAACCGGACAAAGAATCAGCGGACACAAACCCCACAGACCATAGTGTGTGACCAAAATAGTAGAGATTGCCCCACTGCTTGCATATCCCAGAAAGCCGCCCGCCATAAAAACGGCCGTACTCACCGCCGGTGGAATTCGCCTGAGATGGTGAACTGCCCGCAGGGATTCGGGGTGTACAATTGCTATACCGAAACCGCTGACCGTGGATAATAAAATCAGTGCCGCAAAGGCACCGCCCGACCTCGGCAGTATTCCAACCAGGCAAATGCCGGCACCAACTATCAAGCCGATGTGCAAGAATAAAGGTGACCTCTTGCGAGCGCGCATATGACCGGTCAGTACCTGTATACCGTTACTTGTCATATTCAGCGCGATGACCAGCAAGCCTCCCAGCGACAAGCTCAATGCAAATTCCTCCCTAATTGCCGGCAGTAGCGGGGGCAGCATACCTGCGAACATATCGACAAAAAAATGAACCGCCGACAGCACCAAGAGCTGCATCCACCAAAATGTCGCTATCTTTTTATTCAAGTGTCACCCAGTTCCATCCTCAGCGATTTTGCTTTGCAGCTTCGGCCGCCTTCAGCAGATTACGGGCTTTCGTATAGTTCGGATCGATTTCCAGTGCCCGGCGATATGCTTTTATGGCCTCTTCGGTTTTACCCTGGGCGGCCAAAAGAATCCCGACATTACAGTGCATTTCCAGATCTTTTGGATTAGCTTTGAGCACTATCCGAAACTGCTCAATAGCCTCATCGAACTTTTTAATGCTGGCCAGCGCCAATCCCAACCGGCCGCGGGTAATTATGCTGTCAGGCTCAAGTTCAATCGCTTCTTGATAATAGCCTATAGCCTCATCGAAGCGGCCCTTTTGGGCCAAAGCAAAGCCCAGACCGCTTATTGTATCGACATCATCGGGCCTCAATCGCAATGCCATGCGATAGTGTTCGACGGCCTCATCTATCATCCCCTGTCTTGTAAGCTCAGCGGCCAGATTAAGACGTGCCTCGGGAAAGTATGCCTTCAACTCGAGGGCTTTTCGATAACACATAATCGCATCATCAGATCTGTCAAGCCTGCGAAAAGCAATGCCGAGGTTGTTATAAATTTCAGGAGAATTCGGCCTGATTCGCAGGGCATTGTAAAAATGTTCGAGCGCCTTTTCGACCTCTCCCATGTCTTTTAGAACATTGGCATAATTATTATTCATTACGAAGTTATCTTCTGTAACATTAATCGCGTGCTCAAACAGAGCCTTGTTATTTCGCCAATGTCGCAATTGAAGTCTGGTGCAAACCGCCAAAGTCAGGAGAACGGTCAGCGCTGCCGGGCCGAGAATAATCTTTCGGTATCGCCGGTTTTCCAACAACTCATAAAGTCCCCAAGCAATCATGATAAAGAGCCCTATGAATGGCAGATAAGTGTATCGGTCGGCCATGGCCTGTGAACCGACCTGGACGATGCCGATAACAGGGACAAGAATTCCGAGGTACCAGAGCCAGCCTACGGTCAGGTATTTCCGGCGTCGAGCGAACCACAAAACAGCGACCGAAACGACCAGCAGCGCCAATGCAGAGGCCACTATCTGCCAGATTGGCAACTTATTAAAAGGATGAGGGTAAAATACCGCCAGCCGGGTGGGCCATACCATCTTTGAAATATAAGTGACGTAAGAAACGAGAGCGTTTGCAAGACGGTATTTGATAGGGACATTGTGCCAGCCGGACATGACTCCACCCCTTTTTTGAGCTATAAAGGTAACCGCGCTCAAAGCTGCGACAAGGACAAACAAGGGAATCTTTTCAACGAGCAAACGCCAGAGCGGAATCCCTCTATCCTCGACCTGCTCCGTTTCAGCCTGCTCCAGATCCTGTTCTAAATCCCGCTCCTCACCAGCACGCTTGAATTGCAGGCGCTGAAGCGGCCAATAGTCCAGCAGAAGCAAAACGAACGGCAAAGTCACAACCATCGGCTTTGTCATAGTTGCAAGGGCAAACACCAAAACCACCAGCAGTAACCTACCAAGACATGAACCGTTCGTGTATCGAATATAAGCGGCTATGGTCAACATCCAGAAAAAGGTGCTCAAAACGTTCTTACGCTCGGAAATCCAGGCAACGGACTCGACGTTCAAAGGATGGAGGGCGAAAGCCGCAGCCACAAACAGACTGGGCCAAACGGCAGCGGTTATCTTTTTCAAGATACCAAAAAGCAGCAGCGTACTGGCGATATGAAACAATAAACTCGTCAAATGATGCCAGGTTGGATTTAGTCCAAACAGTTGATAGTCCAGTAAGTGGGTCAGCGAGGTCAGTGGATGCCACATGTGGTAATGAGGCGTGGTAAAGGCCCAGATAACCGTTTCATAAGTTATTCCGCGCTTTACGTTTGGATTTTCAGTAACGTATTTATCGTCATCGTACTTGACAAACTCGCACTTGAGGACCGGCCAATACACTGCAAGTGCTGTTATGACCAGAAAACCATAAGCCAAGAGGGATTTATTCTTATGAAGTGATATATTCATTTTCTACAAATTCAATAAGCTAAACCTCACTGCTATAGCAGAAGTTACACAAATGTATCCTACAGTTCAATTTTCCTGTCGAATGCCTCCATAAATGGCATCACAATCCAGTCGCCAAAAACAATCAAGCGCCTCAAAACCACTTGCCTTTAGCTTTTCAAAATGCCATTCAAGGGGCATGCCCTGCTCCGAGCCTTCCCATGGCCCGGTAAAGGCGGAGCGAAATTGCTCAATGTCCATCTTTAACACCTTACCATATTCATTCCAGAAACCATCCCAGTCATCCGCCTCAGGGTCGGCTTTCTGTCGATGCATCTGCTCTCTGTTCTGCTCCCATTTTTTCTGAATATCCGCTTGGCTGCTTCGAACATGGTCTGCATTTAGAAAGATACCGCCCGGCCGAAGAATCCTGGCGAGTTGTCTATAAAACCGGCCCAACTGCTCCGGATTAAGCCAGTGCAGAGCAGTAGCCGAGATAGCGGCGTCTATTGGAGCAGGTACAAGCTTCAGCCATGGTTGTTCCCGCAGGTCTGTTTGGATAAGATGGGCACGCTCGCCGAACCTTGTTAATCTTTTTTCTGCAAGTGCAAGAAGTGTCGGATCAAAATCGATACCATAAACCTCAGTATCGGGAAACCTTTCCAAAATCAGCAGCATTAAACTGCCGGTGCCACAGCCGATGTCCAGAATCCCTGAGATAGTATGCCGGGTATAAGCAATCAGCCGGACCATCAATTCAAACCGCTCTTTTCGACACAATACGTATCGGTCCTGCATTTTATCCCAGCGTTCAATCCAAGCATGCCAGTCGAAATCAGCGGGAAATTGTATTTCCAAAACCGGTCCCTTACTCATGAAGGCGGCCAACAAAACCTACCCTGAGAACTCAAACTTTTTTCCGGTCAGTCGTTCGTAGCCTTCTATATATTTAGCGCTTGTCTTTTGCCTGATATCATCTGGTAGCTCGACGCCGGGGCCTGATTTATCGAAATTTATACTCTCAAGGTAATTTCGGACAAACTGCTTATCGAAACTTTCCTGGTCCCTGCCGGCCTCATATTTGTCGGCCGGCCAGAAGCGGGAAGAGTCCGGGGTCAAGACCTCATCGACCAGAATAATTTTATCGTCAACCACACCCCACTCAAATTTCGTGTCGGAAAGTATGATGCCTCTGGTTTCGGCATACGCGCTTGCCCTTTTGAAAATATCGATGCTCTTGTCCCGCACGTAGCCTGCCGATTCCTGACCGATGATTTCGGCGGACCGCTCAAAGCTGATATTCTCATCGTGCGTTCCTCTTTCGGCCTTTGTGGCCGGTGTAAAAATAAGTTCAGGCAGCTTTTGGCATTGTTTTAATCCGGCGGGCAGTTTCTGGCCGCAGACCGTCTGGCTCTGCTGATATTCGACCCAGCCCGAGCCGGCCAAATAGCCTCTTACAACACACTCTATTGGCAGGACCTGGCCTTTTTTACAAAGCATACTGCGGCCTGCCAACTGCTCGGGGTGATTACTAAACGGCTCAGGGAAATCCTTTATATCATCGCTAATCAGGTGATGCTCAATCTCATCGCTTAGAAAATCAAACCAGAAACGCGAAATCTGTGTCAGCACAATCCCTTTATATGGTATGCCGTTGGCCATAACCACGTCGAAAGCGCTAATCCTGTCGGTAGCAACGATGAGCAGCTTATCACCCAAATCGTATATATCACGAACCTTGCCCCTGCTCGGCTCCATACCTGCAATATTTGTCTGCAATACCGTTTCCACAACTACTCCTTTCTTCACAAAATCCGGACAATTCATTGGGCAAAAATACCCGCCAGCTTCTTCAAAAAAATTAGTCATTAATAAAGTCGCTAATCTTACCAGTACAGGCTCCCCGAGATAAAAAAAGGGATGCCCCCTTTTCTCCCGAATACTTCAGTAACTGTTCGAATACTAACATCCTAATCACAATTCACTCAAGAGCGCATCAATTTCGTTTTCAGTATTGTAAAAATGAGGTGAAACCCGAATGCATGGATTCCCCGACAAGTCATCTCTCAATGAAACGACTATACGTTTAAGATCCAGCCTATTATAAAGATCGACAATACTATCGGCCTTGAAAGATGTTATACCCGTTCGTAATCGCCCGCTTGAAATACCAAGAACTTCATAGCCCTTCTTCTTTAGAGCGGAAATTAACTTAGTGCGCAGGTCAGCTAGGTGATTGGCTATCTTGTCGATGCCAATCTTCTGAATCAGCAGGAGCGCAGCATGAAGGCCGACCAAACCAACAATATTTAAACTACCAGGTTCGTAACGTCTGGCGCAGTCCGGAAGCTCAAGTTTAATTCGGGTGAACTTTCTGTGTTCTCTTACGGACTTCCAGCCAAGCAGGGCTGGATACAGCAGTCCAAAGTTATCTCGTCTAACGAAAAATATTGCTATCCCTTGTGGTCCTAAAAGCCATTTATGAGCATCTGCAGAGAGGAAGTCCACGTGCTTCACCGAACAAGGAAGTGCTCCCAAACTCTGAATGGCGTCGACACAAAAGAGAATTCCCCGCTCCCTAAGGAAGGCCCCGATGGCGTCGAGGTCGATAGTGGCACCTGTAAGATAATGTACCGAAGATAAAGAAACAAGACGAGTTCGTTTATCGATATGCTCTCTTACCTCATTTAGAGTAATTACACCTGTCGGCTGATGCGGAATGAACTTTACCTCAACGCCCTTTCGTTTGAGACCCAGCCAGGGATAGACATTGGCAGGGAAGTCGGCTTCTGCGATTACGACATTATCTCCTTTTTCCCATTCGAGGCCAGCAGCGACCAGGCTCAAACCTAGTGAGGTCGAACCGGTAAAAGCGACTTCATCAGGTGAAACATGCAGCAGTTTTGCCACAAGTTCCCGCGTTTGTATCTCTATATCTCTATGCAGGTAGTCAAATTGTCCACTATTAGAAACATCTTTAATGTATCGACGGATCGCTCTCGCAACTCGCATCGGCAGCGGGCAAGTGGCCGCATGCGCAAGAAAAATGTTATCACGTGTTACGGGAAACTCACGACTGCGTAATTCTCCATCTCGCAAAATATTATCAAGAAAAGTCACCTCACAGCCTTTCCCAAAATCTTCGATACCATTCGATTGTTTCCTTGAGACCTTTTTCAAGTGGCGTTTCCGGCTCCCACCCTAAACACTTCCGGGCCTTGCTGATATCCAGGCATTTGGCTATCGGTTTAACCTTTCTTTTACCTCGAAAGACGGCTTCTCTATCCTTATTATCGAATAGAACAGAAATTTTCTTGGCGAGTTCCTGCGTAGATGTGAGTATTCCCGTTCCAAAGTTTATAGCCTCTCCCACTATTACATCCAAGTTTTCTGCCGTTTTGATATATGCATTAGCCATATCTGCAATATGCAAGAAATCGAGAGCCGTAGTGCCGTCATCGCGGGAACCAAAATCATATGGGGCTTTTGGGTCGGTTATAAGATTAAGAATGGCGCGTGGTACGATGCGACTAAAGTTCGTATCCCCAGGTCCATAGGTATTCATGAAACGGCAAACCGCTGTTTTCAATTTATAAATCTGAGGATAACAACGGACCAAAATATCTGCTGCCACTTTTGATGGGGCATAGATGTTTGTAGCAGGCAACGGAGGATCCTCTTCACGAAACGGCTCTCGTGTGGTGGTCGTCCCGTAGTATGCTCCACTTGATGCAAATACAAGTCGCTTAGCGTGTTCTGAGGTGCGTATGGCTTCCAGAACGGCATATGTCCCTAAGGCATTAACGCTCAATGTCTCATATGGATGAATATTGCTGATGGGAATGATTGGCTGTGCTGCAAGATGAAAAACAGTATCAATCTGAAATCTTTCTATAGTTAATTTCAAAAACTCGAGGTCCCTTATATCGCCCTCTATAAACTCAACTTCATCATACTTACCACTGAGCACCAGGTAGGAGTTTTTAGGCAGCCAGCGGTCGACAATAAAAACCTTTGCGCCACGGTTGAGCAACTGCTCGCAAAGATGCGAGCCCCCAAAACCAGCACCACCAGTAACCAAACAAGCTCTATACTTCCAGTCGAAACTATGCATAATTTCTCAATTAAAAAGAATTATATACAGGTAAACTACTTGAAAAAAACCTTGTTTCTCCTATACCATTCGATCGTATCCCAAAGCGCTCTATCAAAGTCCACATACTCAGGAAAGTCTTCCCCGAGTGTTTTCTTAAGCTTGTCTCCCCTCATTTTTTGTTTTCTAATAGAAATAACGACCTTGTCTATAGGTCTTACCCTTAGAACAATACCGTTTTGACTTATGTTTTCCCCAATCTCCTTTTTACCACTCTTCCGTTCAACATCAGCGGCAGTATCGACGATTTTTTTTAACATTGCTGGAGTTGAATAGTAACAAACGCCGGGGAGATTATAAACTTCACCTGCACACTCATATCGACAAGTTAGCTGAAGTATTATATCTACAACATCATCAATATAAAGGTACTCGCGGCAATGGCCGAGAGAATCATAATATAATTCAGGTGGACATGGGGAATTATCTTTATAGATACACCTCATGGCTTTTGGTAGTAAACGGTAATCGAAATTCAAATCCCAGGGCCCAAAAAGATTACACATTCGCAATACGGTTGTTTTCAGCTCGTAAACTTCATGATAGGTACGAGCAAATACATCCGCCGCCAGCTTGGTTGAATCATAAACACCGATCCCCCTTAAGGATGTCTTTTCCTCATCGTAGGTTTCCTCTCCTTCTTTCATTTCACCATAAACCTTATCAGTTGAGGCAAAGAAAACGGTTGGAGGATTATGCTTAAGCACGCGGACAGCCTCGAGCATATTAAACAGCCCCATAGTATTCGCTTGAAAAGTCTTCAAGGGATTGTCGGCAGCTTTTTCAACTACTGCCGCGTAAGCAGCGAAGTGAAAAATATAATTGAAGTTTCCATCTTCAATTTTCTTCTTCATATAATCAAGGTCTGTAACATCCCCATATTGAATACGAAGCCGATCTTCGCTATATTCTTTTCTTAACTCGTTATTAACAAGACAAATTCGCTCCGGTTTCGCGTCAATATCGAGCACTGTGACAATTGCTCCCTCTTTCAACAAACGCCTAGCCACGTGACCTCCCACAAAGCCACAACCGCCTGTTACCAACACATTCATATTTTGGTAATGCATTTTCACCCTTGTCTAAGCCCTGTACCCTTTGTATTCATGAGTCACTAAATATTCTGCGTGTATATATTATCCACTATTTGTCAAAAATATTGAAGCAGACAAATTACCTGCTTCTATAACACCATCATATCCACGTCTTTCGGCGAGGTCAAGCCGGGTTTCGGGATATTTTAGCTGGATTGAACCCTGACATTCATAAGCTACTCCTACCTCAAGAATTCCGAACTTGCCGATGAAATAAACGCTTACAAATCCAACTTTTACCAAAAAATTCCTATTCCATATTCCAAAATATGCACCCTGGGGTATAATACAAGCAAAATCGATAATAGTCAAAGGAGCAGAAGATATGCCAAGCGTAAAAGATGTGATTGTCAAAAAACCATCCGAAGAAGAGGCCGAGGCCTGCAAGGCCTGGCCAATCTGGAAATGTGAAGCGAGCACCTTCGATTGGGCCTACACAGAGAAAGAGACGTGCCTGCTGTTAGAAGGGAAAGTAACGGTCACAGACGGCGCGGATTCGGTGAGTTTCGCCGCCGGCGACCTTGTGGTATTTCCCGAGGACCTGGAGTGCACGTGGCAGGTCAGCGAAGCAGTGACAAAGCACTACAAGTTCGGATGACCGGCAGGTCCGTCGCAACGACTTCGAAATGGGATGGCTCATCATAAGGCCGATTTATCGACTCTCCAGAATACACAAATTGCGAGAGTAAGGGGCGTTGTTGTAATATTCGGGAAAACCACTTATCAGGAGGAAATCATAACGGAACCGGAAAGACTATGAAGCTAATGCCAACTACACGTCGAATAATCCTGTATTTTTTATTTGTATGTTTTATTTGTATGTTTTATTTCGACTTCAATCGCGACGGCGGAAAATCCTGAAGCGTTGCCAGACAATAAAATAGACCGTCATGCGTTAGTAACCCGGCATAATATCACCATTAGCAAAGCCGATCCGCTGACACCACTGAGCGTAGGTAATGGCGAGTTCGCATTTACGGCCGACATTACGGGGCTTCAGACATTTGGCGAATATCATGCCAAAGGCACGCCGCTGGGCACTCTATCACAATGGGGCTGGCACAACATGCCCAATCTTGAAGGGTATGCGCTATCGGATGTTTTGGAATCATACCAGGTTTGGGGACGCAGTGTCCCTTATGCCTCAGACGGTAATTACCCGAAAGGATATTCACCCGCGGCAGCGTGGCTTCGCTCAAATCCACACCGTCTGCATTTGGGACAAATCGGATTGCGAATAACCAAAGCCAACGGCTTAATGGTGAGTATTGACGATCTTACACATACGATACAAACCCTAAATTTGTGGACGGGACTGCTGAGCAGCCGATTCGACGTAGATAGCCAGCCTGTCTCGGTCCGGATCGTGTGTCATCCTTCACGGGATATCCTGGCTATAAAGGTGGAGTCGCCGCTACTTAAACAGGGGCATTTATCCGTTTCTTTGGCTTTTCCTTACGGCAGCACAGGCTGGAGAAGTTCTGCTGACTGGTCCAGCCCAAACCCCCATAAGACACAAAGCCGAATTGATGACGGCAAAGCCGAATTT
>Ga0209536_100005743_pt1 | contig 19177 bp, 12 predicted proteins | sample DeeMarSeWOR28_12_FD_187461 | JGI IMG/M metagenome (GOLD analysis project Ga0209536, IMG submission 187461) | Marine sediment microbial communities from White Oak River estuary, North Carolina - WOR-2-8_12 (SPAdes) (version 2) | ecosystem: Environmental > Aquatic > Marine > Intertidal zone >... | reverse complement strand
GTTTATCATCGAACTACAGATTAGATATTGTATACGCGACTTGCGATGTGGGATATGCGATACCAGATACCGGATGCCAGAAATGAGATGTCATCTCGAAGGAAGCCGCGGGATAGAGGATTCCCATAAATTGGAAGTGCCGTAGGCACGACCCAGGAAATACAGTAGATTGCTGCAATGGAATACTGGAGTGATGGAGTATTGGGCAATATAATCTAGACCTGCAGGGGCCCCGTCTGGATGGGGTGTCCGCCCAACTAGGTAAGACATCCCGGTCGGACGTTTTTCATGTTAACACATTTTCCAAAGTATTAAAAATAGTATTTTGAAAGGATATTAAACGGTGAATACACTAGGCATTGTCAGGGAGACTAAAAACGAGTGGGAACGACGGGTACCCCTTACCCCAACTGATTTAAAAAAGCTGATGGCAGATTATTCCTTTAAAACGATCATTCAGCCCTCTGAAAACAGAATATTTAATGACGAGGCCTATCAGGATTCAGGAGCCACACTTGAAAATGATCTTACATCCAGTGATCTGATTATCGGTATAAAAGAAATCAAAATCGCAGATCTATTAAAAGATAAGGCATACCTTTATTTTTCTCATACGATCAAGGGACAGTCCTATAATATGCCTATGCTGCAAAAGCTGATGGATCTAAACTGCACGTTAATGGACTATGAAAGAATGGTAAATGAAAAAGATCAACGTTTAATCTTTTTCAGCTATCATGCCGGCGTTGCCGGCATGATTGAGACCATGTGGGCATTTGGAAAGCGGCTGGAATATGAAGGAATCGATTCGTCCTTTTCTCGTATAAAGCAATCATTGGATTATGCAGATCAGTCTGAAGCAGAAGATGAATTTAAAAAACTTGGCGAAGATATTAAAATAAACGGCTTGCCCGAACAGATTTCACCACTGATTATCGGTATAACCGGTTACGGTAATGTTTCCCGGGGCGTCCAACATATGCTCGATTTATTGCCGGTAAAGGAAATCACCACGGATCAGTTACAAAAAATCAAAAAGGATTCTGAATTAGATCCGAATCTCATTTATAAGGTAGTTTTTGCAGAAAAAGATATGGTCGAACCTGTGTCCTCGGACACGGTTTTTGATCTTCAGGATTATTATACTAATCCTGAAAAATACAAAGCCGGATTCGAACGATTTTTAAGTTCTCTGTCAATATTGGTAAATGCTTCATTCTGGGATACAAAATATCCAAGGCATGTTACAAAAAACGGACTACAAAAACTCTTTTCAGGAACCAATAGGCCATCTTTGCGTGTGATCGGGGATATCAGCTGTGACGTGAATGGCGGCATCGAAGCGACAGCAAAAGCAACTGATCCCGGGAATCCGGTATTTGTATATCATCCGCAAGAGGATATTATTCAAGATGGTGTAGAGGGAGAGGGCCCCGTAATTATGGCAGTGGATAACTTGCCGAGCGAATTACCTAAAGATGCCTCGGTTTATTTTAGTTCTGTTTTGAAGGAGTTTATACCGAATCTGGTAACTTGTGATTTTACAAAGAGTTATGACAAAATAGAATTACCTTATGCTCTGAAGAGAGCGGTTATTGTTCATCAAGGAGAATTAACGCCCGAGTATAAATATTTGGAAAAATATTTATAATTATAGAAAATATTTCACTATTTAATAGATAATTTATTAATTTTACCGGACTTTCAGCAGAAGTATTCACATTTATCAATCATATTTCAGTATTTCGCTGTAGATATTAAACTTAGTATAAATTTTAGACTGGTTCTAGAGACAGGTGCTCACGTCATTATTTTTTCAATAAGGGTTGAATTTAAAACAGTATGAATAAGATAAACCTATAAATGATGGTAAGAGGAGAAGCGCTAATTGATAAAAAGAGGAGTGATCTAAAATGACCGTTAAAAACAATCGGGTCGTGGCGAATCCATCTCACATTACTGACGCAGAAGTAATTGTCGGTATTCCGTCATACAATGAAGCCGATAATATTGCTTATCCAACAGATGTTGCGAGCAGAGGCTTGAGAGAGCACTTTTCGAATAAATCCTCTGTCATCATTAATGTTGATAACCATTCTCCGGATGGTACAAAAGACGTTTTTCTGAATACACCGACCGAAGTACCGAAAATTTATATATCGACCGCTCCCGGTGTAAAAGGGAAAGGTAATAATTTCAGAAATCTTTTCGAAGCGGCTGTTGAATTGAATGCAAAAGCGATTATCGTTGTTGACGCTGATTTGAAAAGTATAACACCTTCATGGATTCGATATCTGGGTGAACCCCTGATGGGTCGATATGATTATGTGGCACCGATCTATGCCCGACATAAGTATGATGGAACAATTACCAATCAAATCGCCTACCCTTTACTGCGTTGTCTGTTTGGTTTGAGAGTTCGTCAACCAATTGGCGGTGATTTTGGATTTTCTGGTAAATTGGCACGTGCTTTTCTTTCCGAAAAACTATGGAATGATAAAATTGCTCATTTTGGTATCGATATCTGGATGACCACTATTGCCATTGCGCGCAGGTTTAATATTTGTCAGGCATTTTTAGGTAATCCTAAAATCCACAAACCAAAAGATCCCTCAGCGGATCTGGGTCCAATGTTTACTCAGGTTGTTTCAACTCTTTTTGATCTGATTATAGATTTTGAGTTTATTTGGAAAGATACCTTCGAATCCCGTCCCAGTAATATCTACGGATTCGGACTAGGTATCGAGGAAAAACCGCCGGTGGTGAATGTAAATACGGATGTACTTTTTGATAGTTTTCAAAAAGGATTCAAAACGTATGGTGAAATTTGGGAGAAGATCATACCGGGTCCGGAGTATATACAGATCAGTAGGTTGAAGGAGATAAAAGATAAGAAACAATTCTATTATTCCAGTGATTTGTGGGCACGTGTACTTTTCAATTATGCAATCGCCTATCGCACAAATCTGGTGAATAAAGACAAACTGATCGAATCAATGATTCCCTTTTATCACTCCCGAACACTGTCATTTGTCAATAGAACGGAAAAATCCAGCATTAAAGATGCGGAAGAATATCTGGAGAATATCACCCGTGTCTTTGAAAAAGAAAAGTATTATCTCATGCAACGTTGGGATACCTCCGTAAAAAGTCTCGGCCATAAACTCTTTAAGTAAATTTTAATGGCCGCAAAGCGGCCATTAAAATTTACTCCTAAGGATTTGTCGGCCGGATGTCAATCTCACTAACCATGGCCCGTTGATGCAGACGGATCATGTGAACGATACTCTCTGCTACATCCTCTCCTTTTAAGATTCGATCCCGCTTCGGATCGAAAGTATCATGATGCTCGTCAAAAAAATTTGTCGCCACCGACCCGGGACAGATTGTTAGCACACGCACACCATTTTTTCGTTCTTCTAACATCAGGCATCGGCTAAATCCGACAACGGCATGTTTGGTTGCTGCATATCCTCCGCCATTCACAAATGCATTTTTTCCGGCGAGCGAAGCAACATTTACCACGACGGATTCTCCCGCCTTCCTCAAGTGTGGTAAAGCTTCCCTGGTGGTTATGAACAATCCACGTACATTTAAATTAAACATCTCATCCCAGTTTTTAGTCGGAAAATCGGCGATAGGTTGAAAGTGTCCAAATCCGGCATTATTGACCAGTATATCAATTCCTCCAAGTTGAGTAACAGTTTCCGATATAAATCGTTTGATGTCATCTTCAACACTCATATCACCAACAAAACTAAATACCTCGACACCATTTGACCTGGCTTCTTCGGCAGTTCTTTCAAGAAGGTCATTACTTCTGGCAGAGATAGCAATTGAAGCACCCTCGTGCGCAAGCGCCAGCGCCGTTTCTTTACCGATCCCTTTACTGGCGCCGGTAATACAGGCAATTTTACCCTTAATATCCATAATATCTCCTTATTTTCATATATGTAATAAAAAAAACCACTGAGAGCACCGAGAATCTATTTTATATTTATTGATTTAATTGAAGTTTTATGTAACTCTTCTCTGTGATCGCATCGGTTTTATTTTAATTTTTAACCGTACTGACTGCGAGCCTAAATAAGCACCATTGCTAAATGCAATCTCCAAAATTCGTTTTCATTTTCTATACAAAAAGTAAAGAGTTATTTGCTTATATAGACTCAAAGAATTTAATTCTAAAAATAATTTTGTTTTGAGTTCTCAGAGTTGTTCTCAGTGCACTCTGTGGTTTTGTCTTTTTATTTATTCATCTGTAGTTTAAATATATAATATCTTGTATTTTATTCCAACCAATGTCTATATTGATTACGAAACTTCATTGATGATGAATTGATACATGATATTATCAGGCAGGTAACCAATGACGATCCTTATCAAAAATGGCCGAATCATAACAGATAAAAACGACTATCTCTCCGACATCTTCATTGAAAACGGCAAAATTAAGACCATCTTTTCACAAATAAACGGTCCTGCAGATAAAATTATTGATGCCTCTGAAAAATATGTTATTCCTGGAGGGATTGATGTCCACACACACCTGGATATGCCCCTTCAAAATACTGTATCGGCTGATGATTTTGAGAGTGGTACCATTGCTGCCGCGTTCGGAGGAACCACAACGATCATCGATTTTCCAACTCAATTAAAAGGAAGTTTTCCGCAGAAAGCTTTAGAACAGTGGTTCAACAAAGCGGAAGGTAAAGCCTGTATTGATTTCGGCTTTCATATGATACTGACGGATACAACACATTTGGAATTAGATGATCTTGCCGAACTCGTCAAAGAGGGCATCACATCGTTCAAACTATTCATGGCTTATCCCGGAAAATTAATGCTGGATGATCAGTCTGTTTTTGAAATAATGCGGGCTGCCCAGGAACTGAATATTCTTGTCTGTATCCATGCAGAAAACGGACAGGTGATAGATAGTTTAATTCAAGAGGCTATTAAGGAAGGAAAAACAGCACCTATTTTCCACGCCCTGACCAGACCCGCGACATTAGAGGGAGAAGCGATAAATCGCTCTATAGTGCTTGCGCAGGTGGCGGGGTGTCCGCTTTATCTCGTGCATGTCTCCAGCGCAGAAGGGATAAAATTTATTGCTGAAGCCCGCGAGCAGGGACTACCTGTATTTGCGGAGACTTGTCCTCAATACTTGCTGCTTTCTCTGGATGACATGATCGATTCCCGGGGATTTGAAAGTGCTAAATATGTATTCACACCTCCACTGAGAGAAAAAGAACACCAGGAGAAATTGTGGGAAGGTATTCTAAATAATCACATTCAGGTTATTGCTACCGATCACTGTCCGTTTAATTTGGCCGGTCAAAAGGATCTTGGACAAAATAATTTTACCAAAATACCGAATGGAGCGCCAGGCATAGAAAATCGGTTACAATTAATGTATGAATTTGGTGTAATAAAAAGAAATATTAGCCTGAATAGATGGGTTGAAATCTGCACAACACGGCCGGCAAAAATATTCGGCCTCTATCCTCACAAAGGAACAATTGATATTGAAAGCGATGCGGATATCGTAATTTGGGATCCAAATAAAAAAGTAACCTTGTCTGCAAAGACACATCACATGAATGTCGATTACAGCCTTTACGAAGGTTATGAAATAAGCGGCTCACCGGAAATTGTCATATCAAATGGTGAAGTTATTGTTGAAAATGATCAATTCATCGGTAACAGCGGACGGGGGAGATACCTCAAACGTAATCTGTTTTCAGCAGAGATCATTTAGTTTCAGCTAATAGTCGGCTTTCGATACTCGATACTGATTATCCGATGCCGGATACCGGATGCCGGATACTAGATATAAGATTCAAGTTTCTATTTAAAACAAATTGCCTATCACATACATTTTAACCGGTATCTGGTATAAGGCATCAGGCATCTTTTTCTGAAATACTTACATCCCATAGTTCAAATAAAGTTTTTAAAAATTATTTTGCGATCATTGAATTAATTATTTAGTTTTCATAAATATGTAGAAAAGGGCTTGGGCAGATCTGAACAGGACTCATATCTTTTATGATTCTTACCGTAGCAACTAATATTAGGGGTACTTTATGAAGATTTTCGTTGGCAATATTAGCCCTGAAGTGAAAGAAGAAGAGCTCGAAAAACTCTTTTCAGAATTTGGTGATGTAGAAAGTGCCGAAATCGTGTTCGATAAATTAACCGGTGAATCAAGAAAGTTCGGTTTTATAAAAATGCCGGATGAAACTGAAGCTACCAATGCCATTAAGAATATTAATGGGAAAAATCTTAAGGGTAAAGAGCTTGTTGTGAATAAGGCACGAAGAAGTATCCAGGGTCGCGAAGATGGAAACAGGAGATCCGGACCCCCTAAATTTCGGGATTAACATCACAAAACGATATAGAGACTTGATGTTTTTCCAGTAATAACTTATCGCTTTAGAAATATCCAACATCCAACAGCTAATAAATATTTCTACGCAGAATATCTATTTTCTTTTTATTTTTAATTTCTACCTTAATATAATGATTTTCGGAGAAATGAAATGTTTACGAAATCCATGTTAACAATCATTCTTATTGCTTTTTGCCTATCTTCAGGTTATCCACAAACCGAGATTGAACAGACACTGATAACAATGGAAGAGGCTATTTTCAGAGCACTAAAAATCAATAACCAGGTTAAAGCCAGTGAATATGCAATACAACGAGCGAGCTGGAACAAAAAGAATGCGATCACACAGCTATTACCCGTTTTATCGCTGCAATCCCAGTATACGTGGATCGATGACAGCACCTTTGCTCTAAGGGATTTCAGCCGCTATTTTCAGGATCCAAATTTGCCTTTTCAAATTGAGCAGACTGTTTTCCAGAATTCCTTTTTAACATTCTTTAATGTATCTCTTCCCATCTTTAATCTTATGCTCATCAATAGAATATCACAAGCCGGCCTCAATGAAGATATGGCAGAGGACTTAAATGAGTCCGCACGTCGTGCTATCACATTTCAGGTAATCAGTGGTTATATAAATGTATTAAAACAAAAAGAAATATATAAACTTCAAAACGATTATCTCGAATTATCACGTCTCAATTACGAGAAAGCAGAACGGTTATATAACGCAGGCAGATACTCCAAAACAGATGCTCTTCGATGGCAGGTTGAATATCAACAACAACAGAGTGTTGTCACGACAAGTCAGTCAAATCTGAGAAGCAGTCGAATTGTTTTATCAAGATTATTAAATGCAAAAAGGAATGAATTTTTTGAAGTTGAAAACAGAATTTCCCCGGGATTAATTGAAGAAAGTGCGAAACTGCTTGAACTCTCTGATCTGGATCTTCTGGCACTTATCCAAATGGATGATGATACCCTCATGCAGGTTAATGCGGATCTTTCAGCTGCAAAAAAGAATGAAAATCTTAGTTTAAGCGCATATCGGAATACCTATAATACTTATTTTCCCGTCATCAATCTCAATTATAATTATGGTTGGCGGGAAAATGCAAATGTAAATTTGGACAGTTATAATCCAAAAACCCTGATGATAAACTTAAGTGTGCCTGTATTCACCTCATTTCAGAATTATACACAACTAAAATCCTCCTATTATCAATATCGGGAAAGTCAGGAAAATTTTTATGACAAACTTTTAAATCTGCGCTATGTTTTAACGGAAACAGTTAATAAATTAATCAATCTCAAAACCCAGAAAGCGCTATCAAAAATAAGTCTTGAGTTTAATGAACGTAATTACAGAATCGTTGAACAACAAAGAGAGAGGGGATTGGTTTCAAATATTGATTTCGTTGATGCGAAAGTAAATCTGCAGAATGCAAGCATGGATGACGTAAATAATTATTATGATTTCATAACCGGAATGGTCGAGCTGTACTATCTTTTAGGTCGACTTGAGAGTATCTTGGAGTAATGTTAAAACCTTTAGCCACGGAGAAACACGGAAAACAACATACGGAGTGATAATAATAACAAATGTCCAATGAAAAATGACAAATGAATTTTTTTATTGATTATAAATCTTTCGTTCATTTTTCATTTGTCTTTTTTCATTTTTCATTTCCAATCCGGTTTTCTTCCATGGAATTCCGTAGTAAATTTATTGATATTTTATCAGTTGGAGATCGTTGAAAAATGAAATGGTACATGATGGTGTCATTGTTATTTCTCTTTTATTGCATTGCCTGTCAGGACGGAGAAAAAGTGGATTCAAAAGCGGCTGATGAGAGTGATCCCGCAACTATTGAGGGAATACCAGTAGAGGGTTTGGTCGTTAAATCGAAAAGTATGTATAAAAATATATCCCTGAGTGGTATGCTGGATCCTAAGCATTCTGTGGATATTCTGGCAGAAGTCAGCGGTAAAATTGTTAAAATTAATAAGAAATTAGGTGATTTTGTCTCTACAACAGATATTTTGGCAATAATAGATGATAAAATCCCATTAAGTAATTATAAACAGGCAAAATCCCAAGTATTGTCCGCTGAGAATAACCTGAATATTACTAAACTGAATCTCATCAGCGATGAGGAATTATATCAGAGCGGAGATATCTCAAAATTGGAATATGAAAATTCAGTGCTTGCCGTAAAAACGGCAGAGGCAAATCATTTATCGGCTCTGGCCACCTTGAGTAGTATGGAGAAAACCTATGAAGATACAAGGATTAAATCACCGATAATGGGATTAATCTCGAGAAAATATATTGACCTGGGTACAATGGTTAATCCGAACTCTCCACTCTACCGGGTAGTTGACATCTCTCAATTAAAAATTGAAGTTGGGATTCCGCAGGAAATGATTAGCCGTATCAGGCCGGGTACAAAAGCAAATATCGTCATATCGGCATTGGCAAAAGATAAATTCGAAGGTTATGTTCGTTTTATTTCGCCCCAAGCTGATGAAAATACAGGTTCTTTTACAGTAGAAATATTTGTAAATAATACAAAAGATGGCAGAATCAAAGCAGGTATGACTGCGCGGGTAGAAATAATTATGAGTAATGAGAATAATCAGATTGTCATTCCGGATCATGCCTTAATCACTAAAAATGACAGTAGTTTTGTCTATAAAATATCCGACGACATAGCGAAAATGATCCCGGTTCAAATCCGCGATAGTTATGAAACACAAATTTCAATAGAGGATGGTTTAACAATTGGCGATACGATCGTTGTTGTCGGTATGGAAAATTTAAAAAATGGCTCAGCAGTGTGGATTGAGCTTCTAAATGAATGAGAAGTATTCAATGAAAAAAATTCTAATTTTTATTTACTCATATCTTTTGCTTGGTGCTGCACTGGCATCACAGGATTCGCCGGCGCATCAACTTGCTTTAAGAGGTATTGAACTGGGGACAAATCTTAAATACAAAGAAGCCTATGAGGTTTTTCAGCAGCTGATAGAACTGGAACCTGAGAATCCTCGTGGGTATTTTCTCAGATCAGCAATATATTTTTGGATGTTTTCGGAAGATATTAAAAATGAAGAGGTTGGAAATAAATTCAGAGATCTTTCATATGAAGCAGTAGAAATTGCTGAGGCAAAGTTGGAAAAGGATGAAAATGATATTGACGCCAGATTCTATCTGGGAGGTGCATATGGTAGTCTTGGCAGATACTATGCGATGACCAGGAGTTTTCTCAATGCCTATTGGTATGGAAAAAAAGGTAAAAATTATCTTGAAGAAGTGGTGGAGATGGATTCCACATATTACGATGCTTATCTGGGGCTGGGTATCTATCATTACCTGGCAGATATTCTCCCCAGATTTGTTAAAATACTCTCCTTTGTCCTTGGTATTGAGGGCGATAAAGAACAGGGAATCGGTGAAATAAAATTAGCGGCAGAGAAAGGAACATATACAAAAACCGAAGCAATGTTTTTTCTGGCTGCTATTTACACCTATCGCGAACACAAATATGAAGAGGCAATCAGCATATTCAATGAAATATTGGAGAAGTATCCGCAAAACCCCGGAGCACTATTTTCACTTGGCAGGTGCTATTCCAATATGGGCCGGTGTGAAGAAGCCTTAAAAGCATATAATCAGGTGTTAAATAACAAAGAAAGTCAAAGCCGCTTGCCTCGTGGAAGTATTTTTTACCAGCTTGGTGAAGTGTATTTCAGTATGAATGATATTTCCAAAGCAAAAAACTATTATCTGCTTTCCATTGCCAGTGATACTGCGGAAGTTGGGAAAAAAAGATGGGTGACCCCCCGTTCTCATTTAAAAGTTGCTACCTGTTATGAGATGTTGGGTGAAGTTGAGAGCGCAAAGTATCATTTACAGTTAATTCATGAAGATGACAATGAAAGAGCATATGAAGAGGCTCAAGAGCGGCTTGAAAATCGATTACGGGATATTGATATGGATTTAATTGTAGCCAGAAACTACAAAGAATGTAATCAGTTTGAACTCGCCTTAAATGCTTATCAGGAAATAAAAGATAAATATGCTCAAAGTACTGATCCGGATATTTTATCCCGGCTTAACCAGATCGATTATAGAAGGGCGGTTATTGCTTTTGAACTGGAACAGTATGACAGCGCAATCATCCAGTTTGAGCAGATCATAGAGGATACGACGAATAAAAATGAGTGGTTTTTTCACTGGTCCTATTATTATTTGGGTAATTGTCACAAAATGTTAGAGAACTTTGATTCTGCGAAAACGGCCTATGACGCAGCAGAGGACACGGATGATGATTGGCTTCTGGCCAGAATTGAGGATGAAAGAAAAGACCTGCCCCCAAAATAAAACCACTGACGATACAGAATTTGAAGAATAGGAAGTAGTACAACACAATAAAAATGGGGAATACTTAACGCAAAGTTTGTCCTGTGATTTATTTCACCATCTATATGTCCACACTTACTTGTAATTTATACGGATAGTGCGATGACTATATCAGAATTTTCAGTCAAAAATCCGGTTTTGGTCAATTTACTCATGATCGGATTGTTTCTGTTCGGCACGATCTCATTACTGCGAATGCCGACAGAAATTAATCCAAAAATTGATTTCAACTGGGTATTTATAACTGTTCTTTATCCGGGAGCCGCTCCTTCCGAAACTGAAAGCCTGATTGTTGATCCTATTGAAGCAGAAATTAAAGATATCGATGATATTTCGGAAATTCAATCAAACGCAGGTGAAGGATTTGGCTTTGTCCTGGTCAAATTTGAAGATATGTCAGCCAGCGAGTTCCGGGAACATTATGTCGATTTAAAATCAGAGCTCGATAAAGTGGATTTACCGGAAGAAGCAGAAGATCCGATTATTGAATCCTTCGACAGTGGTGATTTTTTGCCGGTAATCACCGTAAATATGTCCTATACAATATCCACTGATGAAGCACAAATAATCGCTGATGATCTGGAAGAAGATATCAAGGATCTGCCCGGCGTAGCTAAAATACAGGTTTCCGGATTGGCACAAAGAGAAATTTGGGTAGAAGTCGATCCGGTGATAATAAATGCGATGGATGTTACTTTTGATGAAATAATTTTTGCCCTGAAAGCCCGGAATTTAAATGTACCGGGTGGCAACATTACCTTTGGACGAAAAGAATATCTGATTAGGTCACTGGGAGAATATAGTACCATTGAGGAGATTGAGAATACGATAATCCGTACCTCCCGCGATGGAGATTATTTAAAAATAAAAGATGTCGCGCAGGTAAAGGATAGGCGTGAAGAATTAAGCATCTTATCCCGGATGAATGGTAAACCGTCGATTACGTTCTCAGTTTCAAAAAGAGGTGAGGCGAATTCGATAGATGTCATTGAGGACATTAAGAAGGTTGTCGAACAGTACAAATCAGATGTCCCGCAAGGTGTATCTTTCGAATATACGAACGATAATTCTGTTTACATTGTCCGCACCATAAATATTCTACGAAACAATGCCATTACAGGTATGATACTGATTCTGATCGTATTGTACCTTTTTCTTGGAAAAGGAAATGCCTTGCTCGCCGCCCTGGGAATACCTATTTCATTTTTTATCACCTTTATATTTATGTTCATGACAGGCCATTCGCTCAATGGGAATACACTTTTTGCTCTGGTAATGGTTTTAGGTATTATCGTTGATGATGCCATCATTGTTATAGAAAACTGTCACCGCTATCGCTTGAAGGGGTATGATTCCTATCAGTCCGCGATTAAGGGATCGAAGGAGGTCATCACACCTATTCTCTCGTCAATCGGAACAAATATTGCAGCATTTCTTCCACTTATTTTACTCCCGGGCATCATGGGAAAATTTATGAGAATTATTCCAATTGTATTTTCTCTGGCCCTTTTAGCCTCGATGTTTGAGGCATTTATTCTTCTTCCCTCTCACTACGCTGACTGGACCGTTCGATCAAAAGTTTATAAAAAAGGCGAAAAAAAGTTCTTCCAAAATATTCGCAGAGCATACGGACATTATCTGGTTATAGTTTTAAGGAAAAGATATATCGTTCTGGCTGTTATGGTTTTTGTACTATTTATTGCACTGGCTATGATACCCCTTATCGGTGTTGAAATGTTCGGAGAAGAAGACTGGGATCAGTTCAGGGTGTTGGTAAAATTACCTGAGGGAACAAGCCTCGAAGAAACTGATCGTGTTATAAGGAAATTTGAAGATGCGATTCAAAATATGCCGGAGAAGGATATCCATGCCGTTACGGTGAATGTTGGTTTAATGCAGGGGAATGAAGAGTGGCTCACCAGGAAAAATGTGGCTCAATTATTGTTTCAACTGAAGCCAATTGAAGAAAGAACATATTCCACGGATGAGCTTCTGAACATGATGCGGCAACAGTCAGATAAAATTAGTGGGCCTACGTTTATTGATTTCCAAAAGATTTCCGGTGGCCCCCCCGTTGGCAAGCCAATCGCAGTTAAGGTCCAGGGAAAATTTCTCGAAGACATTAAACAAGCAGCTCTTGCTCTGCAGGATTCCATTCGCAAAATGGAAGGAACATATAGTGTCGGAGATGATTATCCTCCCGGTAAAGATGAAATCAGGATCATTGTCGATGACGAAAAAGCGGCTCTCTATGGTTTTAATACACAATATGTCGCACTGAATGTCCGGTATGCATTTGATGGTATTGAAGTAACTGAATACCGGGAGGGAGATGAGGAAATTGATGTCATTGTTAAATACAGTCAATTAAACCGCTCAAAACTGAACGACATTCTCAATCTGCAAATCACAAATAATATGGGACAGACAGTCGCCCTGCGTGAGATGGTCCGATTTGATATCAGAACCGGTCCGGATGAGATTAAACGTTTTGACCAAAAACGTACGATCATTGTCAGTGGAGAAATTGATGAAACAGTGACAACACTTGACCGGATAAATAACAGGTTGATAGATATATTTCCTAAAATGGAAAAACAGTTTCCGGGGATCAATTTTAAAATTGGAGGGCAATTCGAGGAGTTTGTTAATATTTTCAAAGATGTGTCATCCCTCTTTGTACTCAGTTTAATATTGATATTTCTTATTCTTGGAACACAATTTAATTCTTACTCACAACCACTTGTGATACTAACGACGGTGCCTTTTGCGCTGATCGGGGCAATGCTCGGTTTAATTATTTCAGGAAATCCCTTTAGTGCAGTCGCAATGTTTGGATTTGTTGCGCTTGCCGGTATTGTCGTCAATGATGCAATTGTGATGATACATTTTGTAAACGAGAGGCGAAAGGGTGATGACGTGTCCGTTTTTCGTTTATGGAGAAGTATCATTAATGGGGGACGTTTGAGACTACGGCCGATAATCCTCACTTCACTAACCACTATTTCCGGATTAGTGCCAATGGCCTTTGGAATTGGTGGTATGTCGGAAATGTGGGCTCCGCTGGCAAATGTAATCCTTTTTGGACTATTGGTTTCAACCATTTTAACTTTATTTGTCATCCCCAGTCTTCTTGCTGTGTTGGATGATATCAAACGCACACGTAAAAAAGCAGTAATAGCAGAATTATCACCAAGTGCTGATTATTAAGGGTCCACTGATTACACGGATTCTCACGGATTAATTATTTATAATAATGTCATTCCGAACCCCGTCCTACGGGAGAGGAATCTTAAATAGAACGGTGATTTTAGATTTCTCGTCTCCGACTGACGGCCGAACCTTGAAATGACAGTTGGAATAACTAAATCAATCAATCCGTGAAAATCAGTGTAATCCGTGGACAAAAAAGGAAAAATTCTTAAATTGCAAAAAAATAAGGAATTAAATATAAAGAAATAAGCCAATTTCGTTTTCTATGAATCTAAAAAGTATCGGTTGGAATAAATATTTTAGCGACAATTTTAAACAACACAAATTAAAGGGTCTTATTCCTGCTCGTGTTGTTAGCGAACATAAAAAATCATACATCCTTTTGTGTCGTAAAGGAGAATTGAAAGCAAGTGCTCGTGGAAAACTCTGGCATCAAAAGCAATTAAAACAGGTGATACCCGTTGTTGGGGATTGGGTCGCTGCAGCACTTATACCGGAAGAAAATGCAGGGCACATAAAACATATTTTACCCCGAAAAAGCAGTTTTTCCCGAAAGGCCTCTGGCGGTAGAAAGAGATATTCCGGTGGCAAAGTGATTGAGCAGGTTATCGTCGCAAATGTTGATATTGGAATCATTACTATTGCTCTTGATCGTGATTTTAATCTGAGACGTATTGAAAGATATTTGGCTCTCATTCAGGGGAGTGGTTCGAAACCATTGATAATTCTGAACAAAACCGATTTGTGTAAAAACTATCGGCAAAGAAAAAAAGAGACCTCTCAGATTGCAGCAGGCGTTCCTGTTATCACAATGAACGCTCTTAAAAAGGGACAGGTATTGGTACTGAAAGATTACATTAAAACCGGGAAAACAGCCGCATTACTTGGATCTTCCGGTGTCGGTAAGTCGACGATCATCAATCAATTATTAGGGTACGAACGTCAAAGAGTGAGAGAACTGAGTAACAGTATAGGAAAAGGACAGCATACAACGAGTCAACGAGAGTTGATTATGCTACCGGATGGTGGCCTTATTATTGATAATCCCGGGATGAGAGAAATCCAATTATGGGCAGAGGAGGATGACCTCGATGATACGTTTTCGGATATTGATGCACTCGCCCGTCATTGTCGCTTTCGAAACTGCCATCATGGTCCGGAACCCGGATGTGCAGTGAAAGAGTCATTAGAGAAAGGTGAATTAACCTATGATCGTCTTAAAAATTATCTAAAGATGAAATCGGAGCTTATAGATTTGTCTTTAAAACAAAAGGTGAAATAGTAAAGTTTAATTTCTATTTGATTTATTAAGGATTGATTGTACATCAGAAGACAACCCCCACTTCAAAAATAAGCTGGCTGTCAAGTTCCCGGTTAAATCCAACATCCACTCTGAATACTTCAACATATGGCAGGTGAATGTGAAACCCAAATCCAAATCCCGTTTTAAAGTTACTTATTGAATATTCCACCGCATCTACCCAGACAATGCCTGTGTCGACAAAAAAAGCGCCACTTAATCCAATCTTTAAGTTTTGAAGGTATTGGGAAGGTATGACTGGCAAATCCATTGATATATAACGTATTGGAATAATCGGAAAACGCGTTTCAAAACTACCCATTTGTATGTGCTTTCCAGTCCATACAGTATAGAAATACCCCCTGATCCTCTCTTCAAAACCAATATAGTTTAAGCGATAGATCGGTATTTCTCCGAATAGAGAATTTTGATAAAACCTGCCAGCAAGAATTAACGGCCCGAAAGAAAAATACTTTCTAAGATCAAGGGCAACATTTTCATAGTTATTATAGCTCTCAAAGAATCCATACTTAAAAAATCTGATGACATTCAACCAGCCGTTTGAAGGATAAGAATATAGATCTCTGGTATCATATTGAACTGATAATTCCAATCCAAATGTATATTCAGTCGTATTTCCGGAACGCATCAAATCCTGGAACTCAGAAGCAACTTTTATACGGTCAAAATGGAATGTTAAAGAGGTGTTAAAGATATAACTCCACCATTTCCCTACAGATAGTCGTCCCAGAATATGGCGCTCTTCCATTCCCTCAATAGTACGGTTATTAAAATTTGTTTTCTGTAAACTAAATCCGGTGTTCAGGTGTAATGAATCACCAGCCCAGGGATCTGTGTATCTTATTCCAAAACCAGGTCGATATCCCAACCAGCCTCCGGCCCATAGTTTTTCATTCTGTCCCCGGAAATTTGAGTTTACGATACTTAATCCATATGACCATTTCGACCAGTCTCTTTCCTGAATAGTGAGAATAGGTATCGGATAAAAATAAAGTCTTTCTGTTACTTCAATGATAAGGACCAGACTTTTTTCATCCTGAGGATATATATTCATCTGAACCCGGTTAAAGAGAAGGAGATTCATCAGCCGTTGATACGATTCCTGCAATTTAGTCTGATCAGGAACATCACCTTTATGAATAACGAGCTCACGCAGGATTACATTATCATCGGTTATTTCATTGCCGATAATAATAATATTTTGAATACGCTTTGGTGCAGTGTCTTGCGCAAACAAAGGTGTCTTGCAAAAGAGGAGAATAAGTAAAAATAAGGTATAATGTTTTAAAGAAATGCCCTGTATCCGAGTTTCTTTTTTGATTGAAAATGTATAATCTTTTATCCTATTGATGATATTACCAGGCATATCTTTCCTGAAACTATTATATTTTATGAAATTAAATATAAATTTACTTGTTGTGTCCAATGATTTCAAAAACTAATTAATATGGTAAAAAATTCTGTTATTACCCTGATAGCCCTTTTAGTAACACTCATATGCTACATTGTCCTTGGAATATCAGGGGATATCCGCAGCGAAATTGGAAAATACTGGTTAATCATATTACCGATTTACCTCATATACTTTCTCACCAGTGTGTATGTACTGAATGAGCGAATGATACAAAATATTCCTATCCTCTGGTTTATTTTAGCCGGCTTTTTATTTCGCATTGTTCTTGTTCCTTCAGATCCTTTTTTATCTGACGATGTTTACCGATATTTGTGGGATGGTAAAATCTTTGGAGCCGGGATTAATCCCTATAAATATGCACCTCTGGATATGCGATTGTCAGAATTCCGTGATTCGCATGTGTTTCCCAATATAAATTTCCCCGAAATCGCTACATCCTATCCACCTGTATCCCAATTTATATTTTTGATAAATAATTGGCTTGGCGGTTCAATTTTTACCTGGAAAATACTGCTTCTTCTGGTGGAAGTTCCGTTGATTTTTGTTATTCTGAGATTAACTCAATATTTTCAGCTGAATAAATCACGGATTCTGATTTACTTTTATAACCCTCTATTAATTATCGAAACCTACTCGAGCGGACATCTGGAAATCCTGGGGGTCTTTTTTTTCTGGACCGCTGTCCTACTTTTTTATCAGCGCCGTGATTGGAGAGGTATCACTTTTTTTACTTTTTCAATTATGACCAAATTTTTTCCCTTGATTTCAGGGTTACCTTTTTTAATTCAAAAATTTTTCCGTAAAAGCGGCTTATTGATGCTTATAATTGTTTTACTACTTCTGCCCTTTATGTTTAGCGGTGTAATTCCTCTACCGGGATTATTTTCATATATCAATCGCTGGGAATTTAATAGTGGACTCTACCAATTTATCACTTCAGTATTTAGCTTAATAAATGTGAAAGAATATAATTGGTTGATCCTAAACTTTAGTGGTTACCAGGAATCCTTCTACATAAGCCATGGTTTTTATTATAAACTCTCTGCTTTACTGATCTTTCTGGTCGTATTGGTTGATCAGGTGAAAAAGTTGAAAGCTACATCGGCTTTTAGGAGTATTAATTACATTCAGAGAAGTTTTATCCTGACAGCCCTCTTTTTACTTCTCACACCCACGTTACATCCCTGGTATCTGATATGGATTATTCCATTTCTCGTATTTGTCCCAAACATTTCCTGGATCATTTTTACCTTACTCATTCAGACGTCGTACTTTGTGTTAAAAGATTATTCAATGTATTCAATCTGGAAGGAATCGATCTGGGTATTACTCATTCAATACATACCAGTTTATGCACTCCTCATCTGGGAATATTTGGACCGGCGTAAAATAAGAGGTTGGCTCGTATATTGATCCTCGATCCTCGATCCTCGGTACTCGGCGCTCGGTTCTCGTCTCTCTTACCTGGCAATTCCTTGCCCGCCGGAGGAGGGCGTGCCAGGCTAGTCTAGCGCCGTCCCTCTTGGATTAAAAACTTTTATCTTGGAACTTCCTTGTTGAATATTGGATCTTTAAATGATTCATTTGGGGCGGGTACCCCGTAAAACGCGGACTACGGCAGAGACCCGCCCCTACAGGTTTGCATCCGGTTTCCAGTCTTCCCGACAAGTCGGGATCTCCGCTTCGCTCCGACCGGCATCTGGCATCCGGTATCCGGTATCCCACATCTCACATCTCTCATCCCGTATCTCGTATCACGAATCCCATATCACACATCCATCATTCAAGATCAAACATCCAACATCTTTCGGTAATTTTTTCTCTTTTCTTCAAACATCTCAATCTCGTCTGCTTTTCCCCTCTTTTTTGCTCCGGAAATATAGATATCAATTTTTTCGAGGAGAGTTTCGATGGCTGCCTGGCGGTTTGTTTCAGACAAATCAGGATTATTGATAATTTTTTCGAGGGCTATGATGCGAAAACGGTCCATACCCCAATACTTTCGAGAAAGTTGATCCTGATGACCACCGTATTTAATGATATGTGGCTTCGTCAGATAAAGAACAGGCAGGAAAGCGCAGATACGTAACCAGAGATCATAATCCTCACACACAGTGAGTGACTCATCAAACAGTCCGTACGTTTCAAAAACTGATCGATGAATGAGGACTGAAGAGGGTGAGATAATGCAAAGTGGCAGGCATTGATTGAAAATAAATCCACCGGATTTTGCATGTTTTTTCATGGGATTAACGCGTTTACCATACCTTATCCATATTTCATTTGTATGACATATCAGGTATTCAGGATGATCCTGTAAAGCCTTCACTTGTGCGCTGAGCTTCGAGACGAGCCACTGATCATCAGAATCAAGAAAAGCAATCCAGGTGCCTGATGACGCTGCAATACCTG
>Ga0209536_100005742_pt1 | contig 19177 bp, 19 predicted proteins | sample DeeMarSeWOR28_12_FD_187461 | JGI IMG/M metagenome (GOLD analysis project Ga0209536, IMG submission 187461) | Marine sediment microbial communities from White Oak River estuary, North Carolina - WOR-2-8_12 (SPAdes) (version 2) | ecosystem: Environmental > Aquatic > Marine > Intertidal zone >... | reverse complement strand
TGCGCCCGCCTGGATACCATTCCTTACGATCCTCCGCAAACCCCTGAAACCTGGCTGCAAATCCAACCCTTCGCTGAAATCGGGTTTGGAACACAATCCGTCATCTTCGTCCAACCCAGCACCAGCATCATCGTCTACCTGCTGGGAATCCTGACCATCGGTGTCGGCGTTTACTTCCTGCGCATCAGGGATAGTCAACGTTCCCGTCTATGGTGGGGGATTGCCCTGCTGCTGTGGGGAGTGGGCGCATTGCTGGCTGGTACCAGCTACGAAGCCTTCAGTTACGACATCAAATGCGCGGGTCGTGATTTGTGCGTCTGGACCAGTTGGTGGGAGATCGCTTATCTCATTGTCACCATCTGGAGCGTGGACGCCATGCTGCTAGCAGTCGCGTATTCCAGCACGGCGGGCAAGCTGCGCAAGCGGCTCTCTGTGTATGCAATTCTCAATGCAGTTTTATATTTCATTGTCGTGATGGTCGGTGTTGTCATCCCGGTCAAATTTCTGATCTCCTTTGAATTTCTGCTGGTCGTCGGTTTTCCGGGCATACTGGCTTTCTTCATCATCAACGGACGCCGCTACCGCCAATTCAAGCAGCCTCTTGACCGTGCGCTGCTGGTTACCTGGGTTTGGTTGGGCATCACCATCATTGCATATTTCGCCTATTTCATATCGGGCAACACCGCCGCGCTCTGGGCCAAAGGCATCTGGTTCACCGAAAATGACGTTTTGCACATCGGCCTGATTCTCTGGATGTTCTACATCGCCTTCAGCGTTGCGCCTAAAACAAGAGACCTTGCATGAAAACCACCGATTTCGACTACCATCTCCCCGAAACCTCCATCGCGCAGACGCCGATCGAGCCGCGCGATTCTTCGCGTTTGCTGGTGCTCAACCGGGAAACGGGAGGATTAGAACACCGCATCTTCAACCAGATCGGTGATTACCTGAATCCCGGCGATTTGCTCGTCCTCAACCAGACCCGCGTCATTCCCGCCCGCATCTATGCGCGCAAACCAACCGGTGGCAAAGTAGAACTGTTACTCCTGCGCCGCCGAGATGCGCTAACCTGGGAATGTCTGGTCGGTGGAAAGGGCATGACAGTTGGCAAAACTGTGCAGGTTGAGAATGGCCCCTCGGCGGAAATTGTTGATATTTTGAACGGCTCCGAACGGGTGATGAAATTCTCCGAACCCATCGAACCCTATTTCCCGATAGTGGGCAATGTCCCGCTGCCGCCCTATATCCACGAAAAACTGGACGACCCCGAACGCTACCAGACCGTTTACTCGAAAGAACCCGGTTCCGCTGCCGCGCCGACGGCTGGCCTGCACTTCACACCGCGTTTGCTGGATGAACTCAAGGCCAAAGGTGTGAATGTGGCCTATGTTACGTTACACGTTGGACTGGATACCTTTGCTCCTGTTACGGAAGATGACCCGCAAGAACACAAAATCCACACCGAGTGGTGCGAACTCTCGCAAGAAACAGCGGATGCGATCAATAAAACGCGTGCAAACGGCGGCAGAGTGATCGCAGTTGGGACAACATCGGTGCGAACGCTGGAGAGCGCTGCGCAGCAGACGGTAGAACCTTTTACGGGCCCCACTTCCATCTACATCCTCCCCGGCTACCAGTTCAAAGTAGTGGATGCAATGGTTACCAACTTCCATCTGCCCAAGTCCACGCTGATTATGCTGGTCAGCGCTTTTGCAGGGCGGGAGAAAGTTCTTGAAACATATGAGAATGCCATCCAAGAAGGCTACCGTTTCTATTCTTTTGGCGATGCAATGCTTATTTTCTAGCTACGAATTACACGAATGAACACGAAAAAATAAAATGTGTGGCAAAATAACCCAATGACCCCTACTCGGCAACTCTACTTCGAAGACCCACTGACCCTCGATTTCATTGCTCAGGTAACCGAATCCCGCCCGTTAGACGGGGGCAGGTTCGGGGTCGTTTTGCCGCGCACGTACTTTTATCCGACGAGTGGCGGACAGGAGCACGATACTGGCTCCATTGGTGATGCGCACGTTTCGGATGTCTACAAAGATAATGGCAATATTATCCACGTGGTTGATCAACCGCTCTCACCTGGCGAATATCCTGCCCGCATCGACCGTGTGCGCCGCATACGTGCCATGCAACATCACACTGCCCAGCACATTTTGTCGGCGTCGTTTTTGGAGGTAGCTGATATTGACAGTATCTCGGCCAATATCAACGGCGATACTCCGTCTACGATCGATCTTGATGCTAAGGATGTTCCTGACGAGACCTTACGACGCGCTGAAGAATTTGCAAATGGTATTTTCTTCGAGAACCGCGTGGTAAAGAGTTTTTACGTGACTGACGCGGAAGTGCCGGAACTGCCGTTCCGCAAGCCGCCTAAGGTGAGCGGACGCATTCGCGTGGTGGAAGTGGACGGCTTTGATCTAACGCCCTGCGGCGGCACGCATGTCACGGGTACGGGCATGATCGGGATGCTGAAGATTGTCAGGACTGAGCGCGTAAGGCAGAATTTACGCATCCATTTTGTGGCCGGTTATCAGGCGTTGGAGTTTTTCCAACAGGTGCAGTTAGCAGCGCAGGGGGCCGCCTTGTTGTTGGATACTGGCTTAGAGGATGTTGTCTCTACTGTGGAGCGCTTGCAGGAGCAATTGAAGCGGGCCCAGAGTGAGATGGATAATCTACGGGGCATTGTGCTAGGGGTGGAGGCTGACAAGCTGATCGCTGCTGCTGAAGAAGTGGGAGAACTACGCCTGGTAACAGCCTTATTCGAGAACCGCCCCGCAACGGAATTGCGTTCGCTGGCGAACAGATTGCGTAAAGAGCCCGATATGGTGGCTGTTTTGGCTACTTTTGATGGCGCGAAGCTCTCGATGGTGTCTGCCTGTGGACAGAAGAGCGGAATAAACGCCCGCGATTTGCTGCAAAATCATCTCGCGCCGTTTGGCGGACGGGGTGGCGGGGATGCTAGTCTGGCGCAAGGCGGCGGCGCGACCAACAAAAGTGCGCTGGAAGTTTTATTCAAACAAACAAAGAATTATCTCAATGTCTCTTAATACACTGAACTCTGAAATCATTTCCTGCCGTAAGTGTCCGCGCCTGGTGGAATGGCGTGAAGAAGTGGCGCTTACCAAACGCAAAGCCTACATGGATTGGGAGTACTGGGGCAAACCCGTCCCCGGATTTGGCGATCCAAAGGCGCGTGTGCTGGTGGTAGGGCTTGCCCCCGGCGCACATGGTTCCAACCGCACCGGACGTCAGTTCACCGGCGATGCTTCGGGGAACTTTCTGTTCCCGGCTTTGTACCGCGCTGGATTTGCTTCTAAACCTGAATCGATAAGCCGCGATGATGATTTGAAACTCAACGATATGTACATCACAGCTTCCGGTCGTTGTGCGCCGCCGAAGAACAAGCCGACTGCCGAAGAATTGAACAATTGCCAGCCTTACCTGGAGCGCGAGATCGAACTGCTCCAGCCAAAAGTGATTGTAGCGTTGGGCCGAATTGCGTTTGAAAGAATCTTGCGGATTTATTCCGAGCCCAAAAAGGACAAGAAGTTTTCACATAGCGCAACCTTCAAGTTGGAGGCCGGTACGTGGCTGGTGTGTTCCTACCATCCCAGCCAGCAAAACACGTTGACTGGTAAACTTACAGTCGAGATGTTTGATGCGATGTGGAATCAGGTAAGATCGTTGATGGAGAACGAATGAAATTCAAGTTTAGGTATGTTTTGATCGGTCTGGCAGTCGTCTTGTTGCTGGCAGTTGGCGGATTCGTTGTATGGGCCCAGAATGCATTGGGACCGGGGGAGCAAGCCTTAGCTGCGTTGGTAGCGGATGATCAAGTTAATGTACGTGAAAGTGATGGCGGTGTCATCGTATTTGAGCCAACTGATGCGCAACCGTCTACTGGTTTTGTCTTTTATCCCGGGGGGCGCGTGGACTATCGCTCATATGCCCCGACACTGCGTGAAGTTGCAGCGAAAGGTTATCTGGTTGCTTTGGTTCCTGCACCGCTTAATTTAATGGTTTTCGACATCGATGCGGCGGATGCAGTTATTTCTCAATTTCCACAGATTAAGCATTGGACTGTCGGCGGGCACTCTCTTGGTGGGGCGATGGCAGCCAGTTACCTGTATTCCAACCCTGGCGTGGCGGATGGTTTGATCCTGTGGGCCTCATACCCTGCGGAAAGTAACAACCTGTCAGATTCGGGTTTGAAGGTGCTCTCGATCTACGGCACGCTGGATATGGGCGGCATGGAACCCTTTGACGCTTCGCGCGCGCTTTTACCGGCGAATACGACCTGGGTCGTGATCGAAGGCGGCAACCATGCCCAGTTTGGCGATTATGGTTTTCAGCCAGGCGATAACGTTGCAACCATCAGCGCAGCAGATCAGCAGGCGCAGATTGCAACTGCAACAGTGGAATTCCTGGATTCGTTAGGCGAATAAGATGTTGATTCACGGCCAACTTGCCCCTGATTTCGAGTTGGAAGATACAACCGGGAAGCTATTCCGTCTTTCCAGTTATCGCGGTAAAAAAGTCGTACTTCTGGCTTTCTTGCGTGGCTTCATGTGACCTTATTGCCGCGCGCAGTTGGCGCGCTTGCGGGATGGGTATGCGGAATTTACTGAACGGGAAGCGGAAATCCTGGCGATTGGTCCGGATAATTTTGAGAAGTTTGTAAGCTATTGGGGAGAAAATAACATCCCTTATCCTGGCCTGCCCGACCCGAACAAGCAGGTTTCGAAAATTTACAAGCAGGAGGTCAACCTGTTCAAGTTGGGACGCATGCCACTGAACACAGTCGTGGATCGGGTGGGAATGATTCGCTTCATCTACTATGGCTACAGCATGTCTGATATTCCCGATAACGAAACGCTTTTACAGGTAATAGACGAACTCAACGCCTCATCAAAATAAGCATGCCTATAGGACAAATCGCTTTTCTTGGCTCCGGGGAAACTTCGCTTGCCGGTGGACGTATATTCGAGACGCTGGCCCGCAACCTCCCTCAACCGTTGAAAATTGCCATTCTGGAAACCCCGGCTGGCTTTGAATTGAATTCAGACCAGGTTGCCGGGCGTGTGGCTGAATTCATGCAGAACCGTTTGCAGAATTACAAGCCGCAGATCGAGGTCATCCCTGCCCGCAAACGAGGGACCGATTTCAGCCCGGATGACCCGGAAATCCTGAAACCCTTGCTTTCAGCCGACATGATCTTTATGGGACCCGGCAGCCCCACTTACGCCATCCGGCAGTTGCGGGACAGCCTGGCATGGGATATCCTGCGTGTGCGGCACCGCCTCGGCGCTACGCTGGTATTTGCCTCCGCTGCCACGATCTCAGTCGGCGCCTGGGCGCTTCCCGTTTACGAAATCTTCAAAGTGGGGCAAGATGTGCACAGTGTGCCTGGTATCAACCTGTTCGCCGACTTTGACTTACCCCTGTCCTTCATCCCACACTGGAACAATGCCGAAGGTGGAGTGGACTTGGACACCAGCCGTTGTTTTGTAGGTTTAGATCGTTTCAACGAATGGTGTGACACCCTGCCACCCGATGCGACTACGCTGGGCCTGGATGAACATACTGGTATCATCATTGACTTCCAAAGCGGTGAATGTCAGGTTCATGGCGTAAGCAGCGTTTCAATTGTCCGCGAATGTGACCCGGAAATCTATGCCACTGGCGCAACTTTCCCGTTGACTGAGCTTGGAGAAGTACGCATCCCTGAGCCGTTAGATGCGGGCATTCCTGCTGAAGTCTGGGAAATGGTTACGGCCGCTAATCAACCGGAAGATGATAGCCCGCCGGAAGATGTGCAGGCGCTGGCCGACCAACGACAAAAAGCCCGTGACGGTAAAAACTGGGCTGAATCCGACCGATTGCGAGATGAGATTGCGGGACTCGGCTGGCAGGTGCAGGATACGCCAGAAGGGCCGAAATTGGTGAAAGAATAACCCCCACCCGATCTCACCTGCACTGCACCAAACGCAGTGCGGTGCAAGTGTCGGCCACCCTCCCCCATTTATCCGCTGAAGTTCGCAGACAAATGGGGGAGGTGTCATTATGCCCCAAAGGGTACGAAGTGACGGAGGGGGTGGGGCCCAAAATGGGATACAATTAAAGCGGCATATTTCACAAAGGAGTATCCTATGCGTGCTGTCGATATCATCATCAATAAACGCGACAAAAAAGAACTCACTCGCGAAGAAATTCGCTTTTTCGTACACGGTATTTCAACCGGACGTATCCCCGATTACCAGACATCTGCCTGGGCCATGGCAGTTCTGCTCAATGGCATGACCCCCCGTGAAACAACCGACCTGACGCTTGCCATGGCGCAAACCGGCGAAGTGCTTGATATGCACGATGTAGTTGATATTGCAGTTGATAAGCACTCCACCGGCGGTGTAGGCGATAAAACGACGATCTCTGTGCAGCCTATTGTGGCTGCTTGCGGACTTCCGGTTGGTAAAATGTCTGGCCGCGGGCTTGGCTTCAGCGGGGGGACACTGGACAAGATGGAATCTATCCCTGGCTATCGCTGTGACCTGACCACCGAAGAATTTGAAGAACAGTTAAAAAGAACAGGGCTTGTGTTATGTGGCCAATCTAAAAACCTGGCCCCTGCAGATGGCAAGCTGTATGCACTGCGTGATGTCACCGGAACGGTGCAGTCCATTCCTTTGATTGCATCTTCGGTTATGGGCAAAAAAATTGCAGCAGGCGCAAATGCTATTGTGTTAGATGTAAAAGTAGGATATGGCGCATTCATGGAAACATTAGAGGATGCCCGTGAACTGGCCGATTTGATGGTGCAGATCGGCCAGTTGGCTGGGCGTAAAGTGGTTACATTGCTCTCTGATATGAACCAGCCGCTTGGGAACGCGGTTGGCAATGCGCTCGAAGTCCGTGAAGCGATTGACATGCTGCACGGCGGCGGCCCGAAAGATTTCCGTGAGCATTGTCTGCACGTCAGCGCGCATATGCTGGTGTTGGGTGAAAAAGCCAAAGACCTTGCTGAGGGGCGCAAGCTGTCTGAAAAGGCTGTCAGGGATGGTAGCGCATTTGAAAAACTGCGAGCACTGGTCAAAGCCCAGGGCGGTGACGTTGCCTATGTGGACGATCCTGATAAACTCCAAAAGGCTAGATTTATCGAGGTGGTTGAGTCACCCAAAAACGGATACCTAGATCAGGTCCAGGCGCGAAGCGTTGGGGAAGCTGCTGTAGCGTTGGGGGCTGGCCGGGCCAAGAAAAGCGATCCTGTTGACCATGCCGTTGGTTTTGTCATCCATCATAAAGTAGGAGATGCAGTCGAAAAAGGTCAACCGTTGTTCACGATTCATGCAAATGACAAGAAAAAATTGACTATCGCGCGCGAGGCCGTTCTTTCCGCCCACGGCTGGAGTGACGCTCCTGTTCCAGCATTACCTTTGTTCTATGAGTAATATGGTGTATAGCCTTGCATAAAATTTAAGAATCGGGCATACTTACAAGTGAGAACATGTTTTCTTCATTTAGTGACATTTCAAGCAGTCGGTAAGGAGAAATGGGTATGGCGAAAGTATCTTTGCGCATATATAACCGAGAGATAGAAACCCTGGTGGATAGTGGCCAATTGGATGAAGCGATTGCGCATTGCCGCCATATTTTGAACGCCTACCCCAAACATCTAGAAACATATCGCATGATCGGCAAGGCTTACCTTGAAGCCAAGCGCTACGATGAAGCCACCGATATTTTTGAACGTATTCTCATGGCCGTTCCCGATGACTTTGTCGCCCATGTAGGCATGAGCATTATTCGTGACGAACAAAAGAGCATGGACGAAGCTATCTGGTACATGCAGCGTGCCTTCGAAGTACAGCCGTCCAATTCGGCGATTCAGGCCGAGTTGCAACGTCTGTATGGCCGCCGGGATGGCATTGAACCTCCCAAGATCCGCCTTACTCGCGGCGCTTTGTCGCACATGTACGTACAGGGTGAGTTGTATCCCCAGGCAATTTCCGAAATCAAAGCAGTACTCGACGAAGACCCCGAGCGACAGGATATGCAGGTTTTGCTGGCGCGTGCTTATTTCCACAGCGGTCAACAGAGCGAATCTGCTGAAATGTGTGCTCAATTATTGCGGCGTTACCCTTATTGCTTCGATGCCAATCGCGTGTTGGTTGAACTACTTCCCCAAACCGAGCGGGGCGAAAGTGTTCAGGTTTATCGTGACCGTGTCAACGAACTCGACCCTTATGCTCCTTTTGTGACCGGGTCTGTCTTCCATACCGAAGAAGTGTCGGATGCTGCCGTGAGCCTAGAACGACTGGAATGGAGTGGACAGCCGGTTGATGTACAGCCGGAATGGAGCGATTCTTTGGGAATTGGACGTAGCGAGGAAACTGCCGCAAGCGATGCAGAACCTGACTGGTTAAAATCCGGGCTTACACCTGAAGCTCCCACCGCTTCTACCTCAAGCGATGAGCCTGCTTCCGATTCAGGAGGCTTACCTGTTTCTGCTGCGAATAGCAATGACGATATCCCCGAATTCCTGCGGGATGCAGGTTGGAGCGAAGATACCGGGACTTTCCAGGAAGGTGCGAATTCCCTGGACACTGCTGATGATTCGTCTGCGGAACCCACGATTGCTGAAGGCGACCTGCCAGATTGGGTAAAAGCCATGGCTCCCATTGGCGCAGGCGTGGAAGATATGCTATCCCAGGCTGAATCAACCGAAGACCTGACACAGGACGATGTGCCAGATTGGTTACAGGGACTGGGAGATGCGCAGAGCACGTCTGACGCAGAGCAGCCCCTGGCAGCAGATACAGATATGCCCGATTGGCTTGGATCAACGGAACAGGCCGGTGAAGCGCCGTCCCCGGCACAGGAGCAAACAATGGCAGAACCCACCAGCGACAATGACCTCCCCGATTGGTTGAAACCTGAGCCGTCGGAAGAAGAACAGGCCGCATCCCAAGATGCCCCTCAGGAACCAATGCAGGAATCTCCGCAAGAACTGGTACAAGAAACTCCGGGAACGAGCGATGAATCTCTATCCGATTGGCAATTTGGTGATGAAGCGCTGGCAAGCGCGGTCGATTTTGATACAACCGATACTGGCACACTTGGCACCTCTGCGGAAGAACAGGATGATGCGGTTGCCTGGCTGGAAGGATTGGCATCCAAGCATGGGGCCAAATCCGAAGAACTGGTGACCGATCCCGAAGCTCGCAAAGAAACTGCTCCTGATTGGGTCCAAGAGGCGCAATCTCTGCAAGAACAGGGTCAGGCTGAAGTGCCTGTGGCGGAAGAGCCAGCCCAGCCTGTTGAACAGGTTGCACCGCCAGCTGCGCCATTCAGCGCTGATGATCTGGGCACATCGGCTGAAGAACAAGATGATGCGGTTGCCTGGCTAGAAGGATTGGCAGCCAAACATGGTGCCAAATCAGAAGAGCTGGTGACCGACCCGGAAGCCCGCACAGAAACTGCCCCTGATTGGGTGCAGAAAGCGCAATCCATGGGAGAACAAGATCAGGCTGAAATGCCTGTGGCGGAAGAGCCAGCCCAGCCTGTTGAACAAGCCGCACCGCCTGCTGCGTCAGTCAGCGCAGATGATCTGGGCACATCCGCAGAAGAGCAGGATGATGCGGTTGCCTGGCTGGAAGGATTGGCGTCCAAGCATGGTGCCAAACCTGAAGAACTGGTGACCGACCCGGATGCCCGTACGGAAACGGCGCCTGATTGGGTACAGAAAGCTACAGAAGCTAGCTCAGAAAGTGCCATTGGTGAGCGACCGACAGCCCCACCTGCGGAAGAACCGGCAGATAGCGAACCGGATTGGATGAAGCAAGCTAAGGATACGGGCGAGTCTTTGTATGAAGAGTTGGAAGAAGCCCATACGAAAGAACCCCTTCCTTCTGCTGAATCTGACGAGACGGGTATGTGGCTGCGTGATCTGGGCGAAGAAGGTGGTTTTTCGGATGATCAAAGTGAACAACCAACTGGGGAAGGAGATGTTCCTGACTGGTTGAGTGGACTTGATTCAGAAGCTGCAACGCCGGATGCGGCCCCTGAAGCAGAAGCAGTTTCTGAAATGGAAAGCGCTCCTGAAACAGAAGCAGCTCCGGAGCCCGCGGAAGCAGCAGAATCTGAACCCCCGGATTGGGTGCAGAGTATGGAAGCGGACGTTTCGGGAACAGATGCCGCTCCAACCTCCAAAGATGAAGCATCTCTGCCTGACTGGCTGGGCGACATGGAATCAGCCCAATTCGAGGCAGGGGGTGCCCCCGCACCTCCACTGGAAGAAGCGGCTTCAGAACTCGGACAGGAAGTCCCTGGCGTGGAAGCTACAGCGCCAGCGGACGAGCCAGGCATCACTGATTGGTTGCAGAAGGTGGAAACGGAGTCGTCAGAAACGCAGGCTGGAGAACCTGCAGCCGAAACTGTCGAAGATACAGCAGCAGACGATCTACCATCCTGGCTGGCTGGTCTGGATGGTGACGGTGAAACAGAGCAACCGCAACCTGAGGCAGGCAGCGACACTGATTTGCCGGAGTGGCTGCGCCCTGAAACAGAGCAGGAGCCCACCCCGGCGGAGCCAACCACTCCAACGGATTGGATGCCAGTTGATGCTGCAGCGCCCCCCGAGGCAGAACCGCTAATTCCTACGCCTGAGCCAGAACGAGAAGTGGAAGCGCCGCCTGTTCAGGCTGCTCCTCCGCCAGCCCCCGAACCGGAACCTGAGCCAACTCCTGAACCATCGGCGCCACCAGCACGTGAACCCTATCGCGAACCGGTTACCCGTAGCCGCACGGGTATGACAGGCATGCTCTCTGCTGCCCAGGATCCGGGATTGACCGAGGCACAGAATGAGCTTACACGCGGCAATATCCCCGGCGCGATGGAAAGTTATGGCAAGCTGATTAAGAAAGGCAAATTACTGGAAGAGATCATCTTCGACCTGCGGGAAGCCCTTTATCGTTACCCGGTAGAAGTAGCCATTTTGCAGGCACTCGGCGATGCTTACATGCGCGCCAATCGGCTGCAAGAAGCGCTGGATTCGTATACGAAAGCAGAAGAATTACTTCGTTGATCCATAGGGCAATTATAAAATTGCCCTATAAATATGAAATGCGGGGCATGCCCCGCATTTACTTTGTAAATTGGAGGAATTTGTGGAACGTTCACTTGTACTTGTAAAACCGGATGGCGTACAGCGCGGACTGATCGGTGAAGTTACCGCGCGCCTGGAGCGCCGCGGATTGCGTCTGGTGGCGGCCAGGTTTATGGCTGTCAGCCAGGAATTGGCTGAAACGCATTATGCCATTCACAAAGGCAAGCCCTTTTATGATGGCTTGATCGCTTACATTACTTCCGCGCCAGTCATGGCGATGGTCTGGGAAGGCCCTAACGCGGTGGCCGCTATCCGGCAGACAATGGGCGCCACTCGCCCGACCGAGGCTGCTCCCGGCTCGCTACGTCATGACTTTGCCCTGGAAGTTGGCCGCAACCTGACCCACGCTTCGGACACGGTCGAGAACGGCGCAAAAGAAGTTGCACTATGGTTCAAGCCGGATGAGTTGGTAGATTGGACGCGTGCGGTAGATACCTGGGTGTTTGAACAATAATGTAATATGCTCTATAAAGCCAAAGGTCTCCACATTTCGATGGAGACCTTTTTATTAATTGTACTTATTGATTGAAAATGGCTCTACTTTTTTCTATACCGCTTCTCAAATTCCTCGTGGGGGATCACATCTTCACCGACCACATAAAGGAATACATAAATGCCAGATGGCCCCATGAATTTGAAATCCTTGCGGATGGCTTTCAGGGTTTCATCGAAGGTGCCATGAGCGCGCAGATATTTCTGGAATGAACCATACTCGTTGTCCAACTCAAGTATCTTGCGCGCATTTGAGACAACGGCTGCTAGCTTGCGGTAATTGCGTACCACGCGGGTGTCATTTGTGAGATCCTCAATATCTTTCTCGTGGAAATTTGCAACGGTTTGAATCTCAAAGCCGTGGAACGCTTCTCGGGTATCCGGCCATTTGCTTTCGATCACTTTCCATGACATACCGGATTGAAACACGGATTTACTCATGATTTCAAGATAATCGTTTAAAGATTTTGGGATAATTTTTTCGGGTGGGCCTGCGGGCATTATGTCTCCTATCTTTTTCAAAGAGTTGACAATCACTTTGAAAAGTGACTGTCAACTGGAATTATTGTACCCTCAATAACACCTTGCCCTCGTTCCACAACTCTTCCAAAGAGTAATAGCCGCGCTGGTCGGGCGAGAAGAGGTGCAGGATCACGTCGCCGTAATCCACGATCAGCCAGCCTTCGCGGGCCTGGCCCTCTTTGCGGCCTTTCTTCTTGTGCTGTTTACGCATACCGTCTAAAACAGAATCAGCCAGCGAATCGAGCATGCGGTCGCTGGTTCCGTTGCAGATGACAAAGTAGTCTGTGAAGCCTGCGATGTCTTTGAGATCGAGCAATAAGATGTCTTCGCCCTTCTTTTCTTCCAGGGCGTTGACGATGGAGCGGGCCAGTTCAAGTGCGTTCAGATTTCACCTCTTTGTTGGTTGTCATTGCGAGACCCCGAAGGGGTCGTGGCAATCTCAAGTAACCTTCAACCCTAAGATTGCCGCGCCATCTTTCGACAAGCTCAGGACGGCTCGCAATGACACAAGTGGTTAGTTTTTCAAGGGCGCAGAAAACAATCGTGTATACACTGCACCGGTCGGTTTCAGTTCGCTTTTGAAGAGATGCACTGCGGTTACCTGTGTGTTTCCCAGCGAACAGACCTGGATCTCTTCCAGCGCGGCACGGATCTTCTGTAGGCCGGTCGAGTTGACGTTTTGTTTGACACGTCCGATCGTCAGATGGGGAGAGAAAGGTCTCTTTTCGACCGGATACCCAATTTTGACGGCAGCGGCTTCGACACCGTGTTGAAGCGTTTCTAGCCCAGCCGGGGCTTGGATTCCAATCCAGATCACGCGCGGTCGCTTTGGGTTGGGAAAGACTCCCAATCCACCGAATTCTAACGCAAAAGACTGGTGCTGGTTCATTTCCACACTGAGCATTTGGGTTAGCATTTCCACGTTTGTTGGAGAGGTGTCGCCCAGAAATTTCAACGTCAGGTGAATATTAGCTGATGGTACCCAACGCACCAGCGACGCATTGAGTGCAGCCCGTAATGAGGCCGTCTTTTTTTCGATTGCCCGGTGGATTTCGGAGGGGATTTCAACGGCGATGAACGCGCGCAATAAGCTCATAGATCAGGTTGGCAGGTTCATATCCGAATTGTCAGAGTGTTGCTCTTGCACTACTTGATCGACAGCTTTTTTTAAATCCAGATAGCCAACCGGTTTTGTCAGGTATATCGTTGCGCCCGCTTCCAGCCCTTCCTTAATATCGGAAGGCATGCTGCGCGCCGAGACAACGATGACAGGAGTGTCTTTCAATTTTGGATCGCGGCGCATGAAGCGCAGCACTTCCAGACCAGAAATGTCGGGCATCATGATATCCAGGATGACCACATCGGGATGTTCTTTGGCGATCAGGGAGATGGCCGGGGTGCTGCTGTAGGTTTTGAGAACCCGAAAGCCGGAAACACGCATCATTTCGGCAAAAAGTTCTGCAGCATCCGGCTCGTCTTCGACAACGATCACTGTTTTCTGGTCTTCGTTCATGAAAGGGAAACTCCTGTTCTCGGTAAAAATAGCACAAGATGTTTGAAAAGGCAAGAGCCTTTGTGACTTATTTGAAGATAGGCATTTTACAATTTGTAAGAATTTTTAGGGAGTGGTGGTCTTAACCACATAATTGCTGGAGGTAGAATGAGTAAATTAAAAGAGTTTCGCGTTAGCAAGGACGATTTTTTTGCCAGCCACTCGCAAAGCCCTCTAACGCCCGAACAGAAGCGTGAATTTAATGGCCTGAATTATTTTGAAGAAAACCCGGACTTGCAACTTGAAGTTGAACTTGAGAAATTCCCGGATCAGCAGCAGGTTGTCATTCAGACTTCGACGGGTCAGACCCAAATATATACCCGCTACGGCAAATTCAAGTTTGCTGTAGATGGGCAGGAGGCAGAGTTGACCTTGTATTCCAGCGACCATGGATTCTTCCTGCCGTTTGCGGACTCCCTTGCCGGTGATGAAACCTACCCTGCCGGACGCTACCTTGAACCAGATCCTTTGGCTGGGGACCGTTTCCTGATAGATTTCAACATGGCCTATAATCCGTATTGTGCTTATAACGAGATGTGGTCTTGCCCACTGACTCCCCCCGAAAATCGATTGAAAGTGCCCATTCGGGCTGGCGAGAAAACCTTTCACGAAGAATCCTAAAGGAACGAAAAAACAGGCTGCCGAAAGGCAGCCTGTTGATGTATCTGGGGAGAGTGCTAGCTGGAATTAGTCTGCTCGAGAACACGCAGCAGAGCCTGGTACTCTTCGTCGCACTCACGGCACATATCCAGGTGGTGACGAATAAGTGGTTTAAGACTGGCGACATCTTCCCCGCGCTGACTGGCTTCGGCGAATTCGTCCACAAATGCAAAAACTTCATCGCAGGAAAGTTCTTCGTCGCGAGTGTTTTGCAGCCTGCGCGCGAGATTTTCTACTAAGGCATCGGTGAATTCGGGTTCGCCGCGCAATCGCTTGGTCATTTTTGTAAAGAATTGCTTGATATTCATAAGGGCCACTGTAATGACGTGCGGATTGAAAAAATTCTTACCCACCCTCAAACGCTGCAAGGACTTCCTGTGCATCCAGTCCTTCGGATTGCAGACGTTGCTTCAGGCGTAGACGCGCATCGTGCAAAAGTTTATAAAGCGCGTTGCGGTTGGTATTTAGACGGCGGGCCGCCTCTTCCATAGGCATGCCCTGCATGCCCAGCATGATCAAGGCGCGCCGCTGACGTTCGGTCAGCTCTTCGTCGATCACACGGCGGATGCGCACCATCATATCAGCACGTTCCGCGGATTGTTCGGGTGTGGCGTTGGAATCCTCCAGGATGCGGGGCGAGACTGGCACCTCTTCATTATCAACCATCTCGTCAAGAGATGAATCCTGCCAGCGTTTGCGGCGTAGCTCGGTCAATGCGATGCGGATGGCAATCTTGTGTACCCAGGTGGTGAACATGCTGCGTCCCTCAAAGGTATGCAGTTGATCCAGCACTCGTAGGAGAGTCTCCTGCGTTACTTCTTCGGTCAGGGATTCGAATTGCGGGGAGGAAGGGGAAAGCCAGCGCGAAAGAGCAAAGGGCAAGCCACGCGCGATAATGGCGCGTAAATCTTCCAGGGCGGTTTCTTTTTGTTCACCCTCCGCGCGCAGGTCGGAGAGCCATTGGTCATTGGTGCGGGTGCTCATGTAGAAGGAATTATAACGTATGAGAGCTTTGAATTTGAAAGAATGATGCAATGAAACTAATGCTTATATTTTGTACAATAACCATTGAATAAATGGTTACTACCTGATATTTTACCTATATCAGTCCTTTGTAAGGTTGGTGAGTGTTCTGTGAGAAGTGTAATGGGGCTTCGCATTCAACCTATGTAGATATTATAAGGTTAAGGGAACTATCAGTAGAAGGCATAGCATATGCGTTTCCTGAAGAGTGGTATAACTGCAATACAGAAAATTAGAAACCTATCCTTAGACCGGATGGAGCTTCAAGTAGCTATTATTGGTGGACTTACGCTTGCTTACATTGTAATATTCCGATTATTCATTGAGCAAGTGGGCCCCGTATTGTCCGTGTTTTTAGCAATGCCGGTTGTTGCGGTTGGATTATATTATGGCCGAGTTGCGGGGGTAATTGCTAGCCTTGGTGGGTTCGCATTGAATATCTTTTTGCTCATTGGATTGAATGGTTTTACCATTACACAGGTTATTCGCTACTGGCCTGGCTACCTGGCGATACTCATAATGGGTTATGTTGCCGGTTATTTACATGATGAGACAATTGCCCGGAATCAGGTTGGAAATGAACTCGCTTCTCGAGAACGATTTATTGCCTTGATCAGCATAGCTACCAAAAATATTACCAGTTCAAAAAAACCAGATGATGCTTATTATCGTCTGATATCCCACCTGACTAACCTGTTTATTGCAGATTATGCCTATCTTATCCATTGGGACGAGATCAATAAAAAAGCTAGCCTTATTTCTGCTACCAAATCCCTGGAAAGAAGCAAGTTTCCCTTCCATTTGAAGCCTGAAGAAGAAAATCTAATTAAGGCCGTATTGAAATCCAGGCATCCAATGACTATAGAGGATGTCCAAAAATCAACCTATATAATCAACCCTTCGCCTTATAAAAACCTAGACTCTCAAACGAAATCTGCGCTCATCCTTCCATTGATCACAGAAGATTATTGCTTTGGTGCAGTGACCCTTGCTTTCGATTCTCCGCGCAGATTCACTAAAGAAGAGAATGTGTATGTTGAATTAGTTGGTAATCAAATTGCCCTTGCGCTTCGAACCCTTCAGCAGCAAATCGAAATAGAAACACAACTTAAGGAGTCTAAGGCATTAGCTGATATTGGACGTGCCTTGAGTGAATCAGAGCGTGTCGGTGTTGACAAGGTGCTTCAACTCATTGTTGATTCTGCCATGGAATTAATCCCTAAGGCCAATAATGTTATTCTGCACCTACTTGATAAGGAAAAACGAATTCTTGTGCCTCGCGCTGTGGCAGGTTATGTGGAAAAGGCAAAAGGGAAATTAAATATGCGTCCCGGGGAAGGTATTGCCGGGCAGGTCATGTCATCGAGAAAGGTAATTCGAATAGCTGATGTTCATAGTGACCAACGTTTTCTAAACCAGACAGTACCTGTAAAATTTCGCTCCCTAGTCGTAGCGCCGATTAAAAGCCACGATGATTGTATTGGAACAATCAGCATTCAGAGTGATATCCCAAATGCTTTCGATAATAATGAGGTTGGCTTACTCGAAACTTTGGGTACCCAGGTTTCTATTGGAATAGATAACGCAAATTTGTTGGAAACATTGGAACAACGAGTGCAGCGGCGTACGCATGACTTAGTAGTACTCTACAACCTGATCACAATTATTTCCGAAAATTGGCAATTGCAGGACCTTTTGGAACTATCCCTTGTGTTGACGCTTGAAACAGTGAAGGCTGATCGAGGCATTATATACCTGGTAGATGGGAAAGAGCACCCAGGTTTAAAGCCAGTAATTCAGCGTGGCTTTTCAGAGGGCATCCAAATTGATGTTGGTAGCCTTCCTGATGATGAACTGGCACGAGATGTGTTTAGGAAACAAAAGCCACTTGCCCTAGAAAACCTGGCAGAAAATCCTGCCTATGCAAAATTTGGCAGCATGAATTTTTATGCCGGCATCCCTATTATGGCCCGAGGAGAAATGCGTGGTGTTTTCAGCCTTTTTGCAAAAGAAAAAAATGTTTTCAGGGCCAACGAAATGGCTTTATTGACCTCCATTGCGGACCATCTTGGTATCGGGATCGAAAACAGCATTCTCTGGGAGCAATCTCGTGAAAACGCGGCAATTGAGGAACGTAACCGGCTGGCAAGGAATTTGCACGACTCGGTCTCGCAATTGCTTTACAGCCTGACGCTCATGGCAGGTACTACCAGGAAAATGTTAGAGCACAACCCAGACCTGGATGCGATCAGAAACTCAGTAGGCCGTTTTGGGGATACTGCGCACCAAGCGCTGAAAGAGATGCGGCTACTGTTATATGAACTCAGGCCAGCCGTACTGGATAGCGAAGGTTTGGTGAGTGCCTTACGGCATCGTATTGGAACGGTGGAGGAACGACTCGGTGTGAAAGTTGATCTACAAGCCAGAGGAGTGCCGGAACTCCCCAGTGATATGGAGGATGCTCTATATCATATTGCGCTGGAGGCACTTAACAACATTGTCAAACATTCTGAAGGCAAAATTGCTAGTATCAGTCTCTCCAGTAAGAACGGGAGCATTGTCATGGAAATCTCAGACGAAGGGAAAGGATTCGATATCAATCAGCCCGAAAGAGGCCAGGGGTTGAGAAACATGTATGAGCGCGTCCAGATGCTGGGAGGTGAAATGTCTATTGATTCAAAGCCTGGTGAAGGGACACGTATCACAGCGTGTTTGAAGATCCCATCTGATTCCCTGATATCGTCCTGATAAGGATGCTTATGGAAAAAAATATTCGAGTCCTAATTATTGATGATCATGCAATTGTGCGTGAAGGTCTGCGCGGACTTATCGAGGTCGAACCGGATATGGAATTTGCCGGTGAAGCGGCCTCAGGCAAAGAAGGTGTGGAAAAGGCGCTTGGGCTGCGACCGGATGTGATCCTGATGGATCTGCTCATGCCAGAAATGGATGGTGTGATAGCCATCAAAGAGATCAAGGGAGAGTGGCCGGAGGCTCGCGTGCTGGTGCTGACCAGTTTCCTGGAGGATGACAAGGTCTTCCCAGCCATCGAGAATGGCGCGCTTGGGTATTTGCTTAAAGACACTCAGCCAGATGAGTTATTGAATGCTATCCGTGGGGTTTATAGGGGCGAGACCATGCTGCATCCCTCCATTGCCAAAATGATCATGAAACGTATTCAGGAACGAAGTGATGAGAATAAGAACCCGGAAGGACCGGAACTGACCGAGCGCGAACTGGATGTGTTGAAATTACTGGCCCTGGGGGATGGAGACCGCGAGATCGCCGAGGAACTGGTTATCAGCGAGCGGACGGTGCATTTCCACGTTGGGAACATCCTATCAAAATTACATCTAGCCAACCGCACCCAGGCCGCCCTGTACGCCATTCGAAAGGGGTTGGCCAAGCCGGATATTGATTAGAATCAAAAAATTTACCATTCAATATATCAACCTTGCGAAGGTTCCACACCTTCGCAAGGTTTTTTTAACTAACGAAAGACTGGTATTTTTACCAGGTTCGAACTGCCATTATTGCCGTTTGTTTTGGGGATCATTTCGCGTATAAAGATGCTGTAGAAGTTTAGTGGTTTGCTAAGCAAGCACAGTGTGCAAACCGTAATAGTTTCCACCATGTCAAATAGTTTGATTTTCAAAAGCATATCAAAAGAAAGATCTAGGAGAAAAAAATGAAATCCTTACCAACCCCCCGCAAGTGGAAGACCCCCTCGGTAGTAGTGTTCGTTC
>Ga0209536_100005741_pt1 | contig 19181 bp, 18 predicted proteins | sample DeeMarSeWOR28_12_FD_187461 | JGI IMG/M metagenome (GOLD analysis project Ga0209536, IMG submission 187461) | Marine sediment microbial communities from White Oak River estuary, North Carolina - WOR-2-8_12 (SPAdes) (version 2) | ecosystem: Environmental > Aquatic > Marine > Intertidal zone >... | reverse complement strand
CCGCCGATCCGGGGATGCTCGAGCCCCGGGCGGCGGTATCGCTTCGCGCGTCGTCACCACTCGACCGGAAGCGCGTCCAGTCCGTCGATCAGCGCGCTCGGCGTCGGTACGGCCCGCCCGCCCTCGGCCAGGCGGATGCCGGGCAGGCGCTGCAGGATGCGCCGCAGCACCACGCGGATCTCCATGCGCGCGAGGTTCGCGCCCAGGCAGTAGTGCGGCCCGAAGCCGAAGGCCAGGTGCTCGTTCGGGCTGCGATCGACGCGGAAGCGGTGGGGCTGATCGAAGACCGCCTCGTCGCGGTTCGCGGACGCGTAGACCATCACGACCGACTGGCCCTCGAGGATCTTGCGACCGCGAAGCGTCGTGTCCCGGAGCGCAACGCGCCGCATCGCCCGGACCGGCGACGTCCAGCGCAGGATCTCGTCGACCGCCGTGTCCCAGAGGCCGTCGTCGGCGGCGAGGCGGTCCCGCTCCTCGGGATGCTCGAAGAGCGCCAGCATGCCCTGGGAGATGCCGTTGCGCGTCGTCTCGTTGCCCGCGATCAGCAGAAAGAGCGCGAAGTCCCGGACCTCGTCGCCCTCCAGGCGGTGCAGCCGCTGATCGTCGTCGATCACGCCGGCGTCCGCGGCCTGGACGATGCGGGAGAGGACGTCGTCCGTCGGGCGGGCCCGGCGCTGCTCGACCGCATCGCCCAGGTAGCCGAGGAAGTCGGCCATCAGGTGCTGGGTCTCGCGGAGCGCGTCCTCCTGGGCGTGACCGCCGCCCGCCAGGATCATCGCGTCGCTCCAGCGCCGGAACTGCTCGAGATCGCCATCGGCGACGCCGAGCATGTCGGCGATGATCCGCAGCGGCACGGGCACGGCGAGCTCCGCGACGAACTCCGCCGCGTCCCTGCCCGCGAGCGCATCGATGGCCTCGTCCGCATAGCGAAGGGCCCGCTCCGTCAGCATCGACACGAGACGCGGCGTGAAGGCGCGGCTCACGACGTTGCGGTGCCGGGTATGGCGTTCGCCATCCATCGCCTGCATGGAGAAGTGGTACTCGAACACGTGCCACGGTCCGCGTGGCTCGGAGGAGAACAGCTCCGGCCTGCGGGAGATCTCGCGGACGTCGGCGTGCCGCGTCACGAGCCACCACTGGTTCACCGGGTCCCAGTGGACCGGATCCTCGCGACGGAGCTCCGCGAGTGCCGCATCGCGCCCGGTGCTGGACGGGTGAAACGGTGCCATCACGTCGTACGAGCTGTCCATCGGGTCTCCCGTCCGATCCGTCCTCAGGCGATGCCGAAGAAGCCCCGGATGGCCGCGATGCGCTGCTGGAAGATCGCCTCCGCCGTGGGGCTGTCCTCGACCAGGTCGTAGCCGTGGATCGCGCCCTTCACCTCGCGCAGCTGGACCGGAACATCGGCGGCCGCGAGGGCCCGGGCGTACTGCCGCCCCTCGTCGAGCAGCGGGTCGAACTCCGCCACCTCGATCCAGGCGGGCGGCAGACCCGCGAAGCGCTCGCGATGTAGCGGCGCTGCATAGCCCGGCACCGGAACGCTGCCGCCGCTTCGCGCGTACTCGCTGTCGCGCAGGTAGACCTTCCACATGTTGCGATTCGAGGCGGTCCTCCAGAAGGGCGTGTCCGTGAACCGCAGCGCCGAGTCGGTCTTCGTCTCGTGATCGGTCACGGGGTAGACGAGGATCTGCGCGCAGAGCGGGTTCTCCGTCCGGTCGAGCGCCTTCTGCGCGACCCCGGCCGCGAGCGCGCCACCCGCGCTGTCACCGATCACCGCGACCCGCATCGGGTCGACGCCGAGCTCGGAGGCGGCGCCGTGAACCCACGACAAGGTCGCGTAGCAGTCGTCGAATCCCGCAGGGAAGGGATGGTGTACCGAGAGCCGGTAGTCCGGAAAGAAGACGCGACAACGGCCCTCCAGCGCATAGCGCTCGGCGGCGGCGAGGTGGAGCGGTGCGTGGCCGAGGAAGAACCCGCCGCCGTGGAAGTCGATCAGAGCCGGCGCCGTGCCCGAGAGATCCTTCGGCGCGATCTCGAGGGTCGGAGCCCGGTGGCCGTCGGGAGCGGTCACCAGGTGGCGACGCACGTCGACTCGCTCGCCCCACGCGAAGCGGCGGCGCTGAAGCTGGAGCAGCAGGTTGATGCCGCGCAGCAGCAGCCGATTCGACGGGATCGTGAAGCGTGGCTGAGAAGCGAACTCGGGAGCCAGGGCATACGGCTCGCTCAACGGCAGACTCCTCCGGGGCGGGTGCGTGAGACAGTCTGCCAGGACCGGCTCGGGTGCGCCCGTCCGCCTCAGAGCTCGTTGAAGCCGCGCAGGAACCTGCCGGCATGAGCGCCGCCATCCACCGGCAGGTCCATGCCGGTGCAGTGCCGGCTCGCGTCGGAGGCGAGGAAGAGCACGGCGTCGGCGATGGCAGCGAGCGGTGCCTCGCCCGGCAGCGCGCGGTCTTCCGCTCGCAGCGCACCGGCTACGGCTCGACGACGGCCTTTCCGAGCATGCGGCGCTCGAGCATGTCGCGCAGCGCCTGCGGCACCTCGTCGAGAGCGTAGCGTCGCGAGACCAGCGGGCGAAGCTTCCCGGATGCGGCGTAGGCCTCGAGCTCGCCCGTCATCTTGCGGAAGAGCTCCGGCTCCCGGTAGGAGGCGGCCCCCCAGAAGACGCCGACGATCGAGCAGCCCTTGAGCAGTGCCAGGTTGAGCGGCATGCGCGGGATGCCGGCCGTGAAGCCGATCACCAGGAAGCGGCCCCGCCAGGCCATCGCGCGCAGCGCCGCTTCCGCGTAGTCGCCCCCGATCGCGTCGTAGACGACGTCCACGCCCGCTCCGTCGGTGAGCTCCTTCGCGCGGGTCTTCAGGTCCTCGCGGCGGTAGTCGATCACTGCGTCGGCTCCGCGTTGGCGACACAGCTCGAGCTTCTCGGGCGATCCAGCCGCCGCGATCACGCGAGCGCCGAGCAGCCGACCCAGCTCGACGGCGGCGAGCCCGACGCTGCCCGCGGCTCCGAGCACGAGCAGGGTCTCGCCGGGCTTCAGGTCGCCGCAGTACCGGAGGCCGTAGTAGCCGGTGCCGTAGGCGTACCCGAACCCGGTCGCCTCGGCGAAGTCGAGTCCCGCGGTGAGCGGCCGCAGCGACGCCGCGGGAATCGCCACGCGCTCGGCGAAGCCCCCGGTGCCGCGCCCACCGACCACCGGATCTCCGACCGCGAACCCGCTCACCCCGGCGCCCAGCGCGCTGACGACCCCGGCGACCTCGTTGCCGAGCACGAAGGGCGGCGTGGCCTTGAACTGGTAGCGGTCCTCGATGATCAGGGTGTCGGGAAAGGTCAGCGCGGCGGCGCGCACGTCGACGACCAGCTCTCCCTCGGAGGGCAGCGGATCGTCGAGCGTCTCGATCGCGAGCTTCTCCGGCGGACCGAACTCCCTGCAGACCACGGCTCTCATGGGGCACCTCCTAGCAGATCGCAGCGCGGGGCACACGCCGGCGGCCGCAGCGAGGCGGCGACCGCTGCCGGGCACGCCAGTGCCTCGCATCGGCCCGGACGTCGCCCGCTCCACGGCGCCGAAGCCGAGCCCGGGACGCCTTGCAGGCGCAGCGCGAGGGGAAGGCTTGCAATCTACCGGAAATTGGTATCGCATTGGATCGGAGAGCCGCATCGCGCCAGACGAGGACACGCAGATGCCCGAGGTCGTCGAAGAGATTCCCGTGGAGCTCCGTCCCGAGGTCGAGGCCGCCCTCGCGTTCATCAACGCCGAGCGGGGGGGCGACTTCCGGGTGACCGGTATCGTGGACCCGGACGACGCATTGAAGCGCCGCGGAGCCGCTCAGGGCTTCGATCTGAGCCTGGTGTTGTGCCAGGGGGACCTCTGCTTGAAGGAGCGGGTCCATGTCTCGCGGGACGGACGAGACATCCGCTGCACTCTGCCGACCGCCACCGCGTCGAGCGACGACCCGCCGGCCCACCTCGACCCTCCCGTCGGAACGCGAGTGGGCTGGCTGGCCGAGCAGCTCGAGCGACACGCCTTCGTCGTCCTGCTGTTCTACCGCGGCTTCTGGTGACCGCCCTGTCGCCGCGAGTTGCGCGGCTACGACAAGTCTGGGGCCGTGGAGCGGATTCGCGCCGCCGGGGGAGAGGTCTTCGCGGTGACCAGTGAACCGCAGACCCTGGCCTCGGAAGCCCGGCTGCACTGGAAGCTGGCGTTCGAGAGCGTCGGCGATCCCCATCACGAGATCGCCGCGGAGTGTCGGGAGCGGGGCTGGCTGCACCTCTTCGTCAACCGGGACGTCCAGCCGCTCAGCGAAGACACGGGCTTCGCCAGCCATCCGAAGGGCTTCTTCCAGCCCGGCGTCCTGGCCGTCACTCGCGAGGGCCGGGTTCTCTACCGATGGCGGGGACGGCCCACGCGTCGGAACGCCGGCGGGGCCACCAATCGCCCCCTGCCGGAGCACGTCTGGGAGCAGACGCAGAAGGCCCTGGCGAACGGGGCGGAGGCCGAGGACGCCGGACTCGACCGGGTGACGGAGTTCGACATGCGGACCCCGCCCTGGCCCCTGTTCGTATTCCTGCTGCTCGCGAACGGAAACTTCCTGCGCCCGAGGCCGTTCCCGCTGTCGCGCGGAGGACCGGACGACATCGGGAAGCGATCCAAGCGGGCCGTCGCCAAAGCCCTGCTCTTCCTGGTCGCGCTAGGCGTTGCACTCGCGACGCTTCCGACCGCCTGGGTGCTGGCTGCGCTCGCGGCCTGGGGACTCGCGATCACCCCCGGCGTGATCCGACTTCACCGGCACTTCCAGTCGCTGCCGGACGGAGAGCCCGGCTGACCCGCGCGCACGCGCCGCGCTCGGAGCGCGCGGCGCGTCCACGCATCGCCCGGGGCCCGCTCGGGGATGCCAGACCCGCTGGCTGCGAAGCTCCCGGTCGCGTGCGATCAGCTCGCGCGCGCTGCCGTCTCCGACCTCTTCGCGACGCTGGCGGCCTTGGGATGTCTCACCGACCGCGCCTTGCGCGCGCTGCGCCGCTTCGCGCCGTCGGGCAGGCGCACCAGCTGCACCACTTCCCGCTCGATGCCACGCACCAGGTCGTAGGTCGCGCTGATCGACCGATCCTGCAGCTTGCGCACGCGCGCCACCGGCCTCTCGAGGCGATCGATCTGCTCGAGCACGTCCAGCGGGAAGGCCGCAATCGCGCGATGGATCCGCTCCACGGCCTGCGTGTTGCGGTCGACGACGCGCTTCAGCGGACCCCCGTCCCTCTGCCGGGCCCGGCTCTTCGTCCTGTCTCGCGTCTTCGCTCGTTGATCTGCCATGGCCCCCTCCACGAATCTCGACTCCAACCCCATCTCGTGCATCTTCCATGCCGCGGCTCGCCAACCGGGAGCTCGCCGCGGGGAGGCCACTGGGGCCTGGTGGGTCGCTTCGGACTGCGCGGGTGAGGCGAAGTGGGATCCGGCGGGCGCCACCACCCAGCTGAGGTCCTGCGGGCTTGGCACCTCATGTGCACCCTCGTCGGGCTCGGGGGGGCTTCGTGGAAGGCACGCTGCATCCGGATTTCTGCCGCGTCGCCGACACGCTGCGGCGACAGATCGCCGGGCACCGAGGGGGGGCCGCCGCGTGCGTGTATCACCGCGGCGTGAAGGTCGTCGATCTCTGGGGTGGCGAGCGCGACGAGCAGGGAAACCCGTGGGTCGAGCGCACGATGGCTCCGAGCTTCTCGACCACGAAGGGCGTGGCCTCCACGGTCATGCACATCCTCGTCGATCGTGGGCTCGTCGACTACGACGACCCGGTCGCGAAGCACTGGCCCGAGTTCGCGCAGGCCGGCAAGAGTGGCATCACGCTTCGCCACGTCATGGCGCACCAGTCCGGGCTCTACCACCTCCGCCAGATGCTCGACCACGCCGAGCAGATGCTGGACTGGGAGCTCGTCACCGATGCGATCGCCAGGGCCGAGCCCGTCCATCCGCCGGGCGAGCGCAGCGGCTACCACGGACTGAGCTACGGCTTCATCGTGGGCGAGGTCATCCAGCGCGTCACCGGGCGTCCGTTCCCGCAAGTCGTGCAGGAGGAGGTGGCGATTCCGCTCCAGCTCGACGGTCTCTACATCGGCGCGCCGGACGGAGCATTGCGACACGCCGCGCGCATCATTCCGCCCGAGAGGGGCTTCCGCATGGAGGTCGGCGTCTGGGCCGAGCACACGGCCAGCGTGCTGCAGGACGTGCTGTCCCGCTTCGGCGTGGAGACGCACGTCGGCGGCATCCTGGAGCTGGCACCGCGCGGCCTGGGAGCGCTCGACTTCTCGGCGGCCGAGACGTTGCAGGCCGCGATGCCGTCCCACAACGGGCTCTTCACCGCGCGCTCCCTCGCCAAGCTGTACGCCGCGTGGGCCGGAGGCGGAGAGGTCGATGGCGTCCGACTCCTGTCGGAGGAGACGCTGCGCCGCGCAACCGAGCCGCAGAGCCGCCCCGGCCACGCCTATCCCTGGCCGATCGACATGGGCTGGCGGCTCGGCTTCCACCGGGCGTTCACGACGCGCGGCAGCCCGGAAGGCGCGTTCGGTCACTACGGCTTCGGCGGCAGCGGCGCGTTCGCAGACCCGCGGCGACGGCTCGCGGTCGGACTGATCGTGAACAGCGGACAGGGCACGCCGTTCGGCGACCTGCGCACGGCACAGCTGGGCACGGTCGCGATCCGGTGCGCGGACGCACGCAGCTGAGGCGACGACGAGCGCCCCTACTCCGCCGGCGCGAGCCGCGCGGGAGCGGTCGCGCGCTCGGCGGGCAGCGCCCAGAACGCCAGCGCATAGACCACGGCGGCGGCGACGAAGATCGCGCTGAAGCCGAAGATCATCGACAGGATCGCGGTCAGGATGGAGCCCACCACGGTGGCACAGGCGTTCACGGCCCAGGCCCAGGGCACCAGCGTCGGATTGAGTCGGTTGAGCAGCCGGATGCCGTAGGCGAGGGGGACGCCCAGCGGCAGGCAGACCGGGAAGAGCATCGCGATGCTCAGGGCCATGCGCGTCGCCAGGGGGGCCCCGAGGAAGGCTCCCAGCACCGCGGGCGAGAGCGTCAGGAAGAGTCCGAGGGAGAAGGCGATTCCCAGCGGCACGGCCCACACACGCTGCCCGGAGCGCTCGAACCAGTGCGCCGAGAGCAGGCTCCCCAGCGCGGCGAACACGAGAATCGAGAAGAGCGTCACCGTGAGCGAATAGACCGGATGGCCGAGGAAGAGCGTCAGCTTCTGGATCAAGGCGACCTCGATCGCGATGAAGCCGGCGCCCAGACCAGTGAAGTAGACCAGGAAGTTCGGCGCGTAGTCACGACGGACCGCGCGGTGGCGCGACGCGACCAGCGGGAGCAGGATCAGCAGCCCGGCCAGCCCGGTGCTGAGGGCCAGCTGTGCCAGGATGAAGACCGGGTTTCCCTGGGAGACCGCTACGTGCTCCTCCAGATACTCGGCGCTGGTGAACGGATTCCAGCGCGTGAAGTTGAAGAAGTAGGGCATGTCGTCGGTGGTGGGCGAGATGTTGCGCGGGAAGCGGCGGATGAAGCCGTCCTTGTCGCGGCTGAGGATGAACTCGACCCAGGGGTGCGCCAGATCGTGGCCCCTGCCACCCGGGAGGTACACGAGCCTCAGGTCCGCCCGTCGGGCGAAACGCGCGAGCGATGCCGTCTCGCGCCGGTCGAAGCGCCCCTTCTTGACGAGGGTGGCGGCCAGCCAGTCGTCGCTGGTGAGCATCGCGACCGAGTCCGCCAGCTCGAAGTCTCCGTAGATCCGCAGCGCCGCATCGATGTTGGCGAGCAGGCGCAGCCCCTCCATCTCGCTGCGCATGCGGATGATCTGGAGGACGCCACCCTCTTCGAGCCGCTCGTACATCTCGCGCAGGGCCTCGGTCGTGTAGAGATAGTTCTCCGCCAGCACGTAGGCGCCGGAGACCAGGGCCGTCCAGGTGTCGATCCCCGTCATCTGGATGACGTCGTAGACACCGGCGTCGGCCATCAGCGCGCTGCGCCCCTCGCCGTGGACCAGGTGGATGTTGGGATCCTCGACGATCGCCTTCGAGTAGTGGGGCAGGACCTTCGTGTGCACGTCGAGGATCGGGCGGTTGAGCTCGACGCCCTTCACGTAGCGGGCACCACCCGCCTTCGCGGCCCAGATGTCGTTGCCGCCGCCGACGCCGATCACGAAGACGCGCGGGTGATCCTTCAGCGACAGGGCGGCCGAATACATCGAGAGCCCGACGGCACGCAGACTCTCGGGCTGCTCGGAGAAGTTCAGTATGAAGGTGCCCGCGGAGCCGTCCTGCAGGATGAACTTCTCCTCGGGCAGGGGCACGCTGCGCCCCACCCTCCCCTGCGCGAGCAGGATCCGGCTGGCGGGATGAACCGGGATCACGTCGACGCGGCTGCTGGCGCTCCACTGGGAGTGCTCGGTGACGTCGCTGAGATTGGGCGTCACGTGAGGGGTGAGCTGCAGGTCGCCCTTGCCCGGAACGGGGAAGCGTTCGTCGACCCGCGGCATCCACCACAGACCTCCCGCCCCGATCACCAGCCCGAGCGCCAACGAGAGCGCCCTGCGCCGGGCGGAGGTCGCCACCACGGTGGCCAGCACGCCGACCAGCGCCACGAACACGAGCACCCCGCCGGCTCCCACCGACGAGAGCAGTGGCGGGCAGAGCAGGCAGCCGAACCCGGCCCCGACCAGATCGGCGAAGTAGAGGCGGTTCACGCGCTCCGCGTAGGCCGTGAGCACCAGCCCCACGACGGCGCCCCCCGTGAAGAAGGGGATCGCGGTGACGAGATTGAACGCCGAGAAGGTGAGGAAGTCGTCCAGACGATCGAGCTGGAGCTTCGAGTCGATCTCCACGGTCAACGCGAAGGCGTAGGCGACTGCAAGCGAGAGCACGTAGAGCAGGCAGAACAGCCAGACGAAGAAGCGCGCGTTCGCCTTCAACCGCTCCTGGAAGATCGTGAGCACGGTTCCCGCGGCACCGATCCCGAGCAGGCAGTTGCTGATCACGAGGAAGCTGAAGTGGAAGAACAGCCGCAACGCGCTGATCCGCGTCAGCAGGATCTGGTAGGTGAGCATCGAGAGCGAGATCGCCCCGATGACCAGGTAGGCGTAGCGCTGCGACCCGCGCGGCGTCATCGAAATGGGGCCATTCGAGAGGCAGCGGGCGGCACGGCGCCAGCGTAGCACCGCCGTCGGGCCCGCTTCCGGAGCGCACGAGGCGGATCTCGCCACCGGTCGACCGCTTGCGCTCCCGATCAGCCGCGCGGCGCGCGGCGCAGGGCCTCGACCTGGCGGTCCGTGCGGGCGTCGACGGCGGAGAGCGCGCCGTTCAGCAGCTTCGCCAGCACGAAGCGCAGCGGCTCGGGAGGCCAGGCGAAATGGCGGCGGACCAGGGCCGGCTCGCAGGCGTGCGGCTTGCCGCGCACCCGGTCGGCCAACATCGCGCCCATCAGCGTGGCCTGGGCCACCCCGTGGCCGGCATAGGCGAGGCCGAAGTGCAGGTTGCCGCGAGCGCCACCGCTGCCGAGCAGCGGCAGGAAGTCCGGAGTGAAGCCGATCCAGCCTCCCCAGAAGCAGGCGATCTCGACCCCGGACAGCGTCGGGAAGCGCTGGCGGAAGGCCCGTTCGATCGCGCGGAACGCAGCCGGATCGCGACCCGGCGGCAGCGCTCCCCCCCACGCATAGCGGACCTGCTTCGAGCCGCCGACGAGGGTTCCCCGCGCGGTCAGTCGATAGCTCTCGAGGATCTCGTGGGCCGTGTAGATCCCCTCGCGTCCGCGCCAGCCGAGCTCGGACCGGACCGCGGGATCGATCGGCGCGGTCTCGAAGAGCGACACGCGCAGCGGCACCACGGCGCTTCGCTTCCAACCGGGTCCGCTCCAGAAGTCGACCGGATAGGCGTTGGTGGCGAGCACCGCATGGTCGGCGCGCACCTGCCCGGCGTCGGTGCGCACGCACAGCGGGTGCGCGGGCTCGCAGCCCAGCACGCGGCTGCCCTCGTAGAGCCGCACACCGGCCGCGAGCGCGGCCCGTCGCAGCCCGCAGACGTAGCGCCCGGGATCCAGCGTTCCGCCCTGCTCCTCCAGCACGCCGCACAGGAACGCATCGGGCAGCTCGCGCTCGCGCATCTCCGGCCCGGTCAGGAAGCGCACGCGACCACCGAGATCGCGGGCCGTCTGCGCGGCCGACCGCAGACGCGACTCCTGCTTCGGATGCACCGCGGCCAGCACGTTGCCGGTCGCCTGGTAGTCGCAGGCGATCTGCAGCCGGGCGATGGTGTCCTCGGTGTACTCGACGGCCCGGTCGGCGAACTGCACCAGCTTGCGGGCGCGCTCGCGGCCGTACAGCCGCAGCAGCGTCGGCAGGTCCTTGCCGATCGTGGGCGTCAGGTGCCCGGCATTGCGGCCGCTGGCACCCGAGCCGGCGAACTCCTGCTCCAGCACCACCACGTCGGCCCCCTCGGCGCGCAGGCAGAGCGCCGCGGAGAGCCCGGTGAATCCGGCACCGATCACCACGACGTCCGCGCGCTGGTCGCCGCGGAGAGCGGGCTGCGGCGCGTCGGGAGCCTCGATCCACGGACTGAGGTCGCTGTAGGGAAGCGTTGCCCCCAGCGCGAGCCCGCGAGCACGACGCCGAGCGCGCGGCATCAGAACTCGGGGCCGATGCGCGCTCCGAGCGGATCGAGCACGCCGAGGTCGAACTCGTACACGCGGGCGGCGTTCTCGCACAGGATCGCGCGGGCCTCGTCCTCGGGGATGCCGGCGAGGTTCTTCTGGATCGCGCGCTTGCTGCGCGGCCAGGTGCCCTCGTAGTGGGGGTAGTCGGAGCCCCAGAGCATGTTGCGCACGCCGATCTGATGGCGCATCTCGATCTCGCCCTCGCCGAGGAACTGCGCCTGCACGTAGCACTGGCGTTGCCAGTACTCGCTCGGCGCCAGGCTCAGGCGCTTCCGCTCGTGCCGGAAGACGCCCCGGTACATCGCGTCGAGAATGCGCAGCGTACCCGGCACCCAATCCGCGCCCTGCTCCGCGAACACCACCCGCAGCCCGGGATGGCGCTCGAACACTCCACCCCAGATCAGGAACCAGAGCGGCCGGTGCGAGAACCAGAGCGATTCGTACGCGAACAGCGGGATCGAGCCCGGCAGCTCGCCGTAATCGGGCGTGGCGGAGCCGACGTGGGTATGCAGCGGCAGGCCGCGCTCCTCGCAGAGCGCCCACAGCGGCGCGTAGCGCGGGTGGTGATAGAACGGCAGATCGCCGACCCCGGCGGGCAGCAGCACGCCGCGCAGGCCGTGATCGGCGCCCCAGCGGATCTGTGCCAGGGCCTCGTCGACGTCGTGGATCGTGATGACGATCAGGCCCGCGTGGCGCGCCGACTGCGTCGCGCAGAAGTCGGCGAGCCAGCGGTTGTAGGCCCACGCCCCGACGCTCTGCAACGCGTGATCGGCCCCGACCGCGCCGGGCCCCTCGGCGGCCTGGAAGGGTGCGGCGTTGTTCTGCGACCCGTCCGGGAAGATCACCTCGGCGGCGATGCCGTCGGCGTCGAGCTCTCGAGCGCGACGCTCGGGATCCCACGCACCGCTGCGCCCGCCCTGCATCGCCGCCTGCGTGGAGTCCTGCGCCTGCATGAACTCCTCGGCGAACAGTCGGGAGCGCGCCTCGTGCTCCGCGGTCAGGCGCTCCATCTCCCACCGCGCACGTTCGCGGTAGGGCGCATCGATGTACTCGAGGAAGCCGCCGTGGGCGTAGCTCGCGCCCGCGTGGCAATCAGCGGAGATCACGGTATGGCGGGGCATCGGGCCTCCGGCGGTGATCGACGCGCGTCGCAGCCGCGACCGGATCCTGGCACTATACACCCGGCAGCCATCGTCGGGAGGCGAGGAGGATCGCATGGCGGACTTCGAGATCGCGGGCCGCTGGGACGAGCGCTTCGATCGGGTGCGCACTGCGTTCCAGCGCGAGTTCGAGGACGGCAACGAGCTCGGCGCGAGCCTGTGCCTCAGCCTGGAGGGCGAGACCGTGGTCGACCTGTGGGGCGGCTCGATCGACCCGGACCACACGCGACCCTGGCAGCGGGACACGCTCGCCAACGTCTTCTCCACGACGAAGGGCATCACCGCCCTCGCCGCACACCGGCTGGTGGACGAGGGGCGGCTCGACCTGGACACGCCGGTCGCGCACTACTGGCCCGAGTTCGCCGCAGCGGGAAAGTCGCAGATCCCGGTCCGCTACCTGCTGAGCCACCAGGCCGGCCTGGCCGCCGTGAGCAGGCCCCTGGTCCCCGGCAGCCACCTCGACTGGAACGCGATGTGTGCCGCGCTCGCGGAGCAGGAGCCCTGGTGGAAGCCGGGCAGCGCACACGGCTACCACGCGCTCACGTTCGGCTGGCTGGTGGGAGAGCTGATCCGCCGCATCCGCGGCAAGAGCGTCGGCGACGTGGTGCGCGAGGAGATCGCCGGCCCGCTCGGCGCGGAGTTCGAGATCGGGTTCGGCCCGGAGCTCGACGCGCGCGTGGCACCGCTCGTGCAGGGACCGGTGCACGTGCCCGAGAGCGGGCCCGGCTTCGACCTGATGGGCGAGATCGCGCGCAACCCGGAGAGCCTGCTCGCGAAGGCCTTCAACAACCCGCCGCTGGCGCTGAACCCCAACACGCGGGAGTGGCGGGCGGCCGAGATCCCGGCCGCCAACGGACACACCAACGCCCACTCGCTGGCGCGCATCTACAGCGCGCTGGCCAACGGCGGCGCGCTGGACGGCGTGCGCCTGCTATCCCAGACCGGGATCGAGCGAGCGCGGGAGCCCCAGGTGGACGGCGACGACCGCGTGCTCCCGCTGCGCACGCGCCTCGGCCTGGGCTTCTTCCTGCCGACCGAGGCCGAGCCGCTCGGACCGAATCCGCGCGCGTTCGGCCACGGCGGCGCGGGCGGCTCGTTCGGCCTGGCGGACCCGGAGAACCGGCTCGCATTCGGCTACGTGATGAACCGGATGCACATGGGCGCCTGGCTCGTCGACCCGCGGCCGCGAAGACTGCTGGCCGCGGCATACGCCTGCCTTTCCGGGGCCTAGCAGAACCGCGCACTCCGGAGGACGGGTCGCTCAGGTGCGGGAGCGCCGCTGCCGCCATCCGGCCAGCCCGAACGCCGTCTTCGCGGCGCGGCGCAGCACCGGCTGCAGGGCCCGGGTGAGCCGGCCGGCGGGCTTGAGGCGAACGCTCTCGAACGCGTCGAGGCGCAGCGCCTCGCGAAAGTCGCCCGACAGCGCATCCACGAGGCCGTCGAGCGGGATGCCCGTGCCGTCGGCGATGCGCACCATGCGTTCGAAGTTCCCGACGACGGCGGCCGCGTCGACCAGCGCAGCCGGACCCGCGGCCTCGCGCAGCGCATCGCGCGCGGTGGCGAGCTCGGCGGCGTCGCCCTTCACCGCGGCGTCCGCGAAGGCCGTCAGCCGCTCGCCGTGCTCGATGCCGGCATCGCCGGCCTTCGCGCCCTCCGCGATGCCCGAGAGCTCGGCCTCGCTGCCGGAGTACTGGATGCTCGCACGGAGCATCACCGCGTGGGAGGTCGTTCAATAGAAGCACTCGTTCAGCGCGGAGACGCGACCGGCGACCAGCTCGATCTGCGAGCGGTCGAGCGCGCGGAACTTCTCGAAGCCGAGCATGCGGTCTTCGCTCAGGTACTGGGCGGCGCTCACCGCGCGCCACGCACGCACCTCGGCCGGAACGAGGCTGAGGGCGCGGATCACGAAGGGAGTGCTCGGTACGCGCAGACCGATCGCCGCACCCGCGCGGCGCGCATCCAGCATCGGCACCCAGGCCTCGCCCTCGACGATCCCGTCCGGTCGCTCGCGCGTAGGCTCGCCCGAGCGCGCCAGCGGCAGGGGCTCGAGCGGCAGGCCCAACGCGTGGTGGAAGCGATCGATGCTGATCGCGATCACCGCGACCGCGAGGGCCTCCACGTACTGCTCGACGCCGAGCCCCTGCCCGAGCAGACCCTGGAGCCAGCGCTCGCTCAGCCGAGCGGCGTCGGTGGTCACGCGGTGGACCGCTTCGACCATCGCCGGCGGGAGGCCGCCGCCGTGAGCGTGCTCGCCCCGAACCGCGTTCGGCGAGAGCGCGTGTTTGCGCTCGCCGCACAGCGCGCAGCCGCGCGCACGCCGGGTCTCGTCCGCGACCGCGACCCGCTGCGCGCCGGTCAGCCAGGTGCCGGGTGCCGCGATGTGCTGCCAGGCAGCCCGATGGGCGGCGATCAGGTCGGCGCGGATCGGGTCCGGGCTGTCGGTGTACGCGAAGGCAGCCATGCCACTCCCCGTCCGATCGAGTCTAGCGCCATTCTCGATCGAGGAGTTCCGGGTCCTCGCAGCGACCCGACACCGCAGGCCGGCCGACTCGACGAGAAGCAGCGCTGGATCAACGTCTCGGACGGCGGTCACATCGAGAACCTGGCCACCATCGAGCTGCTCCGCCGGCGCTGCCGGTACATCATCGTCGGCGACGCGGAGGCCGATCCCGAGCATCATTTCGGAGGCCTCGCGACGCTGATCCGCTCGGCGCGCATCGATCTGGGGATCCAGATCGATATCGATGTCAAGCCGCTCCGCCTCGGCCCGGAAAATCTCACCGAAGGCCACTGGGCGATCGGACGGATCCACTACCCGTTGGAGGAGACGCCGGGGCATCTCCTGTACCTGAAGTCGTCCATCAGCGGTGACGAGGACGAGGTGATCCGACAGTATCGCAGCGCCAGCCCCTCCTTCCCTCATGAGTCGACGGCTGATCAGTTCTTCGGCGAAGGCCAGTTCGAGGCGTACCGGAGTCTCGGACAACACATTGCGGAGCAGGCACTGGCCGAAGCGGAGCTGGGAGCCAGTGCCCGCGCGATGTCCTTTGCCGAGCTCGAGAAGTGGTTCCGAACGCTGGAGCAACGATCCGCGTAGCGTCCGCCGCTCGCTTCTCCGCAGCCCACCCCCTACCCTGCCGGCCATGCCGAAGAAGAGAGCCTGGCAGCTGCGGGATCCGGAGGCGGAGACGGAGGCCCGGAAGTACCCGCACCCGGTGCCGAGCCGCAGCTACATCCGGCAGGTCCTGGAGCAGCGGGGGGTTCCGGTGCCGTTCGACGAGCTCGCCCAGGCGTTCGCACTCGATCGCCGCGAGCGGAGCGCACTCGGTGTCCGGCTGAAGGCGATGGTTCGCGACGGGCAGGTGATCCAGAACCGCCGGGAGGGCTACTGCCTGGTCGATCGCATCGCGGTCGTCACCGGGGTGGTGAGCGCGCACCGGGACGGGTTCGGCTTCGTGGTTCCGGATCAGGAGGGAGCCGACGACGTCTACCTCTCGTCGCGCTACATGCGCGAGCTGATGCACGGCGACCGGGTCGCGGTCCGCATCCGGGGGCGCGATCGCCGCGGCCGTCCGGAGGGCTCGCTGGTCGAGGTGCTCGAGCGGAACACCCGCTCGGTGGTCGGCAAGTACCTGCAGGAGCGCGGCGTCGGGTTCGTCGTGCCGGAGAACCCGCGCATCACGCACCGCATCCTGGTGCCTCCGGACGCCGCGGGGACCGCCCGGCCCGGCCAGGTCGTGCTGGTCGAGATCACCGCGCAGCCGACCCGACAGGCGCAGCCGATCGGACGGATCGCCAAGGTGATCGGCACGCCGAACGCGCCCGGCATCGAGATCGAGATCGCGATCCACGCCTACGGGCTGCCGACGGACTGGCCCGAGGCAGTGGAGAAGCAGGTACGCCGCTTCGGCGAGCAGGTGCCCGAACGCGCCAAGCGCGGGCGAGAGGACTTGCGGCAGCTGCCGCTGGTGACGATCGACGGAGCGGATGCGCGCGACTTCGACGACGCGGTCTTCTGCGAGCCCACGTCCTCGGGCTGGCGGCTGCTGGTGGCGATCGCGGACGTCGCGCACTACGTCGAGCGCGGCACGCCGCTCGACGAGGAGGCTCGCAGCCGCGGCACCTCGGTCTACTTCACGCGCCGGGTGCTGCCGATGCTGCCGGAAGTGCTGTCGAACGGCCTGTGCTCGCTCAAGCAGGGCGTCGACCGCCTGTGCATGGTCTGCGAGATGCGGATCGGTCGGGACGGCAAGGTCTCGCGCGCCCGCTTCTTCGAGGGCGTGATGCGATCCCGGGCGCGGCTCACCTACGACGAGGTCGCAGCGATGCTCTTCGGCGGCGACGCGGGGCTGCGCCGGACGCACGCGGCACTGCTGCCCCACCTCGAGCAGCTGAAAGAGGTGTTCCAGGCGCTGATCGAGCAGCGGCGCCGGCGCGGCGCGATCGACTTCGAGCTCCCGGAGGCCTACGTCGAGCTCGGCGAGGATCGCCGGATCGAGTCGATCAGCAGCTACGAGCGCAACGACGCGCACCGCATCATCGAAGAGTGCATGATCGCCGCCAACGTCTCCGCGGCGCGCTTCCTGACCCGCCAGAAGCTGCCGACGCTGTACCGCGTGCACGACAAACCCTCTCCGGAGAAGCTGAAGGAGCTGGAGGCCTTCCTCGGGACGTTCGGGGTGCCGTTTGCGCGCTTCAAGAGCATCGAGCCCCGGCACTTCGCGCAGGTGCTGGAGCGCATCCGCGACCAGCCGTACGACAAGCTGGTCGAGACGGTGCTGCTGCGCTCGATGTCGCGCGCGGCGTACCAGCCGGACAATCTGGGCCACTTCGGTCTCGCGCTGACGCAGTACGTGCACTTCACCTCGCCCATCCGCCGCTACCCGGATCTGCTGGTGCACCGCGCGATCAAGCACGCGCTCTCCGGCGGGAAGCCGGGCAAGTTCGCGTACTCGCCCCGGGACATGGACCGGCTCGGCCAGCACTGCTCGATGACGGAACGGCGCGCCGACGATGCCACGCGCGATGCCATCGCGTGGCTCAAGTGCGAGTTCATGTCCGACAAGCTCGGCGAGGAGTTCGACGGCGTGATCACCGGCGTGACGAGCTTCGGGCTGTTCGTGCAGCTGCGAGAGGTGTTCGTCGAGGGGCTCGTGCACGTCACCTCCCTCGAGAACGACTACTACGAGTTCGACGCGCCGCGACACCAGCTGCTGGGCGCCCGCACGAAGAAGGTCTACCAGCTCGCCGCGCCGCTCCGGGTGCGCGTGGTGAACGTGGACATGGAGCAGCGGCGGATCGACTTCGAGCCGGTCGAGCCGAAGCGGCGATCGCGCGCGAAGCCGGGCCGGGGCAAGCAGTCGAAGCGAGCGGCGCGCGGCAAGCAGCCGGAGCGAGCGGAGTCCGGACGTGGCCGGGCGACCCGCCCCAAGCGCAGGCGCCGTTAGTGCGCTCCCTCCCCTGCCCGAGCTGCGGCTTCGCGGTCGAGACGCCGGTGGCGAGGCTCTCGACCGCGACGCTTGGCGTTTTCAGCGACGCGCGCTTCGCCGGCCGCTGTGTGCTGGTGCTCGACCAGCACGCCGAGCACTTCGAGGCGCTGCCGCCGGAGGTCGCCGCGCGCTTCGTCGCCGACGTACAGCGCACGGCGCGGCTGGTCCGGAGCGTCACCGGCTGCGAGCGCATCAACTACGCGCTGCTCTGCAATCAGGTGCCCCACCTGCACATGCACCTCTTCCCGCGCGGCGGACCGGGTGACCCGAACCCCCGCGTCTCGCCCTGGGAGCTGCCCGAGCCCGAGACGCCGCTCTCGCCGGCGGAGCTCGAGTCGCTGCGCGAGCAGCTGGTCGCGGCGCTGCCCGGGATCCGCTGAGCGTCCCGGGCTCCCGACCGCAGCGGGGATTCCCGCTCAGCCGGCGGTGGTGCCGCCGTCGATCGGGAGCGCGACTCCGGTCAGGAAGCTGGCGGCGTCCGAGGCCAGGAAGCAGACGGCCTCGGCCACCTCGTGCGCCGTCGCCATCCGACCCAACGGAATCGCGGCCGCCGATTCGCGACCGCCCTGCTCCGCGCTGACGCCGCGCTGCCGGAAGTCCCGCTCCATCATCGGCGTATCCGTATCGGTCGGACACACGGCGTTGATGCGGATCCCCTCGCGCGCGTGGTCGAGCGCCATCGCCCGCGTCAGCAGCACCATCCCCCCCTTGCTGGCGCAGTACGCGGCGGCGCGCTCGCCTCCGACCAGGCCCCAGTCCGAGGCGACGTTGACGATCACGCCACGGCCCCGGGCCCGCATCGGGCGCAGCGCCGCCCGGCTCAGCCGGAAGACCGCGCCCAGGTTCGTGTCGAGCGTCTCCTCCCACTGCGCGTCCGTGGTCTCGGGCACCGATGCCGCCAGGGAGATGCCGGCGTTGTTCACCAGCACGTCGAGCGCGCCGAAGCGCGCCAGCGCGTCCTCGACGATGCGATCGCAGCAACCCGCCTCGCGCAGATCGCCCACCGAGAAGTCGGCGTCGCCGCCGGCCGCCCGGATCTCCGCGGCGACCTCCTCGCCGCGCTCCCGGCTGCGGCCGCTGAGCATCACCCGGGCGCCACGCGCGGCCAGCAGCCGGGCGCAGGCGGCTCCGATGCCGGAGGTCGCACCGGTGACGAGTGCGGCCCTGCCCTCGAGTCGAAAGGCTTCGCTGGTCATCCCCTCACCCGTCCATGTTAGTGTCTGCGCGTCGACCTCCGGGCCGGCCTCTCCGGACCGGTCTCTCGCGCTGCCGCCTCGAGCCCGGGCGGCCGACGCTGCGAAAGGTACCCGATGCAGCTCCCCCGACTCGCTGCAATGCTCGCCCTCGGCCTGCTCGCGTGCGCCTGCACGATCGCGCCCCGCGACGAGACCCCGGGCTTCGGCATCCGCGGCGAGCCGACCCGCGAGCCGGTTGCAGACTGGTCGTTCACGGAAGAGATCGAGGAGATCCAGATCCAGACGCGCACCTGGTACGGCATCCCCCACTCCGTGACGATCTGGTGCGTCGCGATCGACGGCGAGCTCTACGTCGGCGCCAGCTTCCCGGACTACCCCGACGAGCGGCAGTGGGTCTCGAACGTGAAGCGCGATCCGCGCGTGCGGCTCGCGATCGCGGGCCGGATCTACGAGCGCCGGCTGGAGCCGATCGACGACCCCGCCCGGACGGACCTGATCGACCGGGCCTTCGGGCGCAAGTACCACTACGACGTGGACGAGGATCCCGATCCGGTCGCCTACTGGAGGGTCGTGGCGGCCGAATGAGCCCGGCGCGCCGCCAGGTGGGCCTGTCCGCTCGAACCCCCCTCGCCGCCGCCCGAGCGGCGG
>Ga0209536_100005740_pt1 | contig 19181 bp, 20 predicted proteins | sample DeeMarSeWOR28_12_FD_187461 | JGI IMG/M metagenome (GOLD analysis project Ga0209536, IMG submission 187461) | Marine sediment microbial communities from White Oak River estuary, North Carolina - WOR-2-8_12 (SPAdes) (version 2) | ecosystem: Environmental > Aquatic > Marine > Intertidal zone >... | reverse complement strand
AGCCTTACTTATATGACGACCTTTACGACAGTTTCTCCCCTGACTGTTGTAAGTACCAAGGTCGAGCCCGGCGTTCCCCCCAACGCTGGGCTTTTTGTTGAGGGGGCTTTGGCAGACGAAGCGAAGGAGAACCCGTGGCAAAGCCTGTTCGACGAGCCGACCACCGCCGGAAAGGGGTGCGGGAGCCGCAGCTCCCCCTCGGAAAGCAGAATTTTCTGATCATCGGGACGGGGATTGCAGTCATCCTGCTGGGATACCTCGCGATGCTGGAGGCGTCGGTCGAGGGTTTTCTGCCCCTTGTCCTGGCTCCGATTCTGCTGGTCAGCGGATACTGCGTGATCATTCCCCTGGGGATTCTCTATCGAAAACCGGCGCCGAAAGACAAGGCGGCGGCGGTGTCCCAGTAGCACTGAGCTCTGTTCAGGGGCCACCCTGGTCCCGCAACGATCGGGCTCTTGTCAAGGGGGGAGAGTTGGCCAGAGATACTGCGCCGAAGAAGCGCCGACGTCTCACCGGCAGAGGGAGTGCGCTCGCAAGGTTGTAGGTTCACACATCCTCCCCACGCTTTTGCTCCGGGGCCTCATGCTTCCCCCCTCGGGTCGCTCTAGGCCCTGCCTCGCCTGGCAACGATGCGAGAGCTCCCTCTCCGGGATAAGGGGCAGGAGGTTCTCGTTATGGACAGGACGGGGGGAGTCGAGCCGTTCATGGGAGGAGAGGCCGCCAGGGCAGACACCGTGACGGTTGAGGATATCATGTCCAACGACCACCTTGTCAGCGGGAATTCGGAGACCGAGAAACGGACCTTTCTCTATCCCTCATCAGTGGTTCGGAGGATGATCTTCGATGTATGACGGAAGAACCTCCAAGAAGATCTTTCTCGAGATGCAGTGACCTGCGGCCTCTCGCGGAGAGGTGTGTTGTAAGTAAAACACACCTTTCGTACAATGGCAGTGCTTGTTTCCCGTCCGTCCTCTGATGACCGGTGGGATGGCGGGTGGAAGGGGCGTCGTGGCATCTATGATTGGACGGAGGATGCGCCGGGTTGTCCGTCTGGGGGGGAGCTCCCTGGTGATGGTCTGGGCCCTTGCGGGTGCTTCCGCCCAGGAGGGATCGCCCCAGAGTAACCTCACGCTCATCCGGGGACTCCTCGCCCGAGCGGCCGATTCAGTTGTCACGGTTCTCGCAGGCCAGCCTCCGGGGGGGGTGACGCTCCAGGTGCGGCCCCCAGAAATCGCATGGCTGGCTGAGGAACAATTCAGCAATCGGCTCAGGCAAAGCGAATGGCCTCCTTTCAGCGGCCCGCATGTCGGATGGTCCCTCCTGATTGTTGTTGATGAGATCTCCGTCGTCTACAGCGATCCCCGAGAGGGGGGGCTGTTTGCTTCCGGGTTGCTTGATCGCACCGTCGGAGTCGCGGTGCGGGTGCGAGCAACCAGCGGGGAGTCGGCGGAGCCCGCCGTTGATGTGCGCTACACTCCGACCGTCCGGGATACTATTGCCTCGACAGACGTCGAATTCGTCGAGACTTCCTATCTGCCGTTCACGCAAGGTCGGGTTCCGCAAGGGGGGTTTTTCTCGTCACTGCTCGAGCCGGTGGTCGTCATCGGCACGATCGCGGTTGCCGTGCTCTTGCTGTTTACCGTACGAAGCAGTTGAGGGAAGATGTCGCTGAAGGGCTTTGGAATGATCGCGATGCACAAGACCGTAGCAGTTTCTCCGATGCTCCTGATCGGAGTCGTGGCCGTGCTGATCGGATGCGGGTCCTCCGAGGAGACTGCCGTGGTGACACCCGAGCAGCGGTTCGAGCAGGCCAAGGCGTTATTTGATGACGAGGATTATCAGGAAGCCATCAGCGAGTTCACCGTCATCACTCTCCAGTACCAGGGGAGCGCAGTGGCGGCGGATGCGCAGTTCTACTTGGCCGAAAGCCGGTTCCAGCGGGAAGAGTATCTGCTTGCAGCTTTCGAGTTCGGTGTGCTGCGGCGGAACTATCCGGCCAGTCCACGCGCCAGCGAGGCGCAGTACAAGATTGGCTTCTGCTACTACAACCTCTCTCCTCGTTCCTCCCTCGACCAGAAGTACACGCGACGGGCAATCGACGAGTTTCAGTCCTTTGTGGAATACAACCCGAACAGCGAATTTGCTCTGGACGCCGAGGCAAAGATCAACGAGCTTACCAGTCGGCTGGCAAAGAAGCAGTACGACGTTGCGCGACTGTATGAGACGATGGGATATTCCCGCTCAGCGCTGCTCTCCTATGATGTGGTAATCGAGAAGTTCCACGACACCGAGTACGCTCCGCTTGCCTACCTCGACAAGGCCGACCTTCTAATCAGCCGGGAGCAATGGGAGGAGGCACGCGTGACGATTCAGGCCTTTCTCTCGAAGTATCCACAGAGTGAATACAGAGATGCCGGGCTGCGCCTGTTGGAGGAGGTCGAAAGGGAACTCCTGTCGGGGGCCACCACCACCGATGCCCACAACCAGGGCTTCGCCCCGGGCACATCGGTGCCGGCCCGGGCCGGAACCGGAGGCTGACGGTGACGCGAAAGACCGTGCGAGACTCACAGGTCGTCACCACTCAGCTGGTCCTTCCCAACGACACCAACCAGCTCGGGAACCTGCTGGGGGGGACGTTGATGCACTGGATGGACATCGTCGCAGCAATTTGCGCCCAGCGTCATTCGGGCAGGGTGTGTGTCACTGCCTCTGTCGATGAGCTCACCTTTCACTACTCGATAGGCCTCGGGGAGACTGTCACGCTGCAGGCCTCCGTCAATCGCACCTTCCGGACATCGATGGAGGTCGGTGTTCTGGTGACAGCGCAAGAGCGAGGCAGTGCCTCACCGCGCCGTGCCAATACCGCCTATTTCACCTTTGTGGCCCTTGATGACACCAAACGCCCGGTTCCGGTCCCCCCTGTGGTCCCCGAGACTGCGGCCGAAAAGCGGCGATACGAGGAGGCTCATGCCCGCAGGGAGAAGCGCCTCGGGCGTCGCTCCGGGTTGAAGGAGCGCGGTGGAGGGGCATGACAGCGCCACCCCACGTCGTGCGGCCCATCATCCTGTGCCTTGCGCTCGGGCTCGGGGTCGGCGCCGGGGCGGCACCCGGGTCCGCGCAGCGGCGTGTTCCCTCCGGTTCGTTCGGTCCGGTTATTGCTCAGGCGCTGGCCTTCGAACCAACGGGGCTCTGCGTGCTTCCGGCTCGTCGTGGCGGCGATGCTCCGGAGATCGCGGTCCTTGCCCGTCGGGAGCCCGCCATTCACATCTACACCCTGAAGCGCTCGGGTCTTCTTCAGGAGACTGCAACGATCGGTCTGCCGGGACTGCACCGAAGGATTGCCTGTGGTGATATCGACGGAGACCGGAATTGGGAGCTCGTGGCGCTCTCTTCGGATAACCTGAGTGTCACCGTCGTGCGGCGCAGCCGGACGGGGATCGCGCAAACCCGGCTTGCTCAGGAGGCACCGCGGAACCGGCTTCTGATTGCTGACCTCAGCAATGATGGCAAAGGCGATGTCCTGCTTTTCGGGAAGGGAGCCACGGGGATCGCGACGGTCGTCAGTCACCGGAAGAGCGTCTTCCGCCCGGGGCCCTTGTTCGTCCCTGACATTTCCGTTGCCGATGCTCGAGTCGCGGATGTGAACGGGGATGGAGTGGCGGATCTTGCACTGCTGGATTGGGTGTCGAGCCGCATCGAACTGCTCTTTGGAATCACCGATACGGTCTTCTCGGAACCGATCTCTCTGCCGGTAGAGGGAGAGCCTGCAGCGTTCGATCTCTCCCGGCGCCTGACTGGCCGCCATGCGACCATCGCGATCGCGGTTCCCGAGCGGCGGACAGTCCTGACGATGGGGATTGACCCGACCGGCGCGCTTGTTCCTCATGAATCCCTCACCTTGCGGGGACCCATGCGGGAGGTCGCGCTGCGGGAGGTGACCGGGGACGGCCAGGAAGACCTTGTGGTCGCCGGTGAGGAGAATGTCATCGTGTTTTCCGGGATCTCCCGTATGCGTTTCTCGGCACCCGCCGAGTTCAGTGTGCCGGCCGCGGACGGGCTCTGGGAGATCGCCGATCTGGACAGAGACGGGGCGAAGGATCTGGTCGTTGCGGATCGACATGCCCGTCGGCTGCTCGTTCTCGGCAATGCCCGGCGAAGGCACAGCCAGTACTGGCCTGACGCCTATGCAGTCGGAAGGCAGCCACGCGAGATTGCTGCCGTCGACTGCAACGGAGATGGTTGGCAGGATATTGTCGTCTCCAATGTGCGGTCAGGGACCGTCTCAGTTTTGCTCAATGAGGGAAAGGGAAGGTTCAGTGGCCAGCAGAGCTACGAGCTCCCTGACTCCCCGAGCCAGCTCACGACATTGATTGCGCCGGGGGGGAAGACGTCCTTTCTGCTGACCTCGCATGCAGCGTCCGACCAGATTTCGGCTCTCGTCCTCTCCGACGGAGATGTCACCAGGCCTGAGCTCATTGTGATGCGCACGGGGCCCCAGCCCCAGATTCAGTACACCGCTGTCGAAGGCGTGCCACCCTTGCTCCGTCTGCTCGTGCGGTCAAGGGTCGAAGGCGGACCCGGGTCAGTGGCGCTCTCGTTGTTCGAGCAGTTGCGAGACGATCAGTTTCTGGAGAGGCAATTTCTGGCCCGCTTTCCCCGCCGGATCACTGCGCTGGCTGTCGGGGAGTTTCAGGGGAGTGGGACGCCGGACCTGGTTCTTGCCACCTACGACCGCGCCCGTCAACGGACCGTCCTTTCGATCGCGCCCTCCCGCGGCGCGTTCGAATTCAGCACGGTTGAGCCGTTGCTAGTCGTCGGCGATAGTCTGCGGGGTGTTCGCGATCTGATTTGTGCCGACGTCGATGATGACGGGGTAACAGATCTTCTGCTGATTCCAGAGGCCCCGCGGACCCGCATCGGCTTCGTCAAGGGGAAGCCAGAGCAAGGCGGGCTCTCCAGGAAGCTGGAGTGGATTCGCGACGTCTACCCATCCCGGGACATCCTCCCGGCCGTCGGCGATGTGTCCGGGGACGGATATTCGGACATCGTCATGCTGGACGAGCTCCGCGGCGCGGTCATTGTACTGTACGGCACCGGGTCGGGGAGATTCCGCCCCCCCGCGGTGATTGTGCCCGGGAGCGGCATCAACGGCCTTGCGGTGGGACGCTTTCGCGAGAGCGGGAGGTCCGATCTTGCGTTTACATTTGGTGACCAGGGAATCGTGACGCTGCTATTCAATCCGTTCATCCCATGATTCGTATTCACTGTGTTCGAATCCTTGCCGTCGCGATCGTCGCGACAGCGGTTGCTGGCCCCGGTGCGGGGGATTCTCTGTTGCGGGCGCAGACTGTGATCGGCTCCGAAGAGGTTCTCCGGGCCGTCACCAGTGGGCCGGGTGACTCACTCGCCGGTGCGATCAAGTGTGGCCTGCCGGAGATTTCTCGGGTGTTGTCGCAATGGTGGGAGGCGGCCGCCACACTCGGGGAACGCCCTGCGGCTGCCCTCTTCGCCCGCCCTGTGCTGCAGACCAGCATCACCCGCGACGGCTACTCCGTTCATTTTGACACGACGGGTCTAAACACCCCTGCCCTGCTGAGTCCGAGCTACCAGCCCCTGCCCGGTACCGCCCGCGCCTTCGCCGAGTCGGTGCTGGCCATTCTCGATTATGTTCACCCGCTGGAGACTAGCACCCTCGGATATGCACCCCCCCCGGGAGACGGAGGGCTTGGTGGAGGGCCAGAATATGACATCTATATCCTCGAGCTTGGTCGGACGTACGGATATACGACGCCCGATCTTGCGATTCTGCCGGGCGATACGACCACCTCCTTCGTCACGATGGACAACGACTTCATCTTCGTTTCTCCACCCTCGAACCGGGGGCTCCCCGCGCTGCGCGTGACCGTCGCACACGAGCTCTCGCACGCCATTCAGATGGGGAGGTACTCCTACTGGTACTTCGACACCTATTTCCACGAGATTTCGGCGACCTGGATGGAAGATGTGGCATTTACGGAGGTGAACGATTACTACAACTACCTGAACGCACCCTGGGGGCATTTCCGCAATCCGCAACGCGAGTTCAATTCCGGCAGCGACCTCATTATGTACAGCCGTGGGATCTGGGGCCAGTTTCTCGAGAGAGAGTTCGGGATCGCGATAATGCGGCGAAGCTGGGAGTTCACCCGCACGGGTCCGCCGTTGCTTGCCATCAACGGGGCGCTGCAAGAGGCAGCCTCCTCCTTCCCCGAGGCGTTCAGCCGCTGGACGCTGTGGAACTATTTTACCGGACCTCGCAGCGACGATCAGCGCTACTATCCTGAGGGGTCCGCCTTTCCGCAGATCGTCCAGGTGCCGGTGGGGTACTCACCACCCAGCCGGGAGATCACCGACTCGCTGCGATCGCTCTCGGGCCGCTACTACCAGGTTCTTCTCCCCGGCGACACGCTGACCGTGGCCATTGCCAATGCCAACCTCACCGCCGCGCTTGCCGGAGGGATTCGGTTTCACCGCTACACACTCAGGATCTCTTCCACCAAGGACGATCCCGGCTACCAGGAGACGGGAACGGGGGTGTTTGTGAAGCTGGATGTCTCCGATCCGGCAGCCTGGGGGACGTGGTTCCTCACAAGCCGTTCGATCATCGGTCCGGAGCCCCCGCCTGTGGAGGAGGGAACTCCGTTTCCCAACCCGTTTGTGGCCGATGGTAGCCGGGAGGTGTTCATCCCGCTTGATGGAGTGGCCGCGCTGGAGGGAGATCTGCAGGTCTATTCCGCAAGCATGGATCTCGTCTTTTCTTCGCGGGCCGCGTCCAGGCCAGTCCTGGGTCGGCAGGCGTTTGTCTGGAACGGGACGACCTCTGCCGGGCAGATTGCTGCTAGCGGGGTGTACATCGTCGTTGTGAAGCTCGGGGATCGCACGCTCACTTCGAAGGTCGCACTCATCCGCCGATGAGTTCCCCCCTCCATATCGCGGGTGCCGGGCTGTGCAAGGTGTTCAACCGTCGTCAGGTTTTCAGCGACGTTCAGTTTCAAGTGTCGCAGTCCGAGAGGCTGTTGATTACCGGTCGCAATGGATCGGGGAAGTCGACACTGGTCAGGATCCTCTGCGGACTTCTCACCCCCAGCGCGGGGAGTGTCGTGATTCGTTGGGGACACGAGGTGCAGGAGGTGGAACGGCCGGGCGTCATCGGACTGGTGGCACCGTATTTGCAGATGTTTGAGGAGTTTTCCGCGATTGAGAACCTTCAGCTTGCTGCGTCCCTTCGCGGATACCCGTTCGAGCGTGGACGAGCCGAGCATCTCCTGGGACGCGTTGGGTTGGACATCAAGCGCAAGGATGCGGTTCGCTCCTACTCCTCAGGGATGAAGCAGCGCGTGAAGTACGCCTTTGCCCTTCTCCACCGGCCGCCGATTCTCGTTCTGGACGAGCCGATGGCGAATCTCGATGCCGACGGCGTCGCCATGGTGCGAGAGGTAATGGAAGAGCAGCACCAGGAGCGCATTCTTGTGGTGGCAACGAATGATCTCAGCGATTGTCCGCGGGCGGACGCTCAGGTGAATCTCGATGGCCGCACCTGAAGTGATCCGGGGATCCTGGCTTCGCTCCGTTGGCGCCGTCTTCATGAAAGACTGGCGGGCGGAACTCCGCACGCGCTACGCAGTGAGTGCGCTGCTCATGTTCGTTGTGACGACGATTGCGATCATCATGTTCTCTCTGGGGAGCGAGGAGGCACCGGCCGATGTGCTCTCGGGGATGCTCTGGGTGGTGATCTTCTTCGGGGCAATGTCAGGGCTGGCCCGGACCTTCGTGGTAGAAGAAGAGAGGGGAACGGCCATGACGCTCCAGCTGTTGACCACTCCGGGAGCCGTCTATTTTGGCAAGCTTCTCTTCAACCTTGTCTTGGTTTTCGGCCTGAACCTTGTCACCATTGCGTTATACGGACTCTTCGTCAACGGATTCATCATCCGGACTGTGTCGATCTTTGTGCTGACGGTTGTGCTGGGGAGCGCGGGATTTGCAGCCGCTGCGACGATCCTGGCAGCCATCATCGCCCGGGCCTCGACAAAAGGGACATTGTATCCCGTGCTCGCCTTTCCCGTCCTTCTCCCGCTGCTGCTGGCCGTGATCAATGCCACCCGTCTGGCTTCCGAGGGCGCGGCGTTTTCCGAGGCCTCAGGTGAATTTCAGTTGCTGGTTTCCTATATTGCGGTGGTGATTGCAGCTTCGACCCTGGTCTTTGACTACGTCTGGAAGGACTGAGCGTATGGCATTCCGGATCGCGGTCGGCCTCTGGCTGACGCTGGTTGTGATTCTCTCGTTGTCGCTGCCGATGGTCGCCCGCCCGGAGCACTGGTATGACCTTCCGATCGTTCCCGGGCTGGAGGAGAAGGCTCGAATCCTTTTTTTCCACGTTCCGACCGCATGGTTGAGTGTTGTCGGGTTTCTCCTCAGCCTTGTCTACGGAGTGCGCTACCTGCGCAGGCGAGATCCGGAGGATGATCTCAAATCCGCCACCTCGGCAGGGATCGGTTTTCTCTTCTGCGTGCTCGCGACGGTGACAGGTGCCATATGGGCAAGATTCAGCTGGGGAACCTGGTGGAACTGGGATCCTCGACAGACCTCGATTTTCGTGCTTCTGTTGATCTACGGTGCCTACTTTGCCCTGCGATCCGCCATCGAGGTTGAGGAGAAGAGGGGAACGCTTGCGGCAGTGTATGCCATCATTGCCGGGGTAACCATGCCGTTCTTCATGTTCATCATGCCCCGAGTTCTCTCCAGTTTGCACCCCGAACCGATCCTCAATACCCAGGGGAAGATCCAGATGAATGCGACAATGTTGATTCTGTTTCTCTCCTCGCTGGCGGGTTTCACGGGTCTGGCCTACTGGATGTGGCGATTGAACGTACGGATGGAGGTGCTGCTTCACAGGCATCATGGACAATCGGGAGCATAGGGGACAGATGGAGTTTCTTGCACAGCATTCGTTGTACGTCGTGCTCATGATCGCCCTGGTCGTCTGGGCTGGCATCTACGGCTATCTGGTACGGGTTGAAGGGAAGATCAAGAAGCTTGAAGATCAACTTCATCAGTAATATAGGGTGGCGCAGGAGGAGAGCGTATGAAGCCCAAAGTGATCGCGGCATCGGTGGTGGTGGTGGTATTCATCGTCTTCGGTGCCTATTCGTTCCTGGACAGCAACCTCGAGTACACCAACATCGAGGGGGCAATGAAGAAGGGGAAAAAGGTCCAGCTCGTCGGGACCTGGAACAGGGACAAAGACGCCACCTTCGACCCCAGGACGAGCACCTTCACCTTTTACCTTATTGATGACCAAGGACGGGAGTGCAAAGTTGTGCTCGACGGCGCGGCGCCGAACAACTTCGAGCTCGCCAGTAGCGTTGTCGCAAAGGGCCGATTCACGACCGACGGGACCTTCGAAGCAAGCGAGCTCCTGACCAAGTGTCCGTCGAAATATGAGGCGGAAGCGGCCGAGGTTGCCAAGACAGGCTGAGGCGGCCCTGTTCCGCGTCGAGGCGTGCTGTTCATTTCCAGACCAAGGATAACTCTATGATCGGCGGGTTGCTTCTCAAGCTTGCCTTCCTGGCATGTCTATTGTCGATTCTCTCCTATGCGCAGTCCTACCGTACCGGCCGGTCCGTGTACCTTACCCTTGGCCGCGTCTTTTACCACGGGACCGTTGCGGCGATCATCCTCGTCGCAGCACTGCTCCTCTACCTCATCCTCACGCACCAGTTTCAGTTCACATACGTCTGGAGTTACAGCTCTCGCGACCTTCCTCTTCCACTGCTGATTTCTACCTTCTATGCCGGACAGGAAGGCAGCTTCATGCTCTGGGCTCTGTTCACGAGTTTCATCGGGATTGCCCTGCTGCGCTACACGCAGCGGCACGGTTCGGAACAGACGGTGATGGCGGTTTTCGGGACGATCACTCTGATGTTACTCCTCATGCTGATCGTGAAAAGCCCATTCACCTACGTCTGGGAGACCTGGTCCGGCGAGGTTGCCAGCGGGTTCGTGCCGGCCGAAGGGCGTGGGCTCAACCCCTTGCTACAGAATTACTGGATGGTCATCCATCCCCAGGTACTGTTCAGTGGATTCGCTGCCATGGGGGTCCCGTACGCCTTTGCGGTCTCGGCCCTCATCCGGCGCGAGTACCAGAGCTGGATCCGTCCAGCGACTCCATGGCTCGTCTTCGGCGTGTTGGTCCTCGGGCTGGGGATCATGCTCGGTGGCTACTGGGCCTACGAGACGCTGGGCTGGGGCGGCTACTGGGGATGGGATCCTGTTGAAAACTCCAGCCTCGTTCCTTGGATTGTCGCCGCTGCAACGATCCACACCACCCTCATACAGCGCAAAAGCGGCAGCTTTGTCCGCACGAACCTGGCGCTCTCGATTCTGTGTTTCCTTGCAGTGCTGTACTCGACGTTTCTGACACGCAGCGGGGTGCTCGGTGACACTTCCGTCCACTCGTTTGTGGACCCGGGCATGTGGGTCTACTGGCTCCTGGTGGGAACCATCCTGGTCTTCGGCGGGGGTGCGGCGCTCCTGCTTCTGCGGCGATGGAAGGACGTGCCGGTTGCCCCAACGAAACATGCGTCAAGCTCGAGGGAATTCGCGCTGTTTCTGGGTGCCGCCGCACTCATTGCCACGGCCATCCTGGTTACACTCGGTACCTCCGCTCCGCTCATTACCGACGTCTTCTATAGCGCCAAAAGCGCGGTTGATATCAGCTACTATGCCCGGACGACCCTTCCCCTGGGGATTGCCATTGGCGTCCTGGCTGGCCTGGGGCAGTTGCTCTGGTGGAACAGAACCACCGGGGCCGAGGTTCTGGCGAGCCTCCGCGTCCCTGTGTTACTGGCTGTTCTCATGACAGGGCTACTGATCCCGTTCGGTCTCACCGAGCCGCTTTTTATTCTCTTCGTGCTGGGTGCGGTCTTCGCGTTGCTCTCAAATGCGATCGTCGGCTACCGCATCTTCAAGGGAAACCCAAAATACATGGGCGGTGCCGTCGCGCACGTGGGCATTGCGGTCATGTTTCTTGGATTTGTTGCGTCGTCGGAATTCGACGCCACCGAGACAGTCTCCCTGCCCGAAGGGGAGCCTGTGGCGGCGCTGGGGTATACAATGACCTACACGGGATACCGTCAGCTGGAGGGTGAACGCTACGCGTTCAACGTTGCCGTCGAGAAGGGGGGACGTTTCAGGACCGTCGCTCCGGTGATGTACTTCAGCGCGTACAACAACGGGCTGATTCGAAATCCTGATATCGTGAATCTGGTAAGCAGGGACCTCTATGTTGCGGCCCTTGCGCTGGAAGAGGGAGGGGAGGGAACGCAGCAGGATGTGGAGCGATCATCGTTCCGACAGGGCGAGAGACGAACCCTGCAGGGCCTTGCGGTGCAATTTCTCGGATTTGAGATACCCGTCATGCAGCCGGTCTCCGCGAGTGGTGGTGAGCGCACCAGAATCGGGGTTCGCCTCCTTGTCCAGGCTCCGGGTAGGGAGCCGGCCGTTGTAATTCCGTACAGTACCGCCGAGCGGGATGAAACTGTTGACGAACCAGCACACTACCAGGATGGGGTCGCATTCTCCATCGCGGGTGTCACGCTTCCGGACAACGAGAATGGCAGCCCCGTCGTCGAAATAGTTGCCCGGCAGCAAAAAGAAGGGGCCGGAAAGGGAAGGGACACGCTGGTGGTGGAGGCTACTCTGAAGCCGCTCATCAATCTTGTCTGGGCAGGGGTTATCATTCTCCTGGTGGGGCTGGGGACGACCGTCGTGCGGCGGTCGCGCGAAGCGCACACATCCCAGAGCGGCATCGGTTAGTCACAGTCGCGGTCCCGCTGTGACGGCCCTTCAGCCCGAGACGGGCCAGCGTGCATCCCTTGCCTCATCCCGGGGGGGACCCGGCGGACAGACCGTCCGGTTTCCCGACCGCCCCCCTCGCACCGCCTAGCCCCCCAACCTTCCGAGGCCGTACTCAAACACCAGCGCGCCCCCCGCCCAGGCAGCGATCAACAGAGCAAGCACACCGCCGGCATAGAGGAGGAAGAACAGCACTCTGCTCCTCTCCGGCAGTTCGCTTCTGGTGCTGATGCGCCAGATGAGCAGCCCGGCAAAGAGGGCAGAAACAAGGAACGCCATCTGTTGATGGAAGTCGAGCACCGAGGAAGCCAGGGAGGACACGGGAGCGCGTTCGCTGGCCAGAAGCCCGGTCACAATCGCCGTCGGGAGCATGATGGTGCCGCAGAGTTGGACCCACCAGCCGGCCCTGGTCAGTTCGCGATGCCGTATGAGAGTCCCTGTCAGGTCGAACAGCAGGCCCGCAACCAGCAGGCCGATGGGGAAATGGACCACAAACGGATGGAGATCAGGCATGGGTGTGCGGGTGAGATCTCATGGATTGGCGCTGTGCGCTCGAGGCCAACGCAGTGTTAGGTATTCAGCGTCCAGAGGTCGTTGATGCGAATGGGCACTGGGCTGTAGAAGGGTTCCCCGAAGCGGACCCCGATCCGATGTCCATAATAGGAAAGCCGAGTCTGCATCATCTCCAGGAACTCCGGCGTGCTCAGGACTGTCTGCGGTTCCTCGCTGGCGGGATCGTAGAACTGGGATGCAAAGGCGTTCATGGCCTGTTTGCGGATATCCATTGTCTCTGTGACATCTACAATGAAGCTGGGCGTGAACTCGTGCCACTGCATGTAGCAATAGTAGGTGCGGGGCCGGAAGGCCTCCTGTGGATGTCCGTCATCAAGTGTGCCGATTTTCGGGAGCCCGGATGCAAACCACGCCTCCCGGGCGAGCACATGCGCCCGCTCGTGGTCGGGGTGGCGGTCGGTATGGAAGGGGATCAGCAGGACGTCCGGCTGGTATTTCCGGATGACCCGGATCAGGCGGAGACGCTGCTCTGGCGTGTTCTCGATGTTTCCGTCAGCGATCTTCAGGTTTTCCCGGGCCGACACACCGAGGATGTTCGCGGCAGTCTCGGCCTCTCGTGCCCTGATGTCGCGGGACCCTCGGGTTCCCAGCTCTCCCTCGGTCAGGTCGACGAGACCGATTCGCCGCCCCTGCTGAACAAGTTTCGCGAGCGTTCCCCCGCAGGAGAGTTCGAGATCGTCAGGATGGGCACCGATGCCCAGAACGTCGAGTTTCATAGCATTCCCTGGTTGGTGGACGGGGTCGTCAAATATAACCAGAAGCGGGCATCCCTGCAAAGCGGAACGCCCGGAGTCTCGGCGATGTTCTTCTTCCGGTTTTTTTCTATATTACCACGTCAAGGATTTATCAGGATTCCATGAGCCTCGACCGCCCTTTTCTGACCGTTTCGGAAATCACTAGGAAGATCAAGCTCCTGCTTGAGGGCGAGTTCCCCGCGGTGGTGGTGCAGGGCGAAGTCTCAAACCTCCGTCGACACACCTCAGGCCACATTTACCTCACCTTGAAGGACGAGGGTGCACAGATTGCGGCCGTCATATGGCGCAGCCGCGCTGCTTCCCTCAGCCTGATCCCCGAAGACGGGATGAAGGTTGTCGCCTCCGGAAGGGTGACCGTTTATGAGGTCCGGGGACAGTACCAGCTTGACATCAGCGGTATTCGGCCCCTCGGTCTGGGGGAGCTGCAGATGGCCTTTGAGCGCCTCAAGGCCCGTTTGGCCGAAGAGGGGCTCTTTGAGGAGCGGCACAAACAACCACTCCCGGTCTTTCCCCATCGTGTGGGGGTCGTGACCTCGGAGACGGGGGCGGCGTTGCAGGACATACTGAATGTCTTGCGCCGGCGGTTCCCGGGCATCGAGGTGGTTCTCTCTCCAGCGCGGGTCCAGGGGGCAGGTGCGGCGCACGAAATCGCCTCAGCCATTCGGGACCTGAATGAACACGGGAATATTGATGTCATGATCGTGGGTCGGGGCGGGGGGTCGCTGGAGGATCTCTGGGCCTTTAATGAGGAGGAGGTTGCTCGAGCGATCTTTGCCTCCGGGATTCCCGTTGTCAGTGCCGTCGGGCACGAGATCGACTACACAATCGCGGATTACGTGGCCGACAGGCGGGCGCCTACTCCTTCGGCAGCCGCCGAGATGGTTGTCCCGGATCGAAGGGCTGTCCTTGAGCGCGTGGCTGGCCTTGCCCGGCAGCTCGGGGATGTATTCCGGGACGATCTTGATGCGCGCCGCGAGGCCGTCCGCCGTGCGCTTTCCAGCTACGCCTTGAGCAGGCCTCTCGATCTCCTCCGCCAGTACAGTCAACGCCTCGATGACCGGACACGCGCGATGACGCTCTCCTTGCGTCACACCTTTGAGATGGCCGCATCCCGCCTGGAGGGATTGCATGCGCGTGTTTCGTCCATGGATCCGGGACTGGCACTTCGCCGGGGATATGCAATCGTGTATCGAGATGGGAAGCCGGTGAGCGGAAGCGGAATCCTCCGGCCGCAGGATCGCATCGATGTTACGTTCCGCGATGGAATTGCCCGTTCCACCGTCGAGTCCGTGGAGCCCTCATGAGCCCAAAAAGAGCACCGGCAAACGAAGAGAGCTTCGAGCAGTCATTGGGGAGGCTCGAGAAGATAGTTGAGCGCCTTGAGCAGGGCGATGTCGCGCTGGAGGAATCCCTCCGTCTCTATGAAGAAGGCGTTGCGCTCTCCCGCCGATGCGCAGAGAAGCTTCAGCAGGTCGAGCTTGTGTTAAAGCGACTCGAGAGAGACGTTGATGACAACCTTAAACTTCTGGACGACGATACCGCCGAAGCATGAGCGAACACCAGTACCCATACCTTGACCGGGTCAACACCCCAGAAGACGTTCGCGCGCTTGAGCAAGCCGATCTGAAAGGTTTGTGCAACGATGTGCGAGAATTCCTCATCGAAGTGGTGTCCAAGACGGGGGGGCACCTCGGTGCGGGACTGGGTGCGGTTGAGTTGTCAGTCGCGCTTCACTACGTGTTCAATACACCGCATGATAAGCTCGTCTGGGACGTTGGCCACCAGGCATACCCGCACAAGATTCTCACCGGGAGAAAAGACCGGCTCCACACGATTCGTCAGCACAAGGGGCTCAGCGGATTCCTCAAGCGTTCCGAGAGTCTCTATGACACCTTCGGAGCCGGTCATGCGAGCACGGCGATCTCCGCCGCTGTCGGCATGGTCGCAGCACGGGATCTCTTGAACGAGACCTACAAGGTGATCGCCATCGTCGGGGATGGATCGATGACCGGTGGGATGGTGTATGAGGGGATGAATAACGCCGGTCTCATGAAGAAGGACATGATTGTCGTCCTCAACGACAACAATATGTCGATTGCGCCGAATGTCTGGGCGATCTCCAACTATTTCACCGAGTTGATCGCCAATCCGCAATACAACCGATTCAAACGGAATGTCTATGAGTTGACCGGCAAGCTGGAGGGCTGGGGGGATCGCTTGCGGAGGGCCGCTGCCCGGGTGGAAGAAGGCATCAAAGTCATCATCACGCCTGGGATGCTCTTTGAGGCGCTGGGCTTTCGGTATTTTGGCCCCATCAACGGACACAATATCACCCAGCTCGTCCGCATCTTCCAGGAGGTCAAGGAATACAGCGGACCAATCCTTGTGCATGCGGTGACCCAGAAGGGGAAGGGCTACAAGCCTGCCGAGCAGGACGGGCAGCGACTGCACGGGGTGACCCCGTTTGACAAGGTGACCGGTGTCGCACACAAGAAGACGGTGCCCAGTGCACCCTCGTTCACCAAGGTGTTCGGCAATGCGGTAGTTGAGCTTGCACGTACAAACGACCGTCTCGTTGCGCTGACGGCGGCCATGCCCGACGGGACGGGCTTGGATGTCTTGCAGAGAGAGATACCGGAACGCTTCTATGATGTGGGGATTGCCGAACAGCACGGAGTGACCTTCGCTGCGGGGCTGGCCACGCAGGGGTGCATCCCGATCGTTGCCATCTACTCAACGTTCCTGCAACGGGCAATCGACCAGATTATCCACGATGTTGCCCTCCAGCACCTCCATGTGGTCTTTGCCCTGGATCGGGGGGGGCTCGTTGGTGCAGACGGACCAACGCACCACGGCGCGTTCGACCTCAGCTACCTGCGCATGATTCCCGGAATGATCATCATGTCGCCGAAGGACGAGAGCGAGCTTCGCGACATGCTCTATACTGCCGTCACATACCGAGAAGGCCCCGTCGCACTGCGCTATCCCCGGGGGGAGGGACTGGGCGTCCCGCTGAAAGATTCCTTTGATGCACTTTCGATCGGGAAAGGAGAGACCCTCAGACGCGGAGAGGATGTGGCCTTGGTGGCGATCGGGGAGATGGTCCATCAGGCACTTTCCGCAGCCGCGTTGCTTCAGGAGCAGGGAATCGCAGCCGAAGTGGTCAACATGCGCTTTGTCAAGCCGTTGGACACGGTGCTTCTCGACACTCTGTTTTCCCGATTCCGTCGGGTGGTTACCATCGAGAACAACGCACGGCTGGGAGGCTTCGGCAGCGGCGTGGCCGAGTACCTGGCCGAGAGCAAGGCTGCGGACGTCCGGTTGCTCGTGCATGGGCTTCCGGACCGGTTCATTGACCACGGAAGTCCCGCCGAGCTCCTGACCGAAGTGCGACTTGATGCTGCGGGAATCGCAAGCGTTGTCGCTGAGTTTCTTCGCGAGGAGTGATTATGGAGAAAGTCAAGGTCGGGGTCGTCGGTCTCGGATGGGTGGCTCAGGTGTTTCATATTCCTGCGTTGCTGAAGCTCAAAGAGGCTGAGCTCGTGGCAGTCTGCGACAAAGATCGTGGCAAGGCTCGTCTGCTGGGGGAGAAGTTGGGCGTGAAACGCGTCTATTATGACATCCGACAGATGCTTCAGGACGAGGAAATGGACGCGGTCATCGTTGCCACGCCGACGGATGCGCATGTCGACACAAGCCTTGCTGCCATCCAAGCAGGGAAAGACGTGTTGGTGGAGAAGCCCATCGCGCGTACGTGGGCGGAAGCGGGAGAAATCGCTCGGGCTGGAAAGGAGGCGAAACGCAAGGTAATGGTGGGGATGAACCACCGCTTTCGGCCCGACACGATGATCCTCAAGAGCTTCATTCAGGCCAATGAACTCGGGAAGGTTTACTTCACTCGCGCGGGATGGCTCAGAAAGCGCGTCTCAGATGCCTCCTGGCCCACACAGAAGGAAAAATCCGGTGGTGGCGTGTTGCTCGACCTCGGAATTGTCATTCTGGACCTTGCGTTGTGGATGCAGGGCTATCCCGAGGTCAAGCGTGTGAGCGCTGATGTCTTCAAGCATCGGACAAAAAGCGTCGAAGATACGGCACTGGTCTCTATAACGTTGAAAGATATCTCGCGCGTCCATTTTGAAGTCAGCTGGACAATGTCCCTCGATGAGGATGTCTATTTTTGTCACCTGTTTGGGCCAGAGGGAAGCGCCAGTCTCAACCCGCTCCGCATTCATAAGGACTTGAACGGCACGGTGGCCAATCTTGCTCCCACCAAGCAGGAGCCTCCACAGACATATCTGCGCCGCTCCTATGAGAATGAACTCCGGCACTTTCTCGGAGCGGTCCAGGACCGGCACCCCGTGGTCTCGACGGCGGACGAAGCGGTCCAGAGAATGAAGATTGTCGAGGCAATCTACAAATCCGCCCGCCAGGGTAAAGAGATTGCCATCAGTTGAGGAGTAAGACGGCAATGAGAACGGTCCTTGTCGTGGACGACGAACGGGACATCGTCGATCTTATCCGTTACAATCTCCACAAAGAGGGATACGAGGTTGTGGCAGCCTACAACGGCAAGGAAGCACTCGAGCGTATGAGCATCAAGCCGGATCTGGTCATCCTGGATCTCATGATGCCGGTGCTGGACGGATTTGAAACATGCAGGCGGCTCAAGAATAATCCGGCCACCGCACGCATACCGATCGTCTTCCTCACGGCGAGTTCCAGCGAAGTCGATGAAGTCCTCGGGTTGGAGATGGGAGCGGAAGATTACATTCAGAAGCCCATCAGTCCGCGGAAACTGGTCGCGCGCGTCAAGGCCGTACTTCGGAGACAAGATAGAGCTGCACAGGCGCGACTGGACATGCCGGTAATCCGGGCGGGGCGTCTGGTGGTGAATCGCTCAACCTACACCGTGCTCCTCGGAAAGCGTGAGATCTTCTTTCCGAAGAAGGAATTCGAGCTCCTCGCCATCCTTGCTGCGAATCCCGGGAAGGTGTTCTCGAGAGAGTCGCTCCTCAATAACATCTGGGGAAGCGAAGTGGTGGTGATCGACCGCACCGTGGATGTCCACATACGCAAGATCCGTGAAAAGCTGGGGGATGACGCCGCAGCGATCGAAACGGTCAAAGGTGTCGGCTATCGATTCCGTGAATGATCCTCATGCGGCCATCCTTTGGCCATCACCTCGCTGGCATGAACCTCCGCGCCAAAATCGCCCTCACCTACATTGCGCTCACCGTTGTCGGGATTTTTCTTGCCAGCAGTATCTCCTCCATACAAATCAGGGCGTATCTGAACGAGCGTGAGGTGGAGACGCTCGTGTCCAAGGTGGAGGCACTGCAGGGAATGATTGACCGGGGAACGCTGTACCCCGATTCGACCCTCTCAGCTGACATCCATCTGCGAGAGGTTGCCGAAGATCTGGGCGTGCGCATCACCCTGATCAACCAGGACGGATCTGTGGCCTTCGATTCACAGGTTCCTCGCGATTCCGTAACACTGATGGAAAACCATGGATCTCGGCCGGAGGTTCTTCTGGCCCGATCCAATGGTGTTGGGATCGACCGACGAGTCAGCGCGACGCTGGGCGAGGAGTTCGTTTATGCGTCCAAGCGGCTTCACAGACCAACGCTCGCGAGCCTCGATTCCGGCTATGTCCGTGGGGCGCTGAAGGCCCAGGCCATCGAAGCATTGGATGCAAAAGTGCAGGCGGTGGTCTGGGCAGTGGGTGCCTTCACGGTGTTGATCATCACCCTGGCAACGGTTCGACTTTCGCAACGGATCACCCGGCCGATCCAGATGATTGCCCGCACGGCTGAGGCAATCACAAACGGGCAAGTCGATCAGCGCGCTGTTGTGCGCTCCCGGGACGAGATTGGGGCCCTGGCGACCTCCATCAATGAAATGGCAGAGAAGCTCAGCAGCGACATTGCCCAGCTGAAGAAACTCGAGCGTGTACGGAGC
>Ga0209536_100005739_pt1 | contig 19186 bp, 18 predicted proteins | sample DeeMarSeWOR28_12_FD_187461 | JGI IMG/M metagenome (GOLD analysis project Ga0209536, IMG submission 187461) | Marine sediment microbial communities from White Oak River estuary, North Carolina - WOR-2-8_12 (SPAdes) (version 2) | ecosystem: Environmental > Aquatic > Marine > Intertidal zone >... | reverse complement strand
TGGATCCCGTCGGGTATGTAGATTGCGCCTGTAACATAGTAACCCGGAAGGGACTCATAAACAATTTTTTCAATCCGGTAGTCCTCCTTTTGAAGCATCCCCGTTACCTTGGGATTAAGTGGTGTTTTTTCAGGCATAACATCGATGACCCTCATCAGTTTTTCCCGGGAAAATGCCTTTCTTTTTTCCCAGTCTGCTTTTGTCAATATCCTGTCGATCACATTCTTTCTTTCCGAAAGTTGTCTGAACAGTGTATTGCAATGATGCTTATAAAGAGAATTTTCGGTATCGGAATAGTATAGCCAATAATCGAAAAATGTAATCTCATTCTGTGCAGGTAAAGGGAAAAATGAGGTTATAAAATAGATCTTGATTAAAAACAGGATACTTTTCATGGTATTCAGTGAATATAAAATTAAAATTATTGTGGATGATTTCTAATAATAGAATAAGTTCTTGTCAAACCAAAACCTCATCGGCAATAAAATTTCTGGTATCAATCAATATTTTTCTATATTATTACTAAAATGCAAAACTCTTACTTCTAATGTTCGTTAAAGCATTAACACCATAACTGGTCTATCCAGTTAAATTACCCTAATTTTAACGCTCATATGGATCAAATGCCAACTTAACCTGTAACTTACCTTAACCCTAAATCAAAATAAACATGAAAAACAAAATTTTGACTGTATTTTCGATTGTTGCTGTTATAGCACTTTTCGTACAATCATTCTCAGTTATTGCCCAGGATGACAAATCAAAACGCCCAAGTCCACCTGCACAGGTTTCTGAAAAGATCGGTAATGCCACCGTCACGATCGATTACAGTCAGCCTGCTGTTAAGGGTCGGACCATATGGGGCGACCTGGTACCTTACGGAAAAGTATGGAGGACCGGTGCGAATGAAGCCACTACTTTTGAGGTCAGTACTGATGTGAAAGTAGAAGGAGAAACACTTCCCGCAGGTAAGTATGCGCTCTTTACCATTCCTGAAAAAGATGAATGGACGATAATATTAAACAGTGTACCCAATCAGTGGGGGTCATTTAATCATGATCCTTCGAAGGACGTATTGAAAGTTAAAGTAAAACCTGAAGCATCTTCCGCTGCCACGGAAAGATTAACCTTTGAGATCGATAAAAATGGAACGGTTGCTTTACTCTGGGCTGACCTTAAGGTCAATTTTAAAGTGAGCACCCAATAGGCATCGTAATGATTTAAAATAAAATAAGGTATTGGTTTTATCGGCCAATACCTTTTTTACTTATATATTTTTCCATTTCTTTTTTAAGACCTTTACCTGATAAGTCGACCGACAGGATCAGCGGAAAATGGATTTGAGGATTATCCCTCAATTCGAAAAGGAAATAAAAATTGTATGATATTTCCATTAAAGGATGAAAAATTTGTTATATTTTTAATATAATAATTAATTATCATCGATCTGGCTGCTTTAAAACGTCTGCTTCAAAATCGTTTGAAAAGTTTGCCGGTGTGAAATTTTTAAATGAAAAACCAGGCGCAAAAAATCCGGTTAGGTATATTTTTAGTGATCAGCTCTGTGATCCTGCTTGTTCTTGTCGGTTATTTTACTGCGCAGGAATTTTTTAAAAAGCAGGATACTTATTTTATAGCTTACGAAGGCGTATCGGTGGGAGGGTTGGAGGTTGGTAGTCCGGTGAAATACCTCGGGATAAAAGTTGGTACCATTCAGGATATTACCATAGATCCGGAAGATGTTAATAAGGTAATTATAGAACTGGCTCTGAAAGAAGGCACTCCCATTAAAGAAGATGCTGTAGCGGATATCACATCAGTCGGTATTACCGGATTAAAGACCATCGAAATCAGAGGCGGAAGTAACGAGTCAAAGTCTCTTGAACCGGATTCCTATATACAGGCTGGTTCATCGATTACGGAAGAAATCACAGGAAAAGCCGAAATAATTGCTGAAAAAATTGAAAAGGTGATTAACAATCTTCAGCTATTTACTGAACCGGATAAATTGAATAAGTTTATTTCCCTCGCTGAAAATATCGCAGAACTAGCGGATAATGCAAATCTGACCCTGTCAAGAGTGGATTCGATTATATTAACCAACCGGGAGGATATCAGGGGAACCGTATCCACGGTCCGGCAGATTAGTGACCGTATGAATCAATCGAGCCTATCCATACAGGAAACGGTTAACCAGGTAAATCGACTGGTTAGAAGCGACACGGTAGGCGATATCCTTGCAAATTTCAGGGTCGTTTCCATTAAACTGAAAGAAGCCGAAGTAGGTACAATGATTGAAAATATTTCCAAGGTGGCTCAGCAAACCGAGGATCTTTTACTTAAAATCGACAGCGACCTGGATCGAAGCAGCCAGGATTTCACGGAGAGCTTACGGTTGTTAAAAGTTACGCTTGATAATCTGGCGGATGCGTCACGGAAAATCAATGATGATCCTTCGATACTCATCCGAGGAACGAACCAGAAAGATATCCCAGACCAGGATTTAAATAAATAATTTATGATTCGAATAATAATATTACTGGCCATCTCAATATATATCTCATCCGGATGCGGGGGCCAGAAAGCCATTACCACAAAATATTATGTCATTGAAGTATTCGATGAAGCTGATGAAACCGATAATTCAAAACCCGAGGCCCATATTGATAAATATTGTGAAATCCAACCGGTGGATGTATATCCCGCCTATGCCTCAACACAAATTGCCAATCGGAGTAATTTACGTGAGATTACCTATTATGCACATCACCAATGGGCAATCCGGCCATCAGAATCCTTTACCCGCATCCTCCTTGATTTTTTTACGCAGAAACCTATTTTTAAAAGTGCTTCCGACCGATTCTGGAGGGTGGAACCGACTTATAAAATTGAGACAAAAGTATATCATCTGGAAGTGATCCAGGAAAAAAATGCATTCTCGGCACATCTGGAACTTGAATTCAGCCTTTTGAATGCCAGCAACGGCACAAAACTGCTCCATCATAGAGCCGATGAGAAAATGGAACTGGAGGAAAAGGATATTAACCTGCTGGCCTCCGCCATCGGAGATATTTTTTACAGGGAACTTATCAAATTTTCTATAAAGATTGTTGAAGAGATTCCAAAGGATGATTGAATGATTTTCCATTGAACGCGAATATTTTACCTAATTAATGAAGAATACCAGTAAAGGAAGTCCTACGAATCAATCTGATTTTGAATACGAATGGAATGAAAACATACTGTTCCTGAGAAAGCATATGACGCTTCCTCATATTGAGGAGTTGATCGGAAAAGTACTTAAAGATCTCCCGAAATTCCATGGATCCACCGTGATCATTAATCTGGACAATCTGGACTCAATTGACAGTGCCGGAGTTACAGGTATCTATTATCTTCAGGAGAAATCAGCTGAAAAAAAAATAAACTGCAGGATTGAGGGAGGATCGGATTCAATACGTGAAAAACTTGAAATATTTAGATACGAAAAGCCCGAGATCCTTCAAAAACCGGTTAAAATCCCCTATTTAGCTCTCCTGGGTGATTATTTGTATTATATTTACTATGAATATATCCTGGCTTTTTTTACCCTCACGGCAAATGTAGTTTACTGGTCCGTTACCGATATCTTTAAATCAAAAACAACCCGGAAAGGCGAGTTTTATAATCAGGCGGTAAATATTGGTGTGAATGCAGTATATATTGTGGTTGCAATGGCCTTTATTATCGGGCTGGTTCTGGCCCTGCAATCCGTTGCACAGCTTCGTAATTTCGGCGCAAATATCTTTATTGTCGATTTAACGGTGATCGCCATGATGCGGGAAATGGGACCTTTGATTACGGCTATTCTTGTTGCCGGAAGAAGCGGTTCTGCGATTGCCGCTGAGATTGCAACGATGAAAGTAACCTCGGAACTGGATGCCTTAAAAACGATGGGATTGAATCCTGTAAGGTTTGTGATTGTACCAAAAATGCATGGAAGCATCATTACCATGCCATTTTTAACCATCCTGGCTGATTTATTCGGTATTTTAGGAGGAATGCTGATTGCCTATCTTTACCTTGATATTATCCCAACCGTATTTATCAATCGGATGGGAGAATCGCTCTATAACCGGGATATTCTGATCGGTATTTTTAAAAGTTTTGTATTTGCCAGTTTGATCGTATTGACCGGGAGTTTTTTTGGTTTACGGGTAGGAGAGGGTGCGGAAGGTGTTGGAAAAGTCACCACCCTCGCGGTCGTCGTAGCTATTTCCCTGGTAATCGTTGCCGATAGCATATTGGGATTGATGTTTTACTGATAATATGAAAGGAAACCATCGCATAATAGAAGTAAAGGGTCTTTCGGCTTCATTTGATGATCGGCGAATACTGGATAATATTTCATTTATGGCTTATGAAAAGGAGATTCTGGTGATTCTGGGAGGCAGCGGTTCAGGAAAAACGACCCTACTCAAACACCTTCTCGGATTGTATAATATTCAGGAAGGGACGGTATCCGTTTTAGGTAAAAATGTGGCGGACATTGAAGAATCTGATCTGAAAAAGCTTTATCTGAAAATGGGAGTATTCTATCAGAATGGAGGTCTCTTAAATTCATTGACTGTTGGTGAAAATGTGTCGCTTCCACTGGAAATGCACACCAATCTGGATGAAAATATCATCCGTTATATTGTGAATCTTAAGCTGGAATTGGTAAACCTTAAAGAAGTGTTCGATTTATATCCTTCCCAGCTTAGTGGGGGTATGCTGAAGCGGGCCGCCCTGGCCCGGGCTATGGTGATGGATCCTCCATTACTGTTTTGTGACGAACCCGGGGCCGGTCTGGATCCGGTCTCCCTGGCATCACTTGATGAGCTCCTCCTCAATTTGAAAAAACAGCTTGGCATTTCCATGATAATAATTTCTCACGAAGTGGCCAGCATACTTAGAATAGCCGACCGGGCAGTGTTTCTTCATGAAGGGAAGGTGATATTTTTTGGACCAATAGGAGAGGCTATGAATTCTAAAAATCCAATAGTAAAAGAATTTTTCAGCAAGGCTACCTTCAATATATGAATTTTTAAAATATCGATATCCACACCACGGATATATGAATCACCCGGGCATTGTTTTCATTCCCGATTCAATCAATAACTTTTTGGTGGCCTTGATACCGGCATATTCACTTAATTTATACCCTTCGTATTCAATGCCGATATGACCTTTGAATCCTACTTCCCGGATGATCCCGAGCATTTTCGCGTAGTCGATTTTTTTCTCTTCAAAAGATTTATTAAAATCATGGGATTTGGCACTGACCCCCTTGGCGTAAGGCATTAATTTTTCCAATCCATCGTAGGGGTTGTAATATTTTGGAGGAAAGAGGCTTATCATGAAATTACCCAGGTCGGGTAATAATCCACAATTCGGATGATTAACCTGTCTCATCACCCCGGCAAGCCAATCCGCGTCGCTTGAGTAACCTCCATGATTTTCCACAAGGATATTAATATTCATGTTACTGGCATAATCACATAACCGACCCAGGCTGTCTGATACGGCGTCGGCTACCTCCCGCCTGCCTCCTTTGCCCGCGGCATTTACCCTTATGGAATGACATTCCAAAAACTGGGCAGCTTCAATCCATTTATAATGATTTTCAACTGCCTGCAGCCTTGATTTTTCATTAAGTATTCCGAGACTCCCTTCCATATCTACCATGATAATCAGGCTTTTAACACCATGGTCTTCCGCTCTAACTTTCATTTCTGACAGGAAGGATATATCCTGTGCTTTATCTATAAAAAACTGATTGACATACTCTACCGCTCCGATCCCAAAGGTTTCTTTCGCAATACGGGCAAAATCAAGGTGATTTACCGAGCCCGACCAGATACTTTTATGCATGGACCATTCGGCAAGAGATAGATTGAAAAAAAGCGATGATGGGATTTCAATATCCAAGGTCATGGCTTTATCCTCGCTTAAAAGATCCCGGCAGGAAGAGGCCATTCCCAGAATTCCTGAGGTTAGCAAAAGTTTACCGGTTTCCCGAACGAATTTTCTTCTATTCATCATTAATACCAGGCTCCAATGATAAATCCCATGGCAAAAAAGGAAACTGCCAGGTAACCTACATCCACCAGGTAAAGCTTTAATGGTTTCCTGGCAAAAAGATAGTTGATTCCAAAAGAAGTACCAACAAAACCAAGACACAGGACCGAAGCCAAAACGCCACCAAGCAGAGCACTCGAACCAAGCATCATGGAGATCTCAATGAATACCGAAAGAAAAAAGGCGATGATGAAGTTTAACAGGTAACTCATTACAAAAATCAAAACCATGTTACTTTGTCGAATTTCTTCATCACTTACCTTAACCAGCTGTTGCCAGATCTTACCGAACAAAGGTTTTCCATACCAGAAATAACCGATTACGAAGGTGGCAAGTGGAGCTACAAGCAATTCCCAGATATTAAGTCCTGAAAAATCCACGTTTGTTAAGTTAATTATAATCTTTAATGAAATTATATCAATAAATTATGGGAAACAAGTATTCTGAATCCAATTTACCGGCGTTGCCTGTCCCCAACCTTTAATCCGGAGGTATATTATATCGGATTTTTATGACAGAATTTCCTTTGCCAAATGTATTTTTATGGATCTAAATAAAATTTACCAAATATTGCCGGAAGGATGAAAAGAAATAACCGGGTTCAAACGATTCAACATATAACGGAGCAGTTTCTGAACGAATTTAACAGATTATCCGAAGAAGAATTAAATTGGAAACCTGCGAAACACAAGTGGAGTATCGCTCAGGTAATGGAACATATAATTGCTGTAAATGAATCCTATTTTCTCATTTTTGATCAGTTAGAGGCAGGTACTTACCGGAAACCTTTAATGGCTAAGATCCCGTTTTTACCCACTTTTTTTGGGAATCTTATTTTAAAATATGTTCAACCGGACCGAAAGAAGAAAACACGAACCCTTAAAATATGGGAACCATCCCACAGCAGGATCGATCCCTTGGTAATGGATCGCTTCCGGACCCATCAGATGGAATTGATGCAGCGAATAGCGTCCCTTGAAAAATTATCGGATAAGAACATCATTATTGGGTCACCGGCAAATAAGAACATCGTGTATACACTGAACAGAGTTTTCGATATTATAACGGTTCATGAGGAACGACACCTAAACCAGGCAAAGGAGGTTTGGCTGCTTAAAACTTCGTGATTCTTAAAGATCAAGCTAATTTAACCTGAACTGCATTCATTCCCTTTCTGCCTTCTTCCAGTTCAAAAACCACTTTATCATTTTCCTTGATTTTATCTATAAGACCGGATACATGGACAAAATAATCCTGTTCAGATTCATCGTCTTTGATAAAACCGTAACCTTTGCTTTCGTTGAAAAACTTTACAGTACCTTTATTCATTTTACTTTATATATTATGTAATAAAACTAAACAGTTACTTTTTCTGAAATCGAATTTAACTCTTTTTCAAGGATTTCCAATTGTGCCAGATCATCGGACGCACGATCAGTGATCTTATTTGTATTTTCCTTAAAAAGCTTTTTATAATAATCAATGCCATTCAAAATATTATTTCTGAATGTATCCAGTTGTTTTGTTCCGGTCTCAGATTCGGAAAAATTATCTTTTTGCAGTCTATCTTTAAAGTAATCTATGTAGAGGGTCAATTCCTTAATAAATAAATTAGGTCGGTCTTCCCGGGAAATTACGGTTTCTCTTCCATAGATATGATCGACCATTGTACGTAAGGAAATTTTTTTATCGAAATAGGCCATGTTAGGTCCGGGGCAGACCGTCGCTGCCATTTTTTCAGATTCTTTTTTAAATCCGGTTTTTTTCATCGCCGTATCACTTAATCCCTGACAAAGACAGGCCTTGACCGTTACCTCGTTGTATCGAATAGCATATTCTCCTGGTGAGATATTGGAACTGGAAAGATCATTTAGTTTGTGTTTCTGATAATTTCTGGAGGCAGTGCAAATAGGTCGTTCGGTAAAATCCTTATTCTGTATTAAAAACTGTTTGGGACAGTTGCTTCCCGGTATACCTTCGGATAACAGCCCTTGTTTTTCCCGGTCTTTTGAATTGCCTTTTAAGTTATTGAAAGGCACTCCCAGGGGAGAAATATTGCTTAAGTAAAGATCCTCCTCCTTTGCCTCGATCAATAATTGCTGTGTTTCTTCATCAATATTAACTACCTGATCGACCAATAAAAATGGGGTACCCCAGCCGACCGAATCAATATGGTAATGTTCCATCAGGAAATTATGTTCTTTGCTGGTACCCACGCCGCCCTGTGCAGAAAGAGTAAAATTCAAAGGTTTTGCCGGAACCACTTTCGATTTGTCTCTCAATGCAGATTTTAGAAGATCGTTTAATTCCAGGCGCAATTCATTTCTGGATTTTTTAAATTCTTCCAGAATGGGTCCTAATAATAAGCCCTGGGTTGCAAATGCATGTCCTCCACAATTTAATCCCGATTCTATACGATATTCAGATACCCATAATCCCTTTTTAGCAAGAAACTTACCCTGGATCAGTGCGGATCTGTAGTCGCTAACCTTAAGAATGATCTTTTTTTTCAACTTCCCAGCTATGTCCGGATAAAAATCATCAAAATTTTCTATATATCCGTACAGCCTAGGATTCATGCCGGCAGAAAAAACAACCGACGATTCAAGATCACTTTCTGCAAATCCTCTGAGTGAGGCATGTGCATCGTTATATTCATAAGGAAGTTTTTCATTCTTATGATAATTTTCCTTATCAACCTTTGTCATTATGTTGACATCAATTTTGCCCGGTATTAAGTTTTTTTCAAGCCATCCAAGGACATCTTCCTTAAATCTGGGAGACTTCACAAAATCATAGAAGTTTTGTTTCAATTCGGACATATCCGGAAGCAGGTCTATGTAATTCTTGATTTCAGATTCTTTGTCCGATACAGATTTTTTAAGAAGTTCAAATTTTTCATTAACAATTTGATTGATCAAATTTAAATAGGCCTTAATACGTTTGGCCCTGAAGTCTTCTATTGAGGAGCTGATCGCCTTAAAAGGGAGATCGAATTTCCGGCAATAAAATTCACGCATCTTTTCAATCAAAATATCATCTACTATCGAAATGACCGAGGTGATTCCTAAATGTGCCACCTTCACAGGCGTATCAATGGTATAACCAGTGCCCATGACAGGAATATGAAAGGTATGGGGTTGATAATTTGAGATCATAGGGATTTTTATGGATGGAGGGTTAAATTTTTTCCTTTAAATACAGACTATTTTTACAGATATTAAAATCCTTTTAATGGAACGAGTTAATGTATTTTAAGCTTATGAGATTATTATATAATTCGTTGGAATTCAGGATAAAAGAAATATGAAGTTCAAAATAAATAAATTATTTATCGCTTATTTTCTTCCCATTTTCAATCCTGCCCATATAATTCACATCATAAAACTTCTTATATTTCTTTAAGGCAATCTGGATGCCTTCGAACGTATCTCTTCTTATTTTAATGCCGCTGCTGGCACCGATATTACAAACTTCAATGTAGTAACCGTCTTTCAGGTTAACTTTGGAATTAATAGGTCTAGCCAAAACAATTTAATTTAGGATTAGTATCTCGGTTAATTTTTAAAGATAAATCGATTATTAATTTAACAATACTTCAGTACTCTGAGTAGAAGGTACCCTGAATCAATAGACATAAACATTGGGATTAACAATTGAGGAATTGAAATCATTACCTTCTAAATATAAGTAAATATAATCATTTCAGGCCACTTATGATTGATTCTTTTGAAATATTTTGCTGATAGAATAATCACTCCAGCGTAGTTATTTTGACCTCTATGGAAGATTTCCCAAAAAAGAATAATCTGCATCAGACCTCAAAAAAGTAATCGCATCCATTACTTTTGTCGAATTAAAGGATTACTTTTAATTACCATCATAATGAACAAAAATAATTGATAAATGGCTGAATTTCAATTTGATAATGAACGATTACCTGCGATTATGCAGAAGATTTCCAGAAATTTAAGAACTACGATCTTTCTGTTGGTTTTAGTGATTGCGCTATTCGGAGTTTTTTTCCAGATCGGTCCCGAAGAGGTCGGTATAATCACGCAACTCGGTAAATATTCCAGGACGGTAGAATCCGGGTTAAATTTCAAGCTGCCCTTCATTGAAAAAGTATATAAGGTCCCTGTTGAACGGCAACAGAAACTTGAATTTGGTTACCGGACCATCAGTGCGGGAATCCAATCGGAGTTTTCAAAATCCGGGGCCCAGGACGAATCCTTAATGCTTACCGGGGATCTTAATTTGGCAGATGTGGAATGGGTAGTACAATACCGGATAGATAATCCCTATAATTATTTATTCAAGGTAAGAGATCCGGAAAATACATTACGCGACATAGCTGAGGCGGCTATGCGTCAGATTGTAGGTGATCGAACAGTAAATGAAGTACTAACGGTAGGCCGGACCGAAATTGCAGGGAAACTGAAGGAACTGGTCCAGAATCTTTGCCGGGAATATTCATTGGGAGTAAAAATCGATCAGGTTGTTCTGCAGGATGTGACACCACCAGATCCGGTAAAGGCAGCTTTTAATGCGGTAAACGAAGCCCAACAGGAAAAGGAAACCCTGATCAACCAGGCTAAATCAGAATATAATAAGGTGATACCCAAAGCCAGTGGCCAGGCCAAAGAGACGATTCAAAAGGCAGAAGGATATGCAACCGCCCGGGTGAACAATGCCCTGGGGGAAGCAGCCCGATTCAACGCTTTGTATAAGGAATACATAAAGGCTCCGGAGGTGACCCGGCAAAGATTGTATCTTGAAACCCTGAGCGACGTACTTCCTGAACTTGGTCAGAAAATCATTACAGACCAGGAAGGAAATGCAGTTTTACCTCTTCTGCAGATGCAGTTGAACAGATCGGATAATCAAATAAAAAACAATTCCAATGAATAGGAACAAATCCATATTGGTAATAATCCTCCTGATTGCTGCCATAATAGTAATTTCTCAAAGTGCTTATATTGTCAATGAGACTGAACAAGTGGTGGTTACCCAGTTCGGCAAACCCGTGGGAAATGCGGTCATCGATCCCGGCCTGAAGTTTAAGATCCCATTCATTCATAAAGCCAATTATTTTGAAAAACGATATCTGGAATGGGACGGCGATCCGAACCAGATACCCACGAAAGACAAAAAATTCATATTTGTGGATACGTATGCCCGGTGGCAAATTACGGATCCATTACAGTTCTTTAAGCGCCTTAGAAATGAAAGAGGAGCCCAATCAAGATTGGACGATATTCTGGATGGGGAGACAAGAGATTTTATCGCCGGTCATTTACTGGAAGAGACTGTTAGGACGAGTAATCGGACCCCTTTGTCTACCGGGATGATCAGTGAGATTATTGAAGATTCTCTTGCCCAGATTCAGGTAGGAAGAAAAAAAATTCAGAATATGATCCTGGAAGCAGCCAATAAGGAAGCCGGGGATCTGGGCATCGCTATACTTGACGTGCGTTTCAAAAGGATTAATTATGTGGAGGAAGTACGGACACAAGTATATGAACGGATGAAAAGCGAACGTTTCCGGATTGCGGATAAATTCAGGTCAGAAGGTCAAGGGGAAGCCTCCAGAATAAACGGGGAAAAGGAAAGGGAGTTGAATACAATTCAATCCGAAGCATTCCGGGAAGCCGAAGAAATTAAAGGAGAAGCCGATGCGGAGGCGGCTTCTATTTATGCCGCCGCATACGATCAATCCTTTAGTTCAAGGCAATTATACAGTTTTTTAAAATCCATGGAAACTTTCCAAAAAACATTCGATAAAGAAACGTACTTAATTCTCTCGACCGATAGTGATCTTTATAAGTATCTGAAAAATATCGAATAACAAACATGTATTGAATTATTTCATCTGTTTTGAATTTTTTTCAGAATAATTTATAACCTTTGTGGCTATTAACAATTGTATCAGTATTATAATGAAAAAAGGTAAAGTAAAATTTTATAATAATTCCAAAGGATATGGATTTATTATACCCGACGATTCCAGTGAAGAAATTTTTGTTCATCAAAGTGGACTGATCGATGAAATTCACGAAAACGATGAGGTTCAGTTTGAGGTTGAACAGGGAAGAAAAGGCCTTAATGCAGTAAATGTTGAAGTGATCCGTTAATTAACGTTACTATAAATTTTTATTGTAGGGTAAGCCATTCATTTGCTGGATGGCTTTTTTATTGGGTCGCCTCCAGGCTTTATTCCGGATCGGATACAGAAAAGGCCCTGTTAACAATGAAGAGGGAGGAGTATAAAAGAAAACAGGGTAGAAATATCCTTCTTTTCGAGTCATTCATTCTTGCTACATCAATTTGTTTATTAATTTCTGGTGCGACGGTTCATAATGAATATCCCCTCTTAGTAAAAACTGAAGTGTATCCTTTAAAATTTTGAAATCTGGCTGGTGTATGTGTCTGGGAATAGAATATATTCTTTCATCTTTTTTATTAAAGGGACAACCTGCTTTTGCCTGGAATAAAAAAGGGAGCAATGTTTTAGAGCAACTCATTGAAATCCGGTCGATGCGATAACGATTAAAATGTTGAGTCAGGCGTTCATTAATATGCTCAAAGAAACGTACTGAATTGGCCAACCTGATCCTGGAACCGGCCCGGGATTTCCCTTTTGTCTTCAAATATTTTATCTGGCTTTTTCCTTGTTTTTTCCGGACCATATACGTGGAAATCACCTTATGGTCGATAAGATGCTCACCCTGAGAATATCCAATTGCACTTTTCCCAGCCTTTATCAATAACGTGATATGAGAAACTGGGCGAGTGGTTCCGTTTTTTAATGATTCCGGATACTTAAAATGAATAGGAAGCCGCACAAAAATAGGCGATGCCTTGACATCTTCGGAAATGACCAGTCGGTGTTTGGAATACTCATATTCGAAGAATAGATCGCTGGAGATCAATTTTTCAATAAGTTCAACCACAAGTCCATAAGATAACCTAAGCGTCATATTTTAAAAATCAAACGACAATTGGGCATTATCATCTCTTTTTTCTTTTTTTTCGATATCATGATTCAGGTTTGACAGCGTTAATCCCAAAAGACGGATGCCCTCCCTGATTTCCAATCCGGGCAGCATTTCAGTATAAATTTCTTTTATATCATTTGCTTCTTCTATCCATTTTGGTACAGTATGACTTCTGGTAATCTGCTGAAAATCAGAATATTTTACTTTTAAGGTTAAAGTTTTACCTTTAGTTTGGGTCCGATTCATCCTTCTAATTAGAACAGTAAGGATTTTATCAAGTTCCAGGTCCACTGAATTCAGGTCTGCGAGATCTTCTGCAAACGTATTTTCTGCTCCAAGTGATTTACGGATCCTGGACGGATCTACTTCCCTGTTATCGATGGCACGGGCAATCTGATAATAATAGATCCCTACTTTCCCAAATCTGCTGATCAGCTCTTTTTCAGACCTTTGTTTAAGATCGTATCCATTCCGAATGCCCATTTCATGCATTTTTCCGGAAGTTACCTTTCCCACACCGAAAAATTTTTCTATCGGTAATTTTTCGACGAAGGAAACGGCCTTTTCAGGGGGAATCAAAAAAAGTCCATCTGGTTTCTTAATTTCCGAAGCCGTTTTCGCTAAAAATTTATTGATGGATATTCCTGCAGATGCGGTTAGTCCTGTTTTTTCCTTTATTTTCTTTTTTATCTCTTTCGCAATTTGAACCGCGAAGATCAGGTTCTTTTTATTGGTAGTCACATCCAGAAAGGCCTCATCCAGGGATAAAGGCTCGACGAGATCGGTGTATTCATAGAAAATCTGTTGAATCTGACGGGATACCTTCTGGTATATATCAAATCGCAGAAGAATAAAAATCAGGTCTTTGCACAATCTTTTGGCTGTTACGGAGGGCATGGCCGATCGAACCCCGAACTTCCTTGCTTCATAACTGGCGGTAGTTACCACGCCCCTCGGTGAGGGTGATCCCACGGCAACAGGTTTTCCGCGTAATTCCGGAAAATCACGCTGTTCCACCGAAGCATAAAAGGCATCCATATCGATATGAATGATTTTTCTCGTGGTCATTTGATCCGGTTCGCCTATTCCCAGAAACGATTTTTATTGGTAATTTCAATACACAAAAATAAACTTTTATTTAAAAGTAAAGCCGAACTTATTCTTCCTGGAAATCTAAAAATAGATTAAATAATAATCCTTTAATATCTAAAATTTTGATTTAACAGCCTCCGGAATATATTCTTTCAATTTCACATCCATCCTGTCGGCAAATCAAGAGGTATTTTTTTTGGAGTCGTGGTCATAAATTGTAGATTCGTTTTGTAATATCTCACCCACACGATGGGAAGAGTCAAGATTCAATTCAAGATTATTTTAAACGGAGATATTACAAAGAACCCGGTTAAATTCAACGAAATGAAAACTTATATTTTATTTATCAGCTCTTTTTTAATTTTTTTTCTGGGAAAAGGTCAGGGATTTGAAAACTTCATTACCGTATCAGGGAATAAATTAATGGATGGAAATCGGGAATTCAGATTTATCTCGTTCAACATTCCCAACCTGAATTATGTGGAAGACAACATGGAATTTACCACAACCAATCCTTATGCCCTGCCTGATCAGTTTGAAATGCGGGATGCTTTTGCTACCATCAGGGAAATGGGGGGTAGAGTCATACGCATTTATACAATTCCGGTTCGAAATACAAATTTCCCCGATGAGGCACCTACCTATGTGGAAGCCCCGGGTGTGTTCAATGAATATGCCTTTCGGACCACCGACCGGATGCTGGCTCTTGCCAATGAATATGGGATCAGGATAATCTTTTCCCTTTTAAATAATTGGCAATGGATGGGAGGGGTTCCCAATTATGCTTCCTTCAGGGATAAATCTCCTGAAGAATTCTGGACAGATGCTCAATTGATCAAGGATTTTAAAAAAACGATCCGGTTTACGATCAATAGGATCAACACAATCACGGGGGTACCCTACAAAGAGGACAAGGCCATTCTATGCTGGGAAACGGGTAACGAATTGCAGTGCCCCACTTCGTGGACCTCCGAGATCGTGAAATACATTAAAAAATTGGATAAAAACCACCTGGTTCTGGATGGATATTACGCCATTGATAACCGGCCTGTTCGGGAAGAATCGATTCTAGATCCAATGATTGATATAGTTTCATCACATCATTATGAAAAAGATCCGTTTGATACCCAGCGGAATATTCTGAAGAATGTGGAGGTGGTAGACGGCAGAAAACCCTATTTTGTCGGAGAATTTGGATTTCAAAGTACCAGCGCAATGATTAATGTGCTCGATTCGGTGATAAAAAATAAAAATATATGTGGTGCATTAACCTGGAGCCTGCGGTATCATCATCCGAAAGGAGGATTCTACTGGCATTCCGAACCACTGGGAATGGGCATCTATAAGGCCTACCATTGGCCTGGTTTCCACTCCGGAAAAGATTATGATGAAAGAAACCTGTTGCAGCAGTACCGGGATAAGGCTTTTGAAATCCAGGGCTTGAAAGCACCCGGAATATCGGTGCCCGATGCTCCTATATTGTTACCCATTGATAACTGCTATTCCATCAGCTGGCAGGGATCCATGGGTGCGGCAGGATATCATGTAGAACGGGCCCAGTCAGCGAACGGTCCCTGGGAATTGATTGGATATCATATTGACGATGCTACGATCCCGTATTTTCCACTTTTTCATGATCGAACGGCAGAAGTTGGTGAAAAATATTTTTACCGGGTGAGGGCGATCAATGCTACCGGGATATCGGATGTATCAAATGTTTTCGGACCGGTTGAAATTAAAATGCAGGCAATCATTGACAATATGATCAATTATGGGACGCTCTATCGTTATCAAAACATTAAAACGGTTACGGGTAATGCCAGGAGTTTTAAAGAAATAATTCACCGGATTGCCGGAGAGAATGAAAGTGAAATGATATATCAGGTTCCCGGGGCCTACAAAAAGTGCTCTATTTATGCTTTTGAAAAAAACGGGGAGGATAATGGACTCGGATTATTCAGTTCAATGAATGGTATGGATTGGATTCCCTTAGATGTTGAAGTGGATAACTATTCGAGCGGTGAGACCAATTATGAATACTGGCACCCAAAGCGCTATACTGATAATTCAGCGATACAAGTTAGGTATATTAAAATTATATTTCAGGATAGGGCTCAAATTGCACGGATCGAGATCGAATACCAATAAATAATCACTAATAAAATGTTAAATTAAATTTCAGGTCGATGAAAAAATTAATCCTAATCCTTTTCCTGCTGACATTCCTGGTCATGCATGCTGAAAAATCTGCTTCTCAAAAAAGAAAAAACACAGAAATACCGGAAATAAATAACAGCCTTTTGACGGATTCAACTTTTGCTGGAATAAAGCTCAGAAATATCGGGCCGGCATTTATGTCGGGCAGAATTGCCGACATTGCCATCCACCCGGATGATGACAATCGCTGGTATATTGCAGTGGGTTCGGGTGGAGTCTGGCGAACAAAAAATGCTGGGGTTACCTGGGAGCCGGTTTTTGATAGCCAGAAATCCTATTCCATTGGATGCGTGACCATTGATCCGAATAATCCCCACGTCATCTGGGTTGGGACCGGTGAAAATGTAGGTGGAAGGCACGTAGGGTATGGAGATGGCATATACCGAAGTAAGGACGGAGGAGATCATTGGGAAAACATGGGATTGAAAGAATCCCATCACGTATCCGGGATTATCGTACACCCGCAGAATTCGGATGTCATTTGGGTAGCCGCTCAGGGGCCTCTATGGTCCAAAGGGGGTGAAAGAGGGTTATTTAAATCCGAGGATGGTGGAAAAAGCTGGAAAAAAACCCTGGGAGATAATGAGTGGACGGGAGTAACAGACCTGGTGATTGACCCGTTCAATCCGGACTGGTTATACGCAGCTACCTGGCAAAGGCATCGGAACGTAGCTTCCTATATGGGGGGCGGACCGGGTACCGCCATCTATAGGAGCACGGATGGAGGGGATTCATGGGAAAAATTGACAGAAGGTCTTCCAAAATCGGACATGGGCAAGATCGGGCTCGCCATATCCCCCCTTCAGCCCGATGTGATCTATGCGGCTATTGAACTGGAACGGCGTACCGGGGCGGTATACAGATCTTCCGATAGAGGATCTTCCTGGAAGAAACAATCCGAAACAGTTTCCGGGGCTACCGGTCCCCATTATTACCAGGAATTATATGCTTCTCCCCATAAATTTGACAGGATCTATCTCGTCGATGTCCGGATCCAGGTATCTGAGGATGGCGGGAAGACCTTTACAAGAATGAAGGAAGAGAATAAACATTCGGATAATCATGCCATTGCCTTCCGGGAAGATGATCCGGATTATTTGCTTGTCGGTACGGACGGGGGCCTGTATGAAAGTTTTGATCTGGCAGAGAACTGGCGTTTTATTGCTAATCTTCCGGTAACACAGTTTTATAAGGTGGCTTTGGATGATTCAGAACCTTTTTATAATATCTACGGCGGTACACAGGACAATGCAACCCAGGGGGGACCTTCCCGGACGGATAATTACCATGGAATACGTAATGCCGACTGGTTTATGACGTTATTCGGTGATGGTCATCAACCGGCCACTGAACCCGGGAATCCGGATATTATGTATTCCGAATGGCAACAGGGAAACCTTGTCAGGGTGGACAGGACCACAGGTGAGATCGTGTACATCAAACCTCAACCCGGAGCAGGGGAGGTTCATGAACGATACAATTGGGATGCGCCTATCCTCGTCAGTCCGCATTCAACAACCCGGCTGTATTTTGGTTCCCAGCGATTATGGCGTTCGGATAACCGCGGTGATAGCTGGACGCCGGTTTCAGGCGATCTGACGCGTGATCAGGAAAGAATTTTATTGCCCATTATGGATAAGACCTGGAGTTGGGATGCACCCTGGGATATGGTAGCCATGTCAACCTATAATACCATCACATCGGTTACTGAATCTTCACGGATCGAAGGGTTAATTTACGTGGGTACGGATGATGGACTTATACAGGTAACCGAAAATGGTGGAGACACATGGAGAAAAATTGAAGTGGGTGATCTTCCCGGCGTACCGGCTAATGCTTTTGTGAATGATATCAAAGCCGACCTGTTTGATGACAATACCGTCTATGTTGTCCTGGATAATCATAAATTCGGTGATCTTCAGCCCTATCTCTTAAAAAGCAGCGACAGGGGCCAAAACTGGGAATCAATACGGAGTAACATTCCGGACCGAACCCTTGTCTGGCGTATTCTCCAGGACCATGAAAATCCTTCCCTGATGTTCATCGCCACTGAGTTTGGAATCTATTTCTCACTAAACAGTGGGGAAAAATGGATTAAACTCACGGGAGATGTGCCCACCATTTCTTTCCGGGATCTTGCCATTCAAAAAAGAGAGAACGACCTGGTGGGGGCCTCCTTTGGAAGGGGATTTTTTATCCTGGATGATTATAGTATCCTGCGTTTTGTATCGGAAGAACAATTGAACAGGGAAGCCACCTTATTCCCGGTAAAAGACACCTGGTGGTATATACCACGGCCCGTGCTGGGATTTGGTCCGGGCGTCGGCTCACAGGGCGCGGATCATTTTGCCGCCGCCAATCCCCCTTTTGGAGCAATTATCACCTATTACTTGAAGGAAGATTATAAGACCTTGAAGGAGATCCGTAAAGAAAAAGAGAAGAACCTAAAAAAATCGGATCAGTCCATCCAATTTCCGGGATGGGAGGAAGTGGAAGCTGAGCGAAGGCAAAAAGATCCATCGATCTGGATTTCCATAAAGAATGATCAGGGAGAAGTGGTTCGAAAATTAACCGGACCCGTAAAAAAGGGATTTCATCGAATAGCCTGGGATTTACGATATCCTCCATCGGATGCAATTACTGCGGAAACGGAATTCCCGGAAGAGAACGAAGAAATGCGTCAAGGGTGGATGGTAGCTCCAGGAAATTATTCTGCTACCATTCTAAAGGAAATTGACGGGGTGGTTACTCCTTTATCCGATCCGGTCGACTTCAAGGTG
>Ga0209536_100005738_pt1 | contig 19187 bp, 14 predicted proteins | sample DeeMarSeWOR28_12_FD_187461 | JGI IMG/M metagenome (GOLD analysis project Ga0209536, IMG submission 187461) | Marine sediment microbial communities from White Oak River estuary, North Carolina - WOR-2-8_12 (SPAdes) (version 2) | ecosystem: Environmental > Aquatic > Marine > Intertidal zone >... | reverse complement strand
GTAGAAGTATCATCCTTTACTTCAGTAACACTCTCAGAGTCAGAAGGTGCATCACCTACAGCTGGAAGACTATTTCCTGAATCAGATGTTTTTGAGTATCCATCAAAACCATCTGAAGAAGTTAGAGATGCAACTGTAAATGGCATAAGTAATAACTCAAGAACAAAAAACAACACAATCAAATTAATTAATAACTTTTTATTTTGAAACATTTTGAAAAAATGTTTATTATTTGTATTAAATGTTCTCCTCACTCGCTCACATCCAGTTATTATCCTCTTACTATGTTATATTCTTAAAATTATTATATTTATACTCTTCGTGTCAAAATGTCAAAGTGAAATAATAAAATTATAGATATCAAAGAAGAAAATCACTTCTTATTTAAAATCTTATCAATTTTTTGTTTGAGATCAGGTAGCTTAAATGGTTTTTCAATAAAATCTTCAGCTAAAAAACCACCGGCATTCTTTGCAATCTGATCCTTTCTTGCAGTAAGAAAAATAATCGGTAGCTCCTCACCTGATTTTTTCTCCCTTATCTTTTGAAATGTCTCCCATCCACTCATAACAGGCATAAGAATATCAAGAATTATTAGGTCAGGTACATGATTATTTGCAAGAAGCTCGAGGCATTTTTTTCCATTTTCAGCAGTAATAATTTCATAATCTGCACCAAGACTTTCAAGCCCATTTTTTATTGTATAGATAACACCTGGATCGTCATCAACAACCATTATCTTGTTTGCCATCCATTCTACCTCAATTATGAGATATTAACAGACCTTAACTATTTTTCGTTATTAGTTTTTAAAGTAAAATAAAAAATCGAACCTTTACCAATTCCCTCGCTATCAGCCCAAATCCTTCCGCCAAACTTTTGAACAATACGTTTACAAATTGAAAGACCAAGACCAGCAGAATCCTTTAATTTCACAAACTTATCTGCCCTATAGAACTCATCAAAGATTCGTTTTAATTGGTCCTTTTCCATTCCTTTGCCATTATCTCTTACTGAAACTGTTACAATATTTTTGTCCTGCTTTGCATCAAGAGTAATTTTTCCACCCGAATCACCCATATACTTAACAGAATTTGTAATTAGATTGTGAAATAGTTCTGCAAGTCTAAGTTTATCAGCACTGACAACTATATCTTTTGAAATCTTGTTTTCAACATCGACCTTGTTTTCCTTAAACAAAAGTTTTTGAGACTCAACAACACCATTTGATAATTCAGAAAGGTTCAACTTTTCAATATCAAACTCAATATCAGAAGACCTTAATTTTGCAAGTTGAAGTGTCTTGAAAATTAGTTCCCGCATGTATTCGGCATTCCTATTCATAAGCTCCAGTGCTTCCTTAATTTTCGGGTCTTTTTCCTGTTCAATCAACATTGGAAGAAGACCGACCAAAGGCTGCAGAGGATTTTTAAGATCATGACCGAGTTGCCCGATAAATTCATCCTTTTGATTTAAGAGGTTTTCAAGAATCTTATTATATTCAGTTATTTTATCTCTAGATTCTTTCAAATCCTTTGCCATCTTGTTAAAGGCTAAAGCAAGTTCACCAAGTTCGTCCTTTGATTTTATCTCCACCTTTGTGTCAAGATTTCCCTTTCCAATAACCTTTGCACTATCTCTGAATGTGATAATTGGTCTTACTATTGTTCTACTTAGTAGATATAAAAACGTAAAGATAAGTAAAAACAGACTAACTACAGATATGAGAACTGTCCATCTAACTTGAGAGTCAAGCTCCTCTTCAAAACGAAAATAGGCATCGTTCATAGATAAAACAAGCTCGTAAGTACCTTCAATTCTCCCAGTAAAATTAATTGGATAAAGCATTATAAGTTCATGAGAGGTTTTACTGTGTTCTGAAATAATATATATATGGTCCTCTTCAAATGCATTAATATTACATGCTATAGTATCCTTTTCTGAACCTTGAATATATGGGTTTGAATTTTCTCCAATTGTTTCATTTTCCGTTGAATAAAAAATAAAAAGATTCCCTTCTTCATTAGCAAGATTTACAGTAATTTTCAAGATATTATCACTATAATCAGGTGGAATTGATTTAAGGAATTCATCGGTTTTATTTTTTAAAATATTCTTGTCATTTAGATTTGTACTATTTCCAATTATTGCATTTAAAGCTTGAATGTGAGATGATGATGTCTCATAATATGGGTTTTCAAAAAATACGTCCTCATAATTAACATTGAAAAAATAAAGATTAACAAAGCCAATTGATGCAATTGTAATTGCTGAAACAACAATTACTATAAGGGTTAGTTTCAATGATAGACTGATATTGATATTTTTTTTCATTTTAATATTACCTTTTGTAAAATAATTCTAATAAGATTCTGAGTACCCATCTCAATTATGAAAACAATTATTAATTTATAATAATTTGGAGAAGATTCAATTGATATTATAAAAAAGATATGTGGTCAATTTTAGTAAACCTAATAACCATTACCCTAATACAAAAGATAAGAAAGGGGCTTATGGTCTAGTGGTTATGACGTCGCCTTCACACGGCGGAGGTCGCCGGTTCAAATCCGGCTAAGCCCACTGATTCCAACAGGGGTAATTTTGTTAGATTGATGGTTTTACCACATTTTACTCATAATATAAATCTCAGCAGTCTTTCCAGTATTGGAAAATGTTCTAAAAACCAACTTAACAACAAATTATATGTTACTTCGAATCTGGTAATAGTTGTTGATGAAGTAGATTTAGTCCATTGTTTTATTAAGGGACAATAATCTTTGTTTTCCCAATATATTGTATAAGGTGTATCCCAAATTCCTTGAAACCATAGTTTCTCTGCCGCTGGATATCGTTCTTCATAGTCTGACCAATAGTTTCCATATTTATCATCATCCCATGTATTTTCAAATATTTCATATTGACCATAGGCATCAAATATCATATTTTCTAGGAAGTTATTATGATAAATATTGTTATTAGTGGAATAACCAGCAAGGCATATACCATAACTGTTATTTGAAATCGTGTTGCCAATGATATTATTGTCACTAGAGCCCCAGAGGTAAATACCATTATCGTAGTTATTTGAGATGGTATTAGTTCTGATATTATTACTATGGGCATATATTCCTATTCCTGTTCTTTGGTTGTATGAAATTGTATTGTTTGAGATGAAATTATTGTCAGAACCATCGAGATATATACCAGTACGTTGGTTATCTGAGACAGTGTTGTCTGATATTATGTTATTGTTACTGCTAGAGGATTTTAAACATAAGCCGTAATAATTGTTTGTTACAATGTTGTCTGAGATAAGGTTGTCACTAGATGAGTAAATGAGTATACCATTATTGTAGTTGTTTGAAACGGTGTTATCTATTAGATTATTGTCACTGGAATCATAGAGATAAATCCCATCATCGTTGTTTTGAACAGTATTATCTATTATGATGTTGTTGTAACTAGAGTAACGAACATCTATACCAGCCATTTTATTGTATATGACATAATTACCAGTAATATTATTATTACTTGAAGAAATAATGCAAATACCATTATAGTTATTCATGACGATGTTCCCAAAAATGGTGGTATGACTTGAGTAAATCATAATCCCACCTTTGTCCCATCCCTCCGAACTGTTCTGCAATGTAAATCCACTGACATTCACCCAATCAGCAGATATATAAATTACATTTCCAATTTGACTACCATCAATAATTGTATTATCTCTATCTTCACCAATAAGATAAATTGATTTATCTATCAAAATGTTCTCATAGTACACTCCATTATAGACAAAAACAATATCTCCGTTTAAAGCGTCCTCAATGGCATCAATAATATTTGTATAGTTATCAGGTCCTGAACCTCCAACATATAAAGTATTACCATTAAACATTGGTGTAGAAGATTTCTTTATTGAAATAAAAGAAGCTGATGGGGAAATACTCAATCCAAGAAATAGAAAGATTATCCCTATTACTAGATATATTTTAAAAGACTTAGAATCTAACATATAATTACCTCCCGCATCAGAAATCTATATATTAGTTCTAATATCCAATGATTAGATAATCTACTTCTTAGTATAGTAATTTCAAATTCTGACCAGTCACTTTCATAACCATAAATATCTATAGCTTTTGCTTTGATTGTATATTTTCCTCGTTTTACATAGGTATGAGCAATTTCAAAGTCCATTCCAGAAGGATGAGGACCAATCCATAGTTCAGCATTTCCATCGCCCCATTCAATGTAATAATATACATCATCACCCTCAGGATCTAATGAGTTAAATGTAAAATTATTAGAGGTACCTACCTTAATTTTGGTTGGACTATTTATAATGGGAAGATCTGGTGGAGTTGATGAATTTCCAAAACAAAAAACCTTACCAGTCAACATACTACCAATATATAATCTACCATTTGCAATAGCAGGAGAAGAAGATAAATGACCAGGATTACCTGGAGACACTGGATAATCCCATATGAATTCTCCATTAGAGGCATTGAGACATAATAAATTCCCATTACTCCATATACCAACATACACTTTTCCATCTGCAATAGCAGGAGAAGAAAACGCATGTTCATATTCACTTCCAATAATATAAGTCCATACCTCATAACCAGTGTAAGCATCTAAACATATTACTTTACCATCTGAACTAACATAATAGACTTTATTATAAGAAACTGCAGGAGAGCAATAAGACCATTCACCAATATAATGCCAGATCTCATCACCAGTATCCACATCAAGACACTTAATCCCATCTGCAGAAGCATACACCTTACCATTTACAATAGCAGGAGTTCCATAAGCACCTCCTGTATTAGCTTCCCATATTATCTCTCCTGTTTCACCATCCAAACAATATAATTTTCCATAATAATGAGGAACAATAACTTTACCATTATATACTGCAACATGATTTATAGTTCCATCAATAAAAATCCTATTCCAAAACTCAGTACCATTATCAATATTTAGACAGCTAATTTTACCATAAAAATTTTTATTATTTTGTTGGGAATAAGTTATATAGACTTTACCATCCGATACTGCTGGTTTATCTGAACCTCCATAATCTTTATAAAATCTCCATATTTTTTCACCAGTATCAGCATCCCAACAATAAATATAATCATAAGTAGAACCTAAAATGACCTTACCATCAGCAACACATGGATCGCTACCAGCTCCGGGTACAAAATCTTTCCATATCAGAGCACCTGTTTTAGTATCCAGACAATATAAATATTCATCTAGTCCCCCGATATAGACTTTATTGTTATAAATTACAGGAGAACTACTAACCATATAATCAGTTTGATAAGTCCACAAAACATTATTTGCTTCTGGTGCATAAGGAGACGTTGAATACCCCGAATTATTCAAATCGTGATGAAACATCGGCCACCAATCAATAGTAGATGAAGAGTTACTATTATTTGGGTTGTTATTGTTTACATTATCTCTTACAAAATTACTAACATAACCTGATACTAAACTTGCTCCGATAAGAAAAATAAAAATTCCAACTACTAGTAGCTTACCTACTAGGGTACTTTTTTTATTCATACTATGAACCTCCCTCATTATATTTAATCCTATTATGGTTATTTAAATGTTACAATAACCACATCTAAAAGAAATAAGAAAGGTTTTAGATAAATAGAACTGAAAATCCAGATTTAGATTGATGCTTTTTTTCTAATCAATCTAAATTTTTTTCTCCTGTTGAGGTGTTTGCTCTCGGCTAAGCCCATTGAGATCAACAGGAAAAATTTTGTTCGATTGAAGTTTTTTATTTTTTTTATTGATTTTTATTTGATCTAAGTTTATTTCTTTTTAAGACCTTTTTTTAAACCTTTTCCCAATCCTTTGACTGCGCCTATTCCAGTTTTTACACCTTTACCAACGACTTCTCCAGTTTTTTCAGCACCTTTTTCCACTTTTCCCTTCTTTTTACCATCTGACATAAAAATAATACCTCCAGAATTTGAATAAATAACTATGAATAGGTATTAAAAATTAACTCTTAAAATTTTTCTTACAAAAGATTATATTTATCAAACTCTATTGTAAATTAAATATTCATATCTTTTTAGTTCTTCTGTAATACATAAATACAGTAGCAATAAGAATTAAAAAGAAAATTTCAATCATTGCTATCGATGGACTGCTATCCTTATCATTTTTAAAATCAATTTCTGTTAAAGATTTTTCCAATACAGGTATTTCACCTTCTGTTTCAAAAGCATATTCTGTAAAATACCCTTGACTAACTGATTCGTAATATTTATTATAAAACTCTGTGGAAGAAAAAGTTGCTGGATTTTTTGTTTCAACACCTACTGCTTCAATATAAATCCATGCGTTATAGCTCTCTGGCGGAACAGGAAGATACACTAATCCATCGTCATTCTGAACTGTAATTGTATAAATGTCTGTTATATCACTTAAGAATACTATTCCATCAAACACGACAATGGTAACATTGTAAAAAGGAATTTGATTATCCACATTAATAAACTGCCCTTGTGATAATTCTGTACTTCTTCTAGCCTGTCTGGTAGCCGAAGAACCATTTGCTGCCCTTCCGATTTCCTCACCAGTATCCCATTTTTTATTTTCTGGACTGATATCTGCAAAGAATCCATGGTTTTTAAAAATTTCATCTATAGCATTTTTTTCATTGGGAAACGATGAAATAAAAGCTGAATAGACTGATGCAAAATCATTATGCTTTACCCTTAGAATTTTCCATATATCTGAAAAGGCAATACTTACGTTATCATCATCAGAATAATCAATAGTACCAGTATATGAATTTTTATAATCATCAAAATTTGCTCCATTTTTTAATTTATCCAAATCCTTTGATAAATCAGGATGTGAATCTAGCAATCTTGGTTCTATCCAATCTGAAATATTTTCTAATTCTATGAGATTTAATTCATTGTTTCCATCTAAATCATTTTCTTTAATAAAATAATCTTTTCGTAAGTATTCCCCAACAGCCAGACCTTCCAATTCATCTCCAGCGATTTTATTATCTTTATTTTCATCATAATTTGAAAAAATTTTATCTAAATCATCGCTTTCACCAATCTTTTCTTCGAAGAAATAGGAAAACTCTTTAGAATCCCACCAACCATTAACATCATTATCATAAGAAGAGATATTTAAATCTTCTTTAAATTGATTTATTTCTTCCTTTGTAAAGGACAATGAGATATTTGTGACTGGAATAACCTCTTTTGAAATAAGATTTGCTAACTCAGTATTGTCCAATGCTCTTTCATTTAGATTTTTGACATAATTGTTATTATACGTAGCATAGAGAGAAACTGTAATGTACTCTTCTTTTGTTAAAATATTATCATTATTAATATCAGCATTTTTAAACATAAACTCTTGGAATTTGTTTAACTTTTTTTCTCTAGATTGTTCTGCTTTTTCAATTTGCTCATCACCATCATATAAATCCCAAAGCACTCCAGCTGCAGCTAGATCTTCAATAGCTCCACCTCGCTCCCAAGCTTCAATATTTACCTCAAGATTAGCCATTGGAGATACTAGACTAGGATTTTTATTTTCAGTCCACCAATTTTCAAAATATTCTCCAATAATCGCAGACATAAAAACAGCAAAACCTTCAACAAAAGAATCAGCAGTACTTGGATTCTTATAACCTGCATGATTAATGTCTACCCCTAAGCTAGGTGGGGATATTGGAAATTCTCCACCATATAATGCTCTCATAGCATGATGGCTTAACTCATGATATTCACGACTTGATGGTGCAAATTTGGTTTTATAATGAGTTTTTCCAGGATCAATTACAATCCAACTTTCACCATCTTTAAAATCATATCTTATTCCCTTATCAAGTCGTGTTTTTATGGCCACTGGAGTTTCAAGTTCAATGTTTTCACCAAGATAATCCTTGTAGAATTCAATAACTTCAGATGAATGAAGATAAATAATACCATAGTCGTTAAAATTTGAATATTTTTTTGATATATCATCAAATCTTATATTTTCAATATTCAAAGAATCTGTAGAAATTGTGTATCTTCCTTCATCCTGCCCTAGATCTAAAACTGTTGATACGATCTCAGAGTTTTTAATAGTGAAACTAATTTTGATAATTTCTTCTTGATCTTGCTGATGAATCGAGAAAAAAGATATATTGTCTCTAAAATATTCTAAATAACAAGTAATTTCATAGTTAGTAATATCTTTTTTATCAACGGTAAAATTAAATCGCCCATGCTCATCAGTAACGGCATCATACATTTCCCCATCATATTCAAGTATAACATACATATATCTTAGTGGACGATCATAAATCGTAAAACTCCCAGATATTTCCTCTTCTTGTTTTTCTTCTTCTACAACAGAGCCTTTACTATCAACAACAGCTTTCAAGCAAGCCTCAGCTTCATTCATTGTATTAATTATCTCAGTATCACTTTCAAAATCTATTCCCTTAATTCTTAGAATGTAGACATCATTATAGATTAAAATTCTTCTCCCCTGAAAACCTCGGTTATCTCGCCAAATAAAGGAGAAAAGTGTCCCAGTTAGTTCATCTTCAACAATCTGATAATTTAGTCCGCTATCAATAGCATCATAAACATTTTGTTTTTCTAAACTATATGTTCCTGGTTGACCAGGTTCTGGAATGATGAGTTGGCTATCAAAAGCTTGTTGTGCCTCATCAGCACTGTTTAAAAGAGATATTTTCATAGGTTGAATCCATGTTTTTGGAGCTTTTTTAAACCAACATTCTACACCTCTACCATTTGTATCTAGTATTGTTCTTGTTAATTCCATATCTGACAGAGAACAATTACAATCATCCTCAAAAAATATATTATTACTCTCTTGCCCTTGAATATTTATTCCAGAAAGTAAAAAACTTATTAACAAAATTGAAATAAAAAATTTATTCATTTTTTCCTCTCCCTACCACTTATTGACAATCCATTTAAAAATTTTAAGATAAAATAAACAGAAAAGTGTAATTTTAATTTAAAAATAGAAAAAAAAAAAGATTTTAGAGGATTAGAACTGAGCTTCCAAACTCAAATTGATGCATTATTCATATCAATCTAAATTATTTTCACCTTTTGAGCTGGTTTCTCTCGGCTAAGCCCATAGTTTTTTTGGTGTAAATAAAAGAAGAGTAACTTCATAAATTAATGATTTTAAGATCATCAATGTTGTTTTCTTCTGTTGGCCATCCATCATAGATCTGAGGATTCTGAACAATAAGTTTATGAAAACGAATAAAATTTGCTAAAATTGATCTAATTTTAACTCGTGGATAAGCATAGTAATGGGTTTCTTCTACAGAAATACATTGATCTTGGTTTTTATCAGCAAATCCTTTCATCCCTTTACAAATATAATAACAATACAACCAGCGTCTTCTTATAGAATTTGGAAAACCACTTTCTTCAACATCACAACAAGTAAGAACAATTCGACCTGATTTTTTAAGATCATTAGTTCCATCAAGCATACCACCACTATGACATGCTTCAATAATAATGCTCATATTAATAACCGGCAATGAATTAAAAAGATTAGCAAGTTCATCATCGGTAATACAAAAATCATCGGTTTCCCAATCATAATCAAAGGGTTGGATAAATTCATCTTTGCCATCTGGTTCATCAAGAGGAGATCGGTCTTGGAAATAGTAACCATGCGTGCCAGAATAAAAAAATAAAAAGTCATCCCCGTCCATTCCATTATCTATAAGCCAGGTAAATGAGTTGATTATAGCTGCTCGTGTTGCTTTTTCTTCTAATAATATATGTATATGATTCTCATCCCAACCTCCGTTGATAAGGATTTTTTTCAGTTTATAAAGATCTCTTCTAGAATATACATATTGATGTGGATTAAAACCAACGCCAATAAGTACTGCCCATTTGATAATATCGCCATCTGATTTTATGCTATATTGGCCTAAATTAGATTGGATATTTGGCGATTTTGATGGATTAAAATCAAAATTTAAGTTAATCAAACCTAATAAACCAGGTATATATTTAATTCCTGGAAAATGTCTATTTTCCCAGTAGTTATGATCCCAGGTATTTTTTGAATTAGTTCTCCTATATAAATTATAGTTAGCAATTGCAGCAATTGATGTATTTATAAAATCATTATGATGAATATTGTTTCCTTGTTGATTTGTGATTAAACCTCTAATACTGTTTTTTATTTGATTATGATGAATATTGTTGTTTGATGATTCACCTATTGCATCTATAAATATTCCTTGTGCATGATTATCTAGAAAAATATTATCTGAAATAATGTTATTAGAACTAGCCATTATATTTAGAGCTGTTTGATTGTTATCAATGAAATAATTATTTGAAATTTGGTTATTATTCGTGGCAAATAATTGCATTGCCATATTTGGATGGTGTGTTAGGATGTTTTCGAAGATAATGGTATTATGTGAATGAATTTCTAATCCAACATCAAATCCAGCACCATATACATTCCCACTATTTTGGATTGTAAACTGTGTGATTGTGACATTGTCTGCTAGGGGTTGTATGTGAATCACATCGTGTTGACCACCCCCATCAATAATCGTTGTTGTTTTATTTTCTCCCTGAAGTATTAATGATTTGTCTATGTAAATATTTTCAAAATAAATACCAGAATATACATAGACCCTATCTCTTAAGCTAGCATTATTAATTGCATCCTGTATGTATGTGTAATTTCCAGGACCTGATCCACCAACATATAAAGTATTACCTGAACTTATTTTTTTTACAGGGGTATTAATAGCAACCGATGGATTAATACTCAAACAAAGTAAAATAATTATTATACCTAATACGAGGATTTTCTTTATCAGCTGCTATTCCTCCCTCAACAATAATAATCCATTGGTGGATATTTAAATGTTACAATAACCTAATTTAAAAGAAATAAGAATGATTTTAGATAAATAGAACTGAACATCCAGATTTAGTTTGATGCTTTTTTCCAATCAATCTAAATTTTTTTCTCCTGTTTATGTACTTGCTCTCGGTTAAACCCATAGAATTAGATATCTTTTCAACATTGGAATATAATTTAATAACTATTGGAACAAAACATTAAACTAATGAACTATTTTCAATTCTAATTTTTAGTGCAGTTCCAATATAATATCGATCAAAAAAACCTTTAATGATTTTGATACCTGTAAATCCGATTACATTTCCATAAAAACTTCCTGACCAATTCTTTTTTCCTAATAAACCGTTTGTACAAATCCATCCCTCTGCAGGAACTTCCTGAGGAGCTCGATAATATCCCCCATATCCACCATAATGAATATTAGTTCCAATTTTCAATGGAAAAAAATTTAAAATTCCTGCTAAAATATACCAAATAATCATCCTAAAAGCAACCAATCTTATGCTAAATTTATTAAAAATTGATGTCCACCATTCCCAAAGTTCATAATTATAATCCTTTAATAAAAAATAAAAACGAAAATACCTAGAAGAAAATAAGATACAGTGTATATGAATTGAAAAAGGAACAAGACCTGTAAAAAATGTTTTTGTGGTTTCACCTGATATTAAACAAAAAAGGTTTTCATTTTCATCTAAAACTTTATGTTTATTATTATACAACTTTTCAAGTGCTTTAATAATCATAATATTTTGCTCCTTTCCTGTTACAATTCGTTGTGCATAATCAATGCTAATATCATCTGGAAGCAATCCAAACTCTTCAAAAGAAACAATGACATTTTTATAAATAGTCTCAGTATCAACTGTATCATCAACTGATCCTAACTGATTCTTAAAATCATAAATTATATTCTCTAATTCTATTAATTGTTCTTGAGTTAACATAACTTTATGAATATAGGTTTTATCTGACTCGTAAAATTGTATTACAATTTCTTCCAATTCAGAATAATCAGATTCAATCGAAATATCATTTGCTATTGCTGGTTTAATACAAACGCCCAGAAACAAAAGGATAACAGCAAATACCAAACCTTTCCTGGAAAACTCTTTTAGCATTTTATATCACTCAATTATTTTTGTTAGTATGGATTAAAGCAAAAATATATAAAATAATTACAAACATTTATTACAAAATATTACAAAAATGTTTCAAATGGAGCACTAAATATATCCCTATACTGGATCTTTAAATGTTATATTAACGAAGAATAACTAAAAAAGAAAAAAGGGATTTTAATTTTTTAGATTTTCCCATTCTTATCTATTTTTATTAAGATGCCATACTCGGAACCTGTACCATGACCTTTACCCTCAAATCCACAGAGAATATAACCATCGCTTGTTTCACGAACTGTTCGTCCATGGCCTGTTTTAGGTATACGTTCTCGCCATACCTTTTTTCCATTTTCATCGGTTTTAATCAAACATATTTTACTGAAGGGCGCATGTGTTCCATCATTAAAATCACCAATTCCATACAGATGACCGGTAAAAATATAACCACCATCACTGGTTGGTTGTGCACATAGCGAATAATCCTTCAAAATTGGTAGACCAAATGTTTTGTTCCAGATTATATCTCCATTATTATCAACCTTAATAAGCCATATGTCAGGACCCCATATACCTTTTCCATATGGATTTCCATTTGTTCCTCCTGCAATAATATAATTATCATCAGGGGTGTTGGCAATGGATATCCACCAATCAAAAGATGAAATTTCACCATATGATTTATCCCAAATAATATTTCCATCCTCATCAATTTTTATTAACCTTGCCTGAGGTTTTTCTGTGCTGGAATAATGGCCACCAGTGATAACGTAACCATCACCCTCATTTGCTACAGTAATTCCATCAACCTCAGATCCGTAGCCCTCTTTTTCTAGGGGTTTGATCCATATTACATCGCCATTGAATGCAATTTTTGCGACAAAGCCACTATAAGTTCCATTTGAATAACTTGAAGACATACCAACAGCGAGATACCCATCTGCTATTTCAAGTAAGGAATAGAATTGATCATCTCCTACATCCCCATAGGTATTTACCCAAGTAATAGCTCCGTCCTCATCGGTTTTAATAAGAAGTGCATCATTTTTTTCCTGAGTGGAATTGTAAGACCAGCCGCCTCCAAGATATCCACCAGCAGATGTTGATATCACAGGCCAGAGTGCATCACGACCTAAAGGTGTTCCATAGGTTACTTCCCATTGTATATCACCAGTACTATTTGTTTTTACTATCCAAGCTTGTTTATCTCCATCAATCTCGGTTTCACCAGCCATAATATAACCACCATCAGGTGTTAAATCAAGACCCTTAAAACAATCAAGTCCAGGTCCACCATATGTTTTATACCATCCACCACTCTGTGTATTTGATAATAATTCACCATTATTATCTGTACTAACCATTTTACCGGATATTGGAAAAAAGGTTGACATCAGCAGCATACTTATCAAAATTCCAACTAATATCTTATTCATGTTTCCTTCATTCCTCCCTTAGAATTAAATTAGAAAATAGAATGTTTTAGTTTTATTTAATTTTTACTAAAAAAATAAAAGTAAAATAGTTTTAATAAGATTTAAATAAGTAAATAATGATTAAATTAGCGGGGAGGAATAAGAATATGAAACTAAAAATACAAAGCATAATTGTATGTTCTCTATTAATTTGTATAATTTTTTCTGTAGAGGGCAATGAAGTTATTAGACCAATAGAAAATTATAGTATAACACGTGAAAAAATGATTGAAATTGCTGAAGCATATACAAATTTTGAATGGTATCCAACTGAGGATAATATTTCACCTAGATCAAAAATTTATTCTATAATCCATTCTATTATCGAAATACTAACCCAACATAGTATTTTTTTCTTTATAGTAGCGTTAATTGGTATAAAATATGTTGATACTCCAGATAGAAATACTTATCCCGAGTGGCCTGAATGGGTGGGATGGAAAGCAGATGAACTAAACATTGGTGTTCCCTATCAATGGGGTGGATTTAGCAGTATTTCAGGATTTAATCTAACAAATCCTATAGATTTTGAAGACCAATATACAGGAACAGATACTTTTGAAGGAAAGATTCATTATGCAGGAGATATTTATTGTGATTCACAAATCATATCTAGAAAATCATGTGGTGTAGATTGCTCTGGATTTGTATCACGTTGTTGGAACCTACCAATAAAACAATCAACTCGTACCCTTATCAATCCTGAATTTTCAATTCCAATTACATTTGATGAACTGCAAATGGGGGATATTTTGATAATACCAAATTACCATGTTATGTTATTTAATAAATTTATAGATGAAAATAAAACAAAAATATGGGTTTATGAGGCAGGTCCTGCTTATAAAGTAAGTGGATGGATATATGATGTTACTAATGTTAGTGAGGACAAATATTCTATTGAATTAAACTATTCAATAGTTTATGATTTATATGGCTATAATGCTGGTTGAATACCTAGAAACAGGTGTTATTTCAAAACTTAGTATATCTTTCTTTCAAATCATTATTTAATATCAATTTATAATAATGATTAGAATTATTGGCATTTTAATACGTAAAAATATATGATTGCGGTAGGAAGCCAAAATATATTTGTAACAGTAATACCTAACAAAGAAATCAAAAACAATAACACCTTTGAATTTTCTACACTGTAATCAAATAGAGATAAAAAAGGAGAACCGAACATGAGAATTGGAAACATAAATAATGCCAAAATATCACAAATTGTTAAGGAGGTCTCTAGATGAAAATTATGTTTGAATTCCATATTTCTATTGATAACTTTATTAGATAATTCCTGATATATAACTGCAATTTTTGGGTATTGTTTAGATAATACAGATAATGTATTATCGTTATTATCTAATCTTTTCAACATACTTTTTATTCTAACAAAATTTTGGTTTCTGATAGTTGGACAGATATCACAATCTTCTTCACTTTTAGATGCTTTAATAAATACATTATTAGCAATTGCAGGTTGAATACCAATTCCAATAAATAGAACAACAACTCCAATAACAAGCGTCTTATAAAACACATTTTGTTTTTTATTCATATTTTCTAACTCCCTCAATAAAAACATCAAATTTATGGTATTTAAATGTTTCAGTTTATCATCTTTGATACTATAAAAGAAAAAGGGAGTTTTTATTTAGAGATATACAAGAAATTGCCTTAATATTGGAAAAACATTTGGAAAGCGTTCAAACAAACGTGTTAATAATGTATTGTAAGTTGCTCTATATCTTGGAATATTAACCTCAAGTGTTCCCCATAGACTCTCATCACAGTAATCCATTATTTTCGCCTTTATCATATATTTTCCTGTTTCATTCCATGAATGTTTAAGTTTTACAGTTTCACCTGAAGGATAAGGTCCTTTCCATCCTGTTGAATTACCATCTCCCCATCCAACCCAAATGCGACAATCATCTCCATCAGGGTCTATTATATTGAAAACATATTCATATTCAACTCCAGGTTTACCAGTATTAGGACCGTTTATATCTGGAATTGATGGTAAAATATTCTCAAATAAAACATCAACACTCTTAGTGATGTTGTCTTTTAATCCATAATCATCAGTTACAGTCAATTTAACAGCATATGTTCCCAATTCACAATACTTATGATAAGTAATCTTACCCTCTCCAATTATTCCATCTCCGAAATCCCAATCATAAGAGACAATTTCTCCATCTAGGTCATAAGATGATGAACCATTAAATAAAACATGAGGTTCTTCAGCAGAATATGTAAAATTTGCAATAGGGTATGCTAAAACATATGTACGAAAATATAAGTCCCCCAAGAGGATAGGCTCCCCAGAACAAAAAGATATACCTCTTTGATAGCAATAACCATATGTTCTTCTGATACCCCATTTTGATATTGTTGTTGATATATCAATAACATAAGTTTCATTAATTGTTAGATTCACAGGAGAAGAAAATTCGAAAAATCTCCATCCACCTCCTGATGTAAGATTTAAGGTTACATTTGTTATAGGAACAAAAGAGCCATTAATGGTATTTTCTTTTAACGATATTTGTATTGGTACTGGAGGAGATTGAGGATTATAATCTTCGAAATATAATTCGATACCATAATGACATTCATAAAGGGGCTTGAAACTTTGACCAATTGGCATATGGCTAAATATTTGAATACTTCCTCCACTCCCATTACAATCAGAATCTACTGCTTGATCAACAAAATTGGGAAACATTTTTAATTCTTCATTATTTTTAATTTCTTTAATATTCCCACTTTTAACTGGTGTAATACTTCCTCCAACAAATAGAACTATAACTCCAACAACAAATGTTTTATTCAACCAAGCAGGATGTTTATTCATATTTTCTTATCCTCCCTCAATAATTGCATCCATTAATAGATATTTAAATGTTACAAATTATATGTCATATGGTTCTTTTGCTGGATGCCAATCAACCCAAAATCTAAAAACAAACCACCCAGGTATAATATAGGGAAATGATCTTGGTTCATTCCAATAATTTCCATTCCACACATTCCGACGTATTGGTACATTTAAAATCAATTTTAGATACAAAATATACCAAATATTTGTAAGAAATCGTTGATAAGATACCCCGCTAAATTTTTCATTACCAATAAAATTATTCCGGAGGATTTTAACACCAGTGGTGACTACGTTTGCAAAGGCAATTCTATTGTAAGAAATGTTATTTTGATAAACAACAATATTATAAGAATAGACCAGAAGGATACCTAATCCATTCTGGGAGATGATATTATATGAGATATTAGTGTTAATTGCTCCTGTTAACATAATTCCCTCATCAGTTTGGGAAATGATATTATTACTAATAGTGAAGCTCGATATGTTAATGAGAAATAATCCCCCATCATAATTGTTTAAGATATGGTTATTTGTAATAATATTATCTCTATAGATTGGGAAAGAACTAAAATGTATAACGTTTGAGATAGCATATTTGTTTTGTAATAGTATATTATCCATGATTTTGGTGTTATTTGAGGACAGAAAAATTCCAGATGTGAAAGTGAATATTTCTTCTTCAGCGCCACAATTCCGGATAGTAAATCCAGTTATCGTTACGTCATCTGCAACTATATCGATTCCATGTCCATTGTTTGAACCATCAATTATGGTTGTATTCTTATTCTCACCTTGTATTATTATAGATTTATACACAACAATGTTTTCATAATATGGTGATGAATCGTCAAACACATAAACCCTATCACCATCAGAAGCATCATCAATTGCATACTGAATTTTTGAATAATTGTAAGGTCCAGAGCCACCAACATATAAGGTTATACCATTTGCAATAGGGCTATTGGTTTCTCTTTCAAGCTTTATTCCTATTGATGGATTTGCACTAATTCCTAATAATAAAATAATTGTACCTAAAACCAGCGTCTTTTTAAATAAAACAGGGTTTTTCTTCATATTCTTTTCCTCCCTCAATAAAATACATCTCAAAATGCATATATAAATGTTACAATAACGCTGATAGATATAAATTAAAAGTTATAATAAATTTAATTTAAACTTCTAATTTTCGCAAATATATATTACCATTTGACGTATGAATATCTATTTTATTTCCACCTTCTCCAAGTTTACCGGCAATATGCTTTTCCTCAGAAATGGTGACATTTAATGAAATTCCGCTTAATGTTATCTGACCATTTGATGTTGTCATTTCAATATCTGCATTAAGAATTGGATTAATGTAAATTTCAATTCCACCATTACTAGAGCTAATTGTAATATCATCTAAAAAGTCAAAGATTTCTGCAAATATTTTACCATTTGATGTTTTCAAATCTTTAACACCTGTTGTATCCTTAACATCAATTCTTCCATTACTTGTGGTTGTTGATATATAGCCTTCAATGTTTTCAATTTCTATATCACCATTTGATGTTGTTGCAGAAATATTTCCTTTAACTCCATTTATCATGATATCACCATTTGATGTTTTAACATATTCAACTATTACATTATTTGGTACCTTAATATTCATATCAACACTTGGTGTTATCGATCTGGTTCCAACATATTCAGCAACAATTTCAATCAAATTCTCGCTTTCCAAAACATTAATTTCAGCTTTATCAAGTTCATCTTGACCGAAACGAGATTTTTTTATAGCATTAAATGAAACGGTTTCGCCATCCCAGATATTTACCTCAATTTGACCATTGATTGTTGTCACTTTCAATATTGTATCATCGGTTACTTCAAATTCCCCATTGAAATAATCAGTAGTTTGAGGTCCAAAACATCCGCTTAATCCACAAATGCCTAAAATAAGAATCAAACCTAAAATCACTAATCTTTTTATCATATTCATTTCCCCAATTTTTTATACCCTATTAGTAAAGATTATATAATGAAATTTTATTAATTTTTACATTTAAGAAAAAAAATTACCTTTGGATGGGTGATGGATGCGGCAAAAAGAAATAATACTGTTTTATAGAGTAGGTTCTATCAATAATTTACTCATTGATAATAATATTCTTTCAAATCTGGAGGATAATTAATTGGATCTAGAATTAATCCTTTGGAGCTCTTTGTCAATCTGTTCAGTTTTAATTGGAATTAAGTTCTTATCAATGTTTTTAAAAGATAAGGATAAGAAGAAATTAATGGTTTCAATTGGTTTTTTTTGTAATATTGTTACTTTTTCATACATTCTATTTGATTTTCATAGAACTGGAACTGATAATCTCCATTTTTATGGGTTATTTGGATGGGGTGCAACCCCTCTTATTCTTGCTCTGTTTTTTAGCTTAGTCGAAAGGTTATTTAATTTAAAGAAAAAAAGAGATTTGATTTTTAAGATTTTTATTTTGATTGTATTATCCACAGGATTATTATTTGGATCAGGCTTGGTTCCATTTCAGGTATACGCGATGTATATGTCTTTTGTGTCATTTATAATCATTATCCTCTCCTTTATTTTAATTATAAAATTCAGAGATTTATCGTCTGTCTTTTTTCTATTTTCACAAACATTCTTTACAATTGCAGGTGGTACTCTTGGTGCAATAAATACACAATCCATAGATATTTCTGATTTTTTCCCAATATTTAGTTTCTATG